>Ga0209164_1004302_pt1 | contig 12875 bp, 8 predicted proteins | sample MTBNYHSulfiMetaG_FD_187458 | JGI IMG/M metagenome (GOLD analysis project Ga0209164, IMG submission 187458) | Enrichment culture microbial communities from rom New York Harbor, USA that are MTBE-degrading - MTBE-NYH (New York Harbor Sulfidogenic)... | ecosystem: Environmental > Aquatic > Marine >...
GCTCAAATCAACCCATAATTTGATTGAGTTTGAACAGGAGGTATTGAATCGTGTTACAAAATGCAGTGAAATCCTACCAGTCGGTTGATAAAGAATCCATGTCCGGGCGTGAGACCGAAGCACGGGTCTTAACCCAGGGAGCGCTCAAACTAATTGATTGCAAAAAGAATTGGGACGCTCCGGACCGAAATTCACGGTTGGATGCAGCGCTAAGATATAATCAAAGAATATGGACATTTTTCCAGGTTGAAGCCGCAAGGTCAGAGAATCCACTATCTATCGATATCAAACAGAACATCATTCATTTGAGCCGTTTTATCGATCAACGCACTTTTGACACAATGGCCTTTCCCGAACCACATAAATTGGACATCTTGATCAGGATCAACCAAAACATCGCAGCCGGGCTGCGAGGATCTGCTTCAGACATCTGAATTATCTTTGATCTCGGCGCCGTTGGGCCACACTCTCTTGGATCAGCGGCGCCCGCCTTCAGGTTGTTGCGTTTTCAGCCTCCTATCTACCCTAATACCAACAAATTGGCACGCCGGTATCAAAGTCATCGTCAATCACTTGACATGATGCAATCAATTCAAAGCACCATTATTTAACAACGAACTTATGAATTGGATATTTCTTCCAAATCTTAGCCATGAAGCTGCGTGGCATTAATTTTGCTAAAATTTTGGACTGGTACTTAGGCACTACAGCTTGGGGAATAACTACGACCACTTTTTTGGTGCGTAACCATCCTCAATCTCATTTTTCGAAATATTATTATGCAGGCCAATCCTAACCACGACACATTGAACCCGAGAAAAGAAGAAAATGGATAATCTTGGGAGCCTATTTTTTTAATAAGGGAATAAAAGCCCAACATTTAAAAGTACTCGAACGGCAACTTGCCGCAGGGCCAAAATCTCCTCTTCCGTTCTTTTATGCCGGCTTGGCAAGTCATAGGGCTGGAGATCCTGTCAAAGCATTGTGCTATTATCAACAAGCCATCGACATCGATCCAAACATGTTGGTCGCTCATAATAACATTGGCAATATATTCGATGACCTGGGGCGCTTTGCTGAAGCAATTGAGGCTTTTAATAAGGTGTTGGAAATCGATCCAGACCATGTCCAAGGGCATTACAACATAGGCAGTGCCTATCGTCTGATTGAAAACAATGAAGCCGCAATTATTCACCTATCCAAAGCCATCAGGCTCAATCCAAGATATTCCCAAGCCTGGAACAATTTGGCCTTAACTTGCAAAAATATGGGTGATTATGACCGTGCACTCAAATATTTTGATCGCGCTCTTCAGATCGATCCGAATTTTTCTTCCGCCCGTTGGAATCGCGCTCAGATTTACTTGCTGGAGAAAATTTGGCAGCCAGGCTGGAGGGATTTCGAAGCACGGTTCAACCTGCCCCACTGGAGGGCCTTTTACCCCTATCAATTAAAAGGCCAACGCTGGGATGGTCGTTTCATTCGCAATCAAACCCTTTTCGTCCACGACGAACAAGGATTGGGAGATACCTTTCAATTTGTGCGTTGGCTGCCCTGGGTTAAAGAACGCTGCGACCGCCTCGTATTCGAGACTAGGACGGAAATCATTTCACTATTGGATAAAAGTCTGGGTATCGATGAAATCGTTGGCCGTCCGGACAAAGGCCCTACCAAGATGCCCTTCGGACAATACATCCCTTTAATGAGTATCCCCCGGCTGATCAACCTATCCCCAGATCGCATGCCCTCTTGGAAACCTTATATAAAAGCCTCTGAGAATAAAATCGCCCAATGGAGACCTCGCTTGCCTACCGGAACGCTGAAAGTCGGTCTAGTATGGGCTGGTCGGCCGGAGCATGGCAATGATGCCAATCGATCGTGCCGAATTGAAGTTTTGTCACCGTTGTTGCGACACGAAGCCATTCAATTTATTGGCTTGCAAAAAGGAAAAACCCAAATAGATGACCGTTTTTCTCAATATCCAAATTTTTTGAACCTGGGCAGCCAATTGGATAATTTTTCGGATACAGCTGCTATCCTGGATCAACTCGATTTGTTGATCAGTGTGGATACTTCGGTGGCACACCTGGCCGGTGCAATGGGAAAACCGGTCTGGGTTCTGATTCCTTTCATACCCGACTGGCGTTGGGGCACAAAGGGTAGCCGTTCCCTCTGGTATCCAACCATGAGGTTGTTTCGCCAACCGCGGCCTAAGGACTGGAAATCTGTGGTAGCAGACATCGACCAGGAGCTTTTATGCCTGATGGCCAAAAGACGGTTTCTGCCACTTATTTGACATTTCTCATTTTAAATAGGTCGAGAATCCTTTCAAGATGAATTTTTTTTTGCATCCCCACTACAATCCCCTTCCCCTTATCACGCCCTTACAGGTTCAATATGAAATTCTTGTATTTGATTTCACACACAATACTGAAATTTTTGTATTCGTTTTTCACAAAATGTTGGTAGGCATGAGATTTGCTGTCAGAAACTAAATTGATACGCAGCTTTGAAACATATCTTAAAAAAGTGTTGGTAGACCATGTCTGAACCTCCATACCATTCAACTGCTAAGTCCATGTCAAATCCAACTGTTTCACGTGCCCTTGGTCAGGTTGAGCAGTATAACGAAGTAGGCCTTGAGCAGATGCGCAACGGGCGATATCTTCAATCCTTGAAATACTTTGCGATGGCGATAACGGGAAATTCCAAAACGCCCTGCTTCCATTACAACAGGGGCCTTGCCCATAAGGCCCTCGGACATGTCCGGTCAGCAGAACAAGCCTTAACTAGTGCATTGGAATTAAATCCGAACTATGCAAAAGCCCACTTTTCTTTGGGAGACCTACTACTATCAGTCAGGGACTTTGGCAGAGCAGCAAGCCATTTGCGCAAGGCGATCAGTATCAATCCGGGTTATGTTGCGGCCTACAACCATCTGGCACTTTGTTTTGCAGATCAGGGCCGCCTGAAAGAGGCCCAAGAATTGCTTCAACATGCCCTTCAAATTGATCCCCATAGTGCGCAGACCCGATGTAACCTTGGAAATATGGCACGCCTTTCATCTCATTTCAACGAAGCGATCCTGCATTATCAGGAAGCTATTCGATTGCAACCGCAATTCATCGAAGCACATTTCAATTTGAGCGTGGTGCTCTTGTTAATTCAGGATTTTGAACGGGGATGGACGGAATATGAATGGCGTCTTCGTTTTTTTGAGGCAGATAGCGGCTACCCCAATAGACACGGGCTGCCTTTGTGGGAGCAGCAACCTCTGGAAGGTAAAGCAATTCTGGTTTATGATGAGCAGGGATTCGGTGATGTTTTTATGGCGAGCCGATATCTTCTTGCCTTGAAGTCTCAAGGCGCTCATGTTGTGTTTGAAACCAGACCTGAATTGTTTGATCTGTTTAATCCCATGCCATATATCGATGAAACGACACTCAGGCATCTGAATCGCCCGCCTTCGATCCAGTGCGATTACTGTATTCCGCTGCTCAGCTTGCCGGGCCGATTCAAAGTCACGCACCAAACCATTCAGTTTGATGCACCTTACCTTTTTGCCGATGCCTATCGTGTCAGACAATGGTCGCAGAAAATTTCAGGAGATGGGTTAAAAGTTGGCTTGGTTTGGCATGGATCAGCCGCCGACCAAACGCGTCACCTCGATATCAAACGGCTCAGAAGATGGGGCGGCATGCCGGGTGTGAGGTGGTATGGGCTCCAAAAGGGGCCCTTAACTACTTCGGAAGATAATACAGGATGGATGGTTCATTTGGGGCCCGATTTAAAAGTTTTTGCTGACACGGCTGCCGCTATTGCCAACCTCGACCTGGTAATCACCATCGATACCGCAGTGGCCCATCTGGCAGGCGCCATGGGGAAACCGGTTTGGGTGCTGCTACCCCATGTGCCTGACTGGCGATGGTTTCTTTATGGCACAAAAACTCCCTGGTACGCCTCAATGAAACTTTTCCGGCAACCTGCGCCTGGAGATTGGGAATCGCCCCTTTCATCAATCTTCGAGGACTTGCAGAAATGGGTTTCACGCAGGAACAATAGTGCCCCTGCTGAACCGATCAATGTACGATATGCCGCTGCCCTTGAATTTCATCGTAACAAAAAATTTGCGGAAGCCGAAGCCGCCTATCTGGATTTACTGGCATTGGTTCCGGATCACCGGGGTGCTCTTTCCTGCCTGGGTTTGCTATATTTAGAAACCGAACGGAATGAAGACGCAATCAAAGCCCTTAAACTCGAAATCCTGAATTATCCGGATGATTATCCCTCCATGAACAATATGGCACTGGCATTCCAAAGGCTGGGACAGTATGAACGGGCCATGGCTAGCTTTTTCAGTGCGTGCGGCTGTGAACCGGAGTACGCCAACGGATGTAAGAATCTGGGAAATGTGTGCATGCAGTTAGACGACCTCCAGTCTGCATTCATTTGGTATGCAAAGGCGCTTCAAATTTCTCCTGATGATGCTGACGCTCATTATAGAATGGGCAAACTCCATTTAAAAAAATTAGATTTGGTTCAAGCTCGGCGCTATTTTCAACGTGCTGTAGATCAAAACCCAGATAATGTTCCAGGCAGAATTTGCTTGGCCCAAACCGCGTTGATGCAAGGCGATTTCTCAACCGGGTGGCATAATTTTAGATGGCGATTCAAAGAAAAACGGGTTCGCGACCAGACCTACCCTTATCAGTTCGATATGCCGCTCTGGCAGGGGCAGCCATTTTCAGATCAACGATTGTTTGTCCACTGTGAACAGGGGTTGGGCGACACGATCCAATTTTCTCGATTTCTTCCTCAGGTTAAAGCACTTGGCGGACAAGTGACTTTTCAGGTTCAGACTCAGCTACGGCCTCTTTTTAAAGAATTTCCAGGCATCGACAACCTGATGGTCTTGGAAACCACCACAAACAAAAAACCAGACGCAGATTTTTATGTGCCCTTATTGGATGTGCCTGGCCTCTTGGGCATTTTGCCTGATACGACCGCCACATCACGCCCCTATTTGTCTCCTGATCAAGACCGGGTGGGTCAATGGCGCAGGCGTCTTAATTCAAACAATTTTAAGGTAGGAGTAGTATGGTCAGGCAATCCCAACCATTATAATGACCAAAATCGCAGCTGTCCTTTATGCGATATACTTAAAATTTGCCGTCATAACGGTGCACAATATTACAGCCTGCAAAAGGAGATCTGTGAGGCCGACCGTGCCATCGTCGACCATTCGAAAAACATCATCCAATTGGGCGAATTCTTTGATGACTTCGGCGATACAGCTGCTGCAATCGCATGTCTCGATGTGGTCATCACCGTGGACACGTCCGTAGCTCATTTGGCAGCTGCTATGGGTAAAACCACATGGGTATTGCTGCCCTATCTGCCTGATTGGCGTTGGATGCTCAATCGGACGGATTCACCTTGGTATCCTTCCATCAGGTTGTTTCGACAGTCCAAAAATGGTGATTGGCAAAGCGTCATCGGTCTCGTCCAGCAAGCCCTTAGTAAGGAGCTGCAGGATGATAGAAAATAGCTCTCTTATCAAAACCGCCGAAGACTTCATCGACAAAAAGGATTGGGGCGCCGCCTCTGATGCATATGCTTTACTGGCCCGCAGCTATCCGAACGAACCAGATGTGCATTATCTGCACGGCCGTGTACTTATGGAACTCACTCAATGGGATGCCGCCCTGACGCGATTTGATATGGCCGTAACGATCGGCGACAAAGAATCACGGTTCCATCGAAGCCGCGGAGACGCTTTACAGGCTATGGGTAAGCTGCTTGACGCTGAAAACGCATACCGCCGCGCCATCGATCTGAATCCTCAAGATACGGACGCCATGATCAACTTGGGCAATACAATGAACAAGCAAGAAAGGCCAAACGCTGCACTTTCTTGGTACGGTCGCGCCCTGGCATTCGATTCCGAAAATTTACTTGCCCTGAACAATATCGGCAAGACATGGCACGATCTAGGTGAACTTCAACAAGCCAAAATTTGGTACGAAAAAGCGCTGAGCCGGAATCCGAATTATGCCGAAGCACGCTTCAACCGCGCGCTCGCACTGTTGACAGAAGGCGACTATATCCATGGATGGATGGAGTATGAGTGGCGCTTTAGACGTCGATCAGCAAAACGTGTCTATCCCCATCGCCTGGAGGGCGAGCGCTGGGACGGGAAGTCATTTCGAGATAGACGTCTGCTGGTGCATTGCGAACAAGGCATGGGAGATGTGATTCAATTCTGCCGCTATATGCCAATGGTCAAAGCATTGGGGGGTAAAGTGATCCTCGAGGTCCATCCGCCCCTTGTATCTCTGCTGCAAGGCATGCCGTCTATCGACCGGGTCATCCCCTTTGACCGTGGCCAACGCCCAACGGTTGATTACGATATCTATATCCCCTTGATGAGCCTTCCGCTTTTGTTTGGAACGACGATAGATAACATCCCCTGCCAAACACCCTATTTGAAGCCATCAACAGTCGAGATATCCCGCTGGCAATATCGACCGGGCACACATCATACGCCCAGCATCGGCCTTGTTTGGGCCGGAAGCAACATCGATCCGCGGCGGTCGTGTCCATGGGATATTGTCGCAGAGTTGACCGAGGCTATGAATAACATACATTTTTTCAGCCTGCAGAAAGAGCTGCCGTCCGAAGTGAACAGAGACCTGCTCAACCGTGCTCATATCATTCATTGGGGCGATTTTTTGAACGATTTTCATGCGACAGCGGCTGCGATCAGCCATCTTGATATGATTATATCCGTTGATACAGCCACTGCTCATCTGGTGGGCGCCATGGGGAAACCGTTGTGGGTTCTATTGCCGTATACCGCCGATTGGCGTTGGTTTCAGGATCGTCTCGATGTGCCATGGTATCCGACGGCACGCCTTTTCAGGCAGCCCAAAAATGGTAACTGGAGATCTCTTCTTGTTTCTCTGATTGGGGCGCTCGAGACATGGTGCCCATCTCAGTCAATTTGAATTGGATCGACACTAAATTTTTTCCTATAATGTGAAGAAAAGATAATTGGCCTGAAAATTGCTGAAAATAATTGCGATAGTAGATCCCCAGATTTTCACAATTCAAAACGGAAGGTGAATAAATAATGCCGGTTGAATCCATACTCAGAGATGCCATGGCAAAACATCAGGCAGGCGATTTAGAAACCGCCAAGTCGTTGTATCAAAACATTCTTGCCCGGAATCCCATGGATCCGGACGCCTTGAATCTGTTGGGTGTTCTCTCGTTGCAACGCGGAAGATTTGAAGATGCTGGTCATTATATCCGCAAAGCGATAGAAATCGATTCGACCATAGCCGAATATCACTTCAATCTCGGAGAAACCCTGACCCATCAAGGTAATAAGCATGCAGCCATCGGGAGTTATCAGCAATCTCTCCGCTGCAATCCTCAATTAAAAGTCGCTCAGGATCGTATGGATTCAATCGGCTTACCGGCTCCCTCCCAAGTTGAAGCAGGCGACAAGCAGTTTAAGCGCCATGAGGTCATCCAAGCCGTCATAGACTGCACCAAAGCCAAAACATATTTGGAAATCGGAATCGATGCCGGAGAATCCTTCCTCAATATCAACGCCGAAAGAAAATTTGGTGTGGATCCAGTTCCCACCCACGATCTGATCAACGCGCTACTCGCCAATGTGGCTGTCAACTATTTCAGATATGCACCGTCTGGTACAAGCGGAAATCTGGAGCTCACACTCAATGCCGCGAACGAGGCACCGCCGTCAATTGTGGCCAAAAACCAATCCTGCGAGTTCTACTATCAAACATCAGATGTGTTTTTTGCCCGGCATGCGCCGATGATCTTCGACCGGCAGCGCATCGATATAGCTTTTGTGGATGGTCTGCACACGTATCATCAAGCCTATCTAGACGTCTCCAATGTAATGGATTTTCTGGCCACCGGAGGGGTCATTCTCATGCAAGGCTGTAATCCGACTACAGAGGCATCGTCCTTTCCGGCTGCATCACTTGAAGCAGCTGCAGGAATGAACCTTCCTGGATGGACTGGAAGTTGGTGCGGTGATACCTGGAAATCCATCGTCCGGCTCAGGGCCACGCGGAACGACTTGCGAATTTTTGTCCTCGATTGCGATTACGGCATCGGCGTGGTGTGTTCAGGCGAGCCTGAGAACGTGCTGGATATGACGATGCCTGAAATAGAACGCCTGTCATTTATGGATCTTCGTGAAAACAGGAAAATGCTCCTAAATCTCAAGCCTCAAAATTATCTTTTTGAATTTCTCCAAGGTCTGGCTTGATCTATGACAGCAATGTACTGTATGTAAAATTGCCATAAATTACTTATGTGCCATGCTCTTTTCGCAAATTTCAGAAAAAATCTTGAATACTTCGTTATATCTTTTCCTCATATGAGGTATCGAGACGTTAGGATTGAAGGTAAATTCCTATTGATGTAGTTGCACATACATACATTTTTACCTTATGGCCACAGTACCGTTTTTGGCTATTTGGAACTCCATTATGCGAATTGCGTTGATTGGAAATCGTGATTGCCAACAATTCCCGACCATCTCATATGGCGGTATTGAGGCATGTGTAGAAAATCTGGCTTGGGGACTCCACCATGCCCATATAGATTTTGTCTGTATCGTCCCCAGAAGAAAGCTTGTTCGGGAATACCCCTTTGAAATTGTTGAGTCGGATGTTCCTCCTATGCCCGGGCCAGAGGAAAATGTCTGGCCCTTTGCGAAAAGCCTTCCCGAAATAGTCAAACGAGTGAAACCGGATATCATATGGTCGCAAAGTTTCTGGTCGGCCGAGACTTTGAAGCCACTGGGCATCCCGATCATTTGTACATTTCATGATTTCGTGCCTGATCATAGAAGGAAAATTGAGTGGTTTTCCTTCCGCGAAAACACCTGGTACCGATTTGTTTCGCAATTTCAGTTGAGGCAATGGGTTGATCCAATCTCTGATTGGCAGCATGAAAGATCCTTCTTTTTACATACGGGAATTAGAGAAGAGGAGTATTCCTTTTGTTCTCCTAACCATCGGCAGGGCTATTACTTGTGGGTAGCTGGTTTGAACTGGGGGTGGCAAAATAAGGGTCTGGATTTGTTCATAGAGCTGGCACGAAGGCAACCTGAAAAGTCATTTGTAGCCTATGGAACTGGAAATCCAGACCTTGAAAAAAAGCTACTTCAGTTAAATAAAATTATTAAAAATTTTGAATACCGAGGTGAATTGAAGAAAGGCGCAGATCACAGAGAAGCATTTGCCAAAGCACGACTTTTTTTGATGCCCACTAAAATTCCCGAGCCATTTGGACGAACGGTTCTCGAAAGTATATCCAAAGGAACTCCTGTAATTGGATCTTGCAACGGTGCTTTGCCCGAACTGATCATAAATGACGTCAATGGTTTTATAGCTAACAGTCTATATGAATTTGAATTTCACCTAGAGCATGCGTTCAATAATCAGGCATGCTTTCAAAGTTCCAGGCGTTTTCATATCGATGTCGAAGTCGAGGCGCTGGTCAGTCGATCAATGCAAATCATTGGAATGGCTTACGAAGGAACACTTTCCAGGAAGCCAATGCGTAATCAGTCACGACCTAAAAAGACAATCAATCCTGCCAATGTGACAACTTTCTACCAAATTGCAGACAAACACAACTTACAATCAAGACGGCACACTATGGACAAAAACATTTTGAAAATTGTCTATCGCATTTGCGACCACCGCAATGGGTACACCAAAATCCCTCAATTCACCAAGCGTCAATGTTTTTTAAACTTTATAGAGGTGTTCGACTGCGAGAACCTGATTGTCGTGGCAGACAACACCAGCGACGCGACCTTAGATTTTTTGAGGTTGTTTACAAGGAATATCGAAAGGACGGCCCTTGGAAATGCTGCCAGTTTCATCCATGCCCTGAATATCGCAATTGAATTTGATGACGACCACTCAGTCTACCTGGTGGAAGATGACTACCTTCATCAGGCTAAAGGTCCCCAATATATTGCCGAAGGACTTGAAAAGGCAGATTATGTAAGTCTTTATGATCATGCCGACAAGTATATGACGAAAAGCCTTAACCCTTTAGTATCCAGCGGCGGAGAAAACACAAAGGTCATTTTGACCCATTCAACCCATTGGAAATTTACCACTTCAACGACCATGACGTTCGCTGCCAAGGCCAGAACGCTCAAGGCTGATCAAGAGGTGTTTCGGCGATTTTGTAACGAAAAGATCCCCTTTGACTATTCTATCTTTCGGAGGTTGGCAGAATCAGGGCGCACGGTTATCACCCCTATCCCCGGACGGTCAACCCATTGCGATGAGTACCCTTCGCCTTTCTTTTTTGGCTCACCCTTGCCTTTTAAGCAGGTTGAAGCGTAAGGCGGCTGCAAATGATTCCCAGACATCACGACATCATTAACAAGCCTGAAATCAAACATAATAGGACCTGCAATGATACCGGTCATCATTCCTTTCTATAAAAACAGGACGCAGATAGATAAATGTCTATTGCATCTAAGGCACCAAAGCATGCCTGTAGAGGTTTTTATCCGCGACAACTCGAAGGATAATATCTATTTTACTGCGGCCATTAACGAAGGCATCCGGCACTTTCTTAAAAAACAAAACAAATACATGATTCTGCTAAACCAAGATATGTACCTTGAACCCCATGCGGTTGAAGAGATGGTTCATTTCATGAACCGCAACCCGCGTTGCGGCATCGGTGCGCCTCTGCAAATCCACCCCCAACATGCTGACTATGTGATCTGTGCAGGATGTTTCGACGCATTCCCCTTGGGAAAACATCTGCACGGGCCCCTCCAGCGTTTCAAGGACAGCGAGCCGATGTATTGGGCCAACGGCGCCTGCATGATTCTACGCAGGGAGATGATCGAAGAGATCGGGCTAATGGATAAAAATCTTGTCTTTATTGGCAGTGACAGCGATTATTCCTTCACGGCCAGGTCGCGGGGCTGGGAGATATGGCGCATCGCCACGGCAAGCGGCGTGCACGACCACGGTGCCTCGGGAAACAGCGGCAACCTGCACATCGAATTGATTAAAATCAATGACATGCTCTACTTCAGTAAAAAATGGCTGAACGGCGAACTCTATCGCATGATGGCGTTCGAAGGCAAGTCATTGACCCCTGAAACCACAAACGAAATTATTCAGAAATTGGAAAACGCCCGGCAGATCGTCGCCCGCCAGATTCAGGAACAGGCCAGCACAAAAGTTACTGCTTAAAAAACAATTGCAGCTATCCGATCACATGCCAGTCAAGGCATAGAGTTGCCGCTCTTTTGGCATTATTGTTTTAATAAGTGCTTGCCTTTACCTGCAGCCACTTCTGTCTCGTAATGACGGAAAACAGCGCCACGACAAGATAGAGCATCATGAAGGATAGATGAGCGATATCAATGAACATGGTAAATCCCGGCGAGAAGACCACATCCGGGAGGTTTTTCAATACGCGGAAAATGCCGGTGCCAACGATGCCGGCCAATAAAACGGCACGTATCCAGGCCAGTACGGTCAAACGGTATTGCTTACGCAACAAGGCCCCGTAGGTCACCATGCAATACGCAATCAACGCCAACAGAACGATGGCGCCCAGATAATGAATGGTGTGCGTCACGTAGTATTGATCCAGCCACGCGAGACCGGGAATATCGGCGATATAGTAACGCTTGAAGATTGGCATCTGGCCAAACCCGGTCAGTCCCATCAACAGGAATAAGAGGATATAGATCGGTTTGATCCATACTTGCTCTGCGAATTTTTTAGGCAGGATCTGTCGGCTCACTTTGTCTCCTCCTGCTTCTCTTCCGATGTTTTGATGGCTTTGTAAACTCTTCCCACGGCTGCCGCCACCCCGGCGATCGGGGCGATGACCATGGCTTTGGCCAGGTTGTCCGCGTGGGCCATCTGGTCTGCTACAGGGTCCATATGGGGCTTGCCTTCCCCTTGCTCGATGGCCTGGCTGATCAGGTCGAACGGAACGGGCGACAGATAAATGGTATTGGTGCCGCCATTTTCGTGTTCTCCGTATATATAAAGATTTTCGGACTCGGCGAGCCGATGGGCTTCGCGCAGAATCTCATCCCGGGGACCTATGGTTTGAACCTGCTCGGGGCACTCCTCGATACAGGCCGGCAGTTCGCCCTCCGCGATGCGATTGTAGCATCGGTCGCATTTGTACATGACCCCGTTGCCGGCAAAGGCGGGCAACAGGTCCAGATAAAGGCCGACGCCGGTCTGGCGTTGGGGGACGTCCCATGGGCAGACCGATTTGCATTTGGCGCCGCCCAGGCAGAGCTCCGCATCGATCACGGTGATACCGTTTTTGAGTTTACGGGCCGAGCCCCATGGGCAAAGATCGGCGCAGGGCGGATTCTGACAGTGCATGCAGCGCCTGGGAATCGTCAGGGTGATCTCTTCGCCATTGTGGGTGACGGTGACTTCCTGGATGAAGAGCCAGTTGTAAGGGGTCAACCGATCGCGGGTCTCCCGGCCCTCCGGGTCGGACCAATCCTCGACCTTGACCCGCGGTGGATACATCTTTGGATAGGGCTTCTGCGGATCGGGATATTTATCCGCGTTGGCATCGCGGCATGCTTCCACGCACGCTTCGCACCCGATGCATTTCCGGATATCGATCAGGGTGGCCAGTTCCCGCACCTTACCTGTTTCAGCAGACGCCGATTTCGGCACCTGGGATGCGCAAGCCGCACAGGCGGCGGCGACACCGGTTTTTAGAAAGGTTCTGCGTGATAGTGACATGTCAGGCCTCCTTAAAAGCCAACCACACTCAGAAACATTTCCACATTCGTGTGGGGT
>Ga0209164_1004303_pt1 | contig 12873 bp, 11 predicted proteins | sample MTBNYHSulfiMetaG_FD_187458 | JGI IMG/M metagenome (GOLD analysis project Ga0209164, IMG submission 187458) | Enrichment culture microbial communities from rom New York Harbor, USA that are MTBE-degrading - MTBE-NYH (New York Harbor Sulfidogenic)... | ecosystem: Environmental > Aquatic > Marine >...
GGATCGGTGATCATCTGGTCCGGACCTCATGGCGGCAAGATCAAACCCAAAGGTCCCCTGGCCGGGAAAAAAATCGGGCTGCTGGTCGCCTGTGAGTTCAGCGACTGGCAGGCCTACTACCTCGCCGAGTATGTGGCCGAGTTCGGCGGTACGCCTCAATTCATCATGAACAACAACCACCTCTGGAAAAACACCCGGCCGATGAACGGAATCCGGATTCCCCGGGGGACCTGGGGCCTGACCCTCACCGAGGGGATGGATGGTCTGGGCATAAACGGCAGCCGGACCGAGTATCCGGTGGTTATTAAGGAAGACCCCAACCTGGTGGCTCCGGGCGTTCCGGGGACGGGTACGGGTTCGCTCAAGGTGGCGGACCCCAACAAGTACGATGCGCTCATCATTCTGGGAAGCCATTCCGGCGATATCCTGGTCGCCGACGATGTCGCCCTTGCTTTTATCAAGGCCGTGGCCGACCGGAAGGTCCCCATCGCCGGTATCGGCGCCGGGATCATGCCCATGATCCACCTGGGCCTGATGGACGGGAAAAAGGCCGTCGGGAACCGGACCGTTGACTATATGCTCCGTAAAAAGGGTGTCTTCTTAGCCGGGTCGGTGGCGGTGGACGGCAACATCATCACCGGCCGAGACACCTACTCCACCCCGGGCGTGCTCAGGGCCCTGTGCAAGGTGATGGACCCCAACTTTGTGGATCAGCATAAGGGTATCCTCAAGGGCAAAAAGGTCATGGCCATGACCGCCGAGGACTGGGAGGATATCGAGCTTTGCGCCCCGACCATGGAGTTGATGTACCGGGGGGCTGATATCGTCGTCGGGCTGTTCGATCCGATCCAGAAGGCCCGGCCGGCCATGCTCGATTCCGAGGTCAGAACCGGCAGCTTCGGGACCACGGTTCCATTTCAGGAGATCCCGGACAGCTACTACAAGATCATCAAGGTCTGCGACCTGAAAATGAGTGATTTCGATCTGCTGTTCATTCATGGAGCCATGAACCCCTGGCGGCTCACGGTCGGCACCGAGGCCCAGGAGTTCCTGAAAAACGCCTACGCTTTCGGGAAAATCATTGCCGCGATCTGCCACGGGCCGATTCCCCTGGCGGCTGCCGATATCCTGCAGGGTAAAAAATCGGCCGGATGGCTGGCCGTCGAGGATTCGGTAAAAATAATGGGCGGAACGTACAACTGGGATTGGTCGGCGGTGGTGGACGGCAATGTCGTTACCGGCCGTATTCCCATGGATGCTCCAGAGTTCGTGGATGCCATAACCACGGCTCTCCTCAGGTAGGGCCAGGGAGTGACCACCAGGGAAGAGGTCCTTACCTTCTAGAGCGGGTGTCGGGAATACGGTCCGTTTAAATAAGCGACAAGATCCGGAGCGACCAGCGGGAGCGGCTCTGGAACTGGCCCGGAAATCCGATAACCGCCTTATGGAGCCATGGCTAGAGCCACCGGGTACATGGGGGGCCGCCTGGACCCCCTGTACCCGGTGGGCAACGGCCACCCGGAGACCGCCTTCGCTCGGAGCGCAACCGATGATAAAGACCGTCACCGGCCTGAACTATGGACCGGACGCGGTGATCAGGCCCGTTTGGGGGTTCACCCTGCTGTGGGCGAGCCTGCAGGGGAAAGAATCCTTGGTCTACCGGCCGGGCTCCATCGCCTCCCCTGGAAAAACCAAGGCTGCTTCAGGCGAGTTTCATCGCGGTCAGGGAGGTGTTTCCGGCCAACGTCTTCCTCGGCGGCTCGAGGATGGTCGGGCTGACCTGTGGTCCGCTCCCAAAGAAACCGCGCGCCGAATGGCCGCGATTGCCTTCCTCATCGCCTGGGCCATGCTCTACGGTTTGGTTCTGATCCGGCGCCGGGCTCCCATCATGATGCCGGGCCTGATTACCGTCCTCAGCAACAAACCAATCCAATATTGGTCCCCTTGATTCTGAGCTTCTTTTTGCTTATTGTTGGATCTTTGTGGAAACCATCGCGGCCTTGAGCAACCCGGTGCCGGTTCCCGCACCGCTGCCGCCTAAGACGGACGTTGATCCGCTGCACTTTTGGATTGGTAATGGTCCTGAACCCGATGATCGGCCCGCTTGTCCCGGCCTTTGGGATCAACCTGTTCATCCTGGACAAGATCAGAGGGGTGTCATCCCTGGGTATCGCCAGCTCCTGTCAGCCTTTTTTCATTCTATTGGCCGTCGAGCAGACGCTGCTAGCGCTTTCCCCGCCCATGGTGACCTTCCTGCCCGATCCGTTCAGCGCTCAAAAATGGTTCTCTTAAATCGAACCTGGGACCCCGCCGGGTCAACGGTGAAAAGACAATGAATGAGTTCGGAAAAATCACGCCCCGATCAAAGTCGGAATTGGTGGTCGACAAGATCACCAACTCAATCATCAACGGTGAGCTGACTCACGGAAAGATCCTGCCGCCAGAAAACCAGCTTTGCGAGGCGCTCGGGGTCAGTCGGAGCATCCTGCGGGAAGCCATCCGGGTCCTGGCTTCCAAGGGATTGGTCCAGGTCAAGCAGGGCCACGGGACGTTCGTTCGCCAACCCAAGATCGATGTGCCCGAGGAGGCGGTCCGCAACTATCTGATGACCCATTCATTCTCTCTGCAACAGCTAATAGAGGTTCGTTTGCCGATTGAGATCGAGGTTGCCCGGTTGGCTGCTCTTCGCAGGGACGAATCCCATTTACGCGACATGGAGGCCTCCCTCCAGACCATGAACGATCGTCTGCAGGGCGACGAGGCCTTGGCCGATGCGGATAACAGCTTCCACCAGGCCATCATAAAAGCCTCGGGCAACCCCATCTTCGGTATCATGATTCGCTCAATCATGGTCAATCTGCACATCAGCCGCCAGATGGCCATCCGGCACTTCGGCATCGAGGTTGTTGTCGCCGAGCACACCCTGATTTTTGAGGCGATCCGGGACCGGAATCCCGAAGCGGCCGCGCTGAAGATGAAAGAGCATATGGACCTGGCCTTGGTCCGCATCAATCGAATCAACGAGCTTCTGAAAAATAGAGGGGCCATGTGACCCGCCCCCCTTGGCCTGAAGCGCTCCCGGGGCCCTCGATTGCTTCCCGGTGAGCCCGATCATCTCCTGGCCGGCCTCCTCAGCCTCGGGAGGCCTTCAGGCCGGATCACCAGGATGGGCCTGGACCAAACCCCGCCTGGTCAGTCCAGGATCACTTTCAGGGCCAGACCCTCCACCTCCCCTGACCCGTTGGTGACTCAGGCCCCCCCAGGCAAGGGGATTTCCACCTCGACCCCTCGGTTTTCGGCCGAGAGGTAGGCCGCGTAGAGAACCCCGACCACGTCCCCGGCCAGGACGGCCCCGGCCTGGGGCTCCCTGTCCAGGGCCACGGCCTCGATGAAGTCCTGGATCTCCTGGGGATAGCCGAACATGAAGCTCTCGTCCGGAGCGGGGTTGGACCAGCCCTGCTTGGTCCCCAACCGCTCCATCAGGTAGACCTCCCCCAGCTGCTCCTCGTCCGGGTTGTAGAGCTCCATGGCGTTGACCGGGCTTAAGTTACAGTGGGCCCGGTGGTTGTTGGCGTATACCTCCAGCCGGTTCTTGACCCCGCCCATGACCAGCTCCGAGGCGAAGATGTCGGCCGCCATGCCGTCCTCGAAGACCAGGTGGAGCTGGCCGAAGTCCTCCACGTCCTCGTAATCGGTCCGGAGGTACCCCCGGTCAATGAAGCCCGGGTTGCGGGTTATCTCGTGGGTCCGGGCGCTGACCGTCCTGGGCCTCAGCGGCCGCCCCTCCCGGGCCAGCCCCTCCACCTGCTTCAGGTAGAGGATGGCCGAGAGGGGATGGCAGGCCTTGCCCACCACCGAGCCCCCCCCCGACAGGCGCCAGCTTCCGTAGGCCGGGGAAGGGCTGCCCGAGTGGTGCTGCTCCCCCAGGGCCCACAGGATCTGGGCCTTGGTGGCGGAGACGATCTCGGCCTCCTTCTGGACGGCCGGGGCGTAGATCCAGTTCTCGGCGTAGCCAAGCTTTTTGCCGCTCTTCCTCGCGGCCGCGATCATCCGCCCGGCGCTGGCCGCGGCCTCCTCGAGCATCTCTTTCTTGGAGAACCGGCGGCCCTCGAACCCGGCCTGGTCCGGGGGGCCGAAGAAGCCGGTCAAGGGCTTCTCCACGACCACGTGCTTCCCGGCCTCGAAGGCGGCGATGGTGACCGGCTCATGGGCGTACCCCGGGGTGCAGTTGTCGACCAGGTCCACCCGGTCCAGCATCGCCTCCAGGGAGTCGAAGGCGGTTATCCCCCGCTCTTGAGCGAAGGTCCGGCAATGCTCCTCGGTGGGCGAGAAAACCCCCACCACCTCCACCTGGTGGCCCGTTACCCGCTGGTAGGCCTGGTAGTGAAACCTGGCCGCGTTGCGGCTGCCCACCAGCCCGACCCGGATGGGTTGGTCTCCCATGTTCCAACCTCCCTCTGTCTTGACCGGGGGCGTCCTGGGGGACCGGGAACCCCCCGGCCCGGGGCCGTGGTTCCCCGGTCCGCCTCCGGCCTTCTCCATCCCTCCGGAGAGGCCGCTGCCCCGGCGGCTTTATCGACCCGGCCCCTATCTCTTTTTTCGGTCCTCGGCGAACTTGCGGCGCAGGGAGTAGATCATGGACAGGAGCGAGATGGCGTAGAAAAACAGGGCGATGGGTGATTTGAAAAGGACCGTCCAGTCGCCGTGGGAGATGATCAGGGCCCGGGCCAGGACATCCTCGGCGATGGGCCCCAGGATGATGCCCAGGACGATGGGGGCGGCCGGGAAGCCCTTCTTGGCCATGATGTAGCCCACCACCCCGAAGACCAGGGCGATAAACATGTCGTAGGTGCTGTTGTTGAGGGAGAAGGCGCCCAAAAAGCAAAGGGTGAAGATGATCGGGAAAAGGATGGCCGGCGGGACCTTGAGGACCTTGGGGAAGACCCTCACGCTGACCACGCCCAGAATCAGGATCAGGACGTTGGCCAGGAGCAGCCCGGCGAAGATGGCGTTGACCACCTGGGGGGACTCCTTGAACAGGAGCGGCCCCGGTTTCAACCCCACCAGCAGGAGGCAGCCCAGCATGACCGCGGTGACCACGTCGCCCGGGATCCCCAGGGTCAGGAGGGGGACCATGGCCCCCCCGGTGGTCCCGTTGTTGGCCGCCTCCGGGGCGGCGATCCCGGCGATGTTGCCCTTGCCGAAGGAGTCCGGGTCCTTGGACCAGCGCCGGGCCTCGTTGTAGGCCAGAAACGAGGCGATTGCCCCGCCGGTTCCGGGGATGATCCCGATGAAGGTCCCCAGGAACGAGCTGGAGACGATGACCACCAGGAGCCTTTTCAGCTCCTGCCAGGAGGGCATGACCCGGCCGATCTTTTGACTATAAGCGGCTGTCTTTTTGCCCACGGCCTCCAGCTGGATGAAGATCTGGGAGATGGCGAAGACCCCGATCAGGACCGGAAGCAGGGAGAACCCGGCCATGAGGTTGGGGATATCAAAGGAGTAGCGGGCGTACCCCTCCACCGGGTCCAGGCCCACGGTGGCCACGAGCAGCCCGAAGAAGCCCGAGATCAAGCCCTTGGTCAGGGACTTGCCGGCCACGCTGGCGATCACGGTCAGGCCGAAGACGGTCAGGGCGAAGTACTCCTCCGGTCCGAACTGGAGGGCCACCCGAGCCAGCCTGGGGGCGAAGAACATGAGGCAGAAGGTGGAGATGATCCCGCCCGTGGTGGAGGCGATGGTGGCCACCCCGATGGCCTTGCCGGCCTCTCCTTTCTGGGCCAGGGGGTAGCCGTCCAGGACCGTGGCCGCGGCCGAGGGCGTGCCCGGGGTGGAGATCAGGATGGCCGAGATGGAGCCCCCGTAGATGCCCCCGCAGAAGGCCCCGCAGAGCATGACCATGGCCGTGGACACGTCCAGGTTGAAGACGAAAGGCAGGAGCAGGATTATCCCCACCGAGGCGGTCAGCCCGGGCAGGGCTCCCACGATTATCCCCAGGGCCACCCCCAGGACCAGGAAGGGAAAGTGGTAGGGATTGAGGACGTGCCAAAAACCCTGGAGTATCGCTTCCACCTGAATCCCTCTCCCTTTTTTTTTAAAATAACCCGAACCGCGGCAGAGGAACCCGGAAGACGATCCTGAACAGAATGTAGAGCAGGCCGGTGGTCAGGACCGCGGTCGAGAGGACCTTCAGCCAGTTCCTCTCCTTGAAGAGGAGCATGATCCCGGCGATGAAAAAGGGGGTCGCCGCCAGGTACCCGGCCGTCGAAAGAAACCGGGTGTAGGCGTAGCCGATCAAGGCCGCCAGGGCCATTTTCAGCAGGAACGGCCAGTTTGTGGGTTTTTTCTGAACCGGGGCCCCGCTCCGGCGGCCGGCTCTCAGCGCGGAGGCCCCCTGGAGGATGAGGATCCCGGAGAGGATGAACAGACAGGCGCTCACGAACCGGGGGAAAACCTTGGGGGAGAAGGCCAGGGTGTGCGACGGAAAGCTGTAGGTGAGCCCGAAGGCGAGAGCCGACAACGCCGCCAAGATGGAGCCGATGACTATCTCCGATCTGCCCATTCCCTCTTACCCCCTCGGAGCGGGGCCCAATACCGGTCGGTGTCGGGCCCCGCCCCCCTGGCCGTTTATTCGTCTTTCTACTTGTAGAGGGTTCCCAGCTTGTTCTCCTTGATCAGGTTCTTGTAGAACTCGTCCTGCTCGGCCACGTACTTGGTGAAGTCCTCGGTCCCCATGTACTCCAGGGTGATCCCGCCCTGCTCGGCCAGCTTCTGGAGGTCCGGGTCATCCATGGCCGCCTTGAAGGCGTCGTGGAGAACCTTGACCCTCTCGGCCGGGGTTCCATGGGGCACGGCCAGACCCCGCCACTGGCCCAGGACAAAGTCCACCCCCTGCTCCTTGGCCGTGGGGATATCCGGGAACTCCTTCATCCTCTTCTCGGAGAACACGGCCAGGCAGCGCAGTTGGCCCGCCCCGAGCTGGGGCACCCCCTCGGGCGGGGAGAGGTTGGCCGTGTCCACGTGCCCGCCCACGGCGGCCACCACGGTGGGTCCGCCGCCCTTGTGGGGCACGTGGTTGAACTTGACCCCGGCCACCTTCTCAAAGGCCAGGGCGATCATGTGGGTCCCCCCGCCGGCCCCGGCGTTGCCCATGGTTATCTGGTCCGGCTTTTCCTTGGCCGCGGCCAGCAGCTCCTTGAGGTCCTTGTAGGGGGAGTTGGCCGGGACCAGGATCCAGCAGGGGGTGTTGACCAGCATGATCACCGGATCGAAGGTCTTGGAATCGTAGGGAACCTTGCTCATGTGGATCTTGGTCAGCGAGGCGCTGATCCAGGCCAGGGTGTAGTAGCCGTCCGGCTTCTTCTCCATCGCCTCGGTATACCCCGGGACCGCCCCCCCGCCCGGACGGTTGACGACGATCACCGGGACCTTCAGGTACTTGGGCAGAACGGTCAGAAAGCTCCTGAAGACCACGTCGGTGGCCCCTCCCACCCCCCAGGGGATCATGAGCTCTATCTCCCGGGAGGGATACTCATCCGCGGCCCTGGCCGAGCCGGCCGGGCCCAGGGTGAGGATCACCGCCATGAGGAGCATTAAGCCTATGAGCGACTTTCCTTTTTTCATCGGGACACCTCCCCTTTGTCAGGTCGATTTGTCCAAAAGTCCTTTAAATCGCTGCCGGGTCCTGATCGCCCGGATCCGCTTTTCATCCCCCTGCCGCCCGCTCCAGAATATCCGGGCGGGTAAAGGCGAGCCCGTCGACCTCCATCCTGATCTCCGGAAAAATGGCCGGTCCGGTGAGCGGTTGCGGGCCCTGGGAGGTGGCCAGGATGGTGTCCTCGCTCTTGGTTCCGGTCAGGGAAGGGTTCCAGGTGAAGGCCTGGTTCTCCTGGACGATGTCCGGGGTCTTGAAATCGGTCCGGTAGTCCCGGCCGGTGTAGCCGATGGAGCCCCCTTGATGATGGAGCTTCCACTCCTCGGGGAACCCTTGCTCCCGGTAGACCTCGATCCCCCGTTTCAGCACCTCCCGGGCCGCCACCCCGGGCCGGGTGGCGGCCATGAAGGCGCAATCGATGTGGACGTTGGCCCTGTACCTGGCCTCCAGCTCCTCGGGCACGGCCCCGAAGTGGACGAACCTGGTCAGGGAGACGATCAGCCCCCACTTGCGGGCGTTGACCGAGACCATCAGGTAGCGGTCGACCGTTTTTTCCGTGGGGATGGGGTGACGGAAATCGGAGATCCGCTCGTCGGCGGCCGACATCAGGGTCACCGGATCGATCCGGTCCGGCCACAGCTCCCGGCACAGCCGGCCCACCACCTCCGACTCCTTCTCCCCCCGGTGGGTCTCCATAAGGGTCCGCTCCAGGGCCAGGGAGACCTTGTCGCCCAGCCACCTGTACCGTTCAACCTCCTCGGGGGTCAGGGAGTAGCGCAGCCGGGCGACCTTGCCGCTCAGGTCCAGGGTCCCGGCCACGGGCCAGTCGGCCCCCACCTCCCCCGGACCGGCCAGCTCCCTGATCAAGGAGGCCTCGTTCTCCTCGTACCAGGGGAAGACGGCCAGCTCGAAGCCCTGCTCCTCCAGCTTCTCCTCGCGGCTCATCCGGGGGGCTTCGATGTTGTTGGTCAGGGCGTATTTCCGGTCCGGGGTTATCAGCAGGGAGGCGGCCCCGGCCTCGGTGGTGATCCCCACCAGGTTCAGCCCGCCCCCCGTCAGCCAGGAGAAGTTGGCCTGGCGTTTGAGGAGAACCGCTCCCAGGCCTTCCGCCGCCATGAGATCCCTGACCCTCTGCTCCTTGACCCGAATCTCCTCGGCAAGGGCCATTGAACCGCCTCCTATCCCGGATATTTCACGAGTCGAGTCGGCTGCAGATGCAAGGCGCGGGACATGAAGCCATAGCCCCCCTATGGCGAGTGTCCCGGAACGCAGCAGATGCGGCCGAATCGGCTCGCCTGCAGGGTAAAGTCCGCCAAATTATTCTCACTTGGTGAAGCGTACAAACTGTCACCATGTACAACCTGCCCTTCGTCAACACAACCATTTGAATTATATCTTTATTTCCGTTCCTTTTTGGCGATCTTTATGAAATATTCGGGCTACTGGGCCAGGACCTCAGCCCAGGTGGTTACCGGCCACTCGGACTTGAAGAGCTCCTCCACCGCCGGCCGGCCCTTGTCCCGGAAGGCGTCCGCGTCGGGGATGACCACCTGGAAACCCTTTTTCTGGAGCTCGACCAGGAGCTTGGTCTCGCCGGCCTTGATCTTGGCGTTGGCCCAGGCCCCGGCCTCCTGGGAGGCCTTGAGGACCACCTCCTGGTCGGCCTTGGCCAGGGCGTCGAAGAAGGGCTTGTTGATCAGGACCCCCCCGGTCTGGACCAGGTGGTTGGTGATGGTCAGGATCTCCTGGACCTCGTCCAGCTTGAAGGAGGAGATCTGGGGCAGATCGCCCTCCGAGGCCTCGGCCTTGCCCTCCTTGAGGGCCTCGTAGAGCCCGGTCAAGGGGATCGGGACCGGTTCCGCTCCGATCTCCTTCCAGACCGCGATCCAGGTCGGGACCGTGGGCAGGCGGAGCTTCAGCCCGGCCACGTCCTCCGGGGTGTAGATGGGCTTGTTGGAGGTGGTCTGACGCAGCCCCCGGTAGACGATCCCCAGGTAGTTCATCTTGCCTTCCTGGGCCACCAGGGCCCGGGCCTTGTCCCCCAGGGGGCCGTTCCAGACCCTCATGAAGTGCTCGAAATCCTTCATTACGTAGGGAGCGTTGAAGAAGAAGTACTGGGGAGCCGCGGTCTGCAGGGGCTGGCCGCCGGTGGCCTGCATCTCCACCTCGCCCTTGGAGCACCAGACGTTGATCTCCTCCTCCGAGCCCTGACCGGCCTGGATGAGGACCTCGAGGTTGCCGTTGCTCTGTTTCTCGGCCAGCTCCTTGAACTTCTCGCTGGCCTCGACCAGGATGTGACCGGGTTTAAAGGGGCTGGCCAGTCGGATGGTTGTCTTCCCCAGGGCCGCCGGGCCGGTGAGGGCGACAACGAGGCAAAGCACGAATAAAACAGAAAAGGTTTTTTTCATGACCTCCTCCTCCATTTAAGGCGTTGCTCTGCGGCCTGACTTTTTTATGACCACCCGTCTACTGGTTCTTACCTCACCTCCAATCCTGCCGGGTTTATTTCGTCAGATGATATGACTATTAAACTGAGCTAATAACCCCCGCCTCTGGGACAGGGTCGCTCGATTATCAAGCCTTGCCTCCTCCCGCCTAGGCCCCCCAAGGGATCGGACCGGGCCTTCCCTCGGCCGGAGGGCTGGCCCTCAATCCTCCCCCAGCAGATCCTGCTCGATTATCTCCTCCACGTAATCCAGGTGCTCCAGCATCCCCACCCGGGCCGCGGCCGGATCGTTTCGGCTGATGGCCTCGAAGATCCTCCGGTGCTGGACCAGGAGGACGTCCTTGCGCTCCGGCTTGGTGGAGTATTTCTTCAGCCGGAAGTAGCTCTGGAAGCTGTCCTCCAGCCCCTCCATGATGTGGAGGGCGATCAGGTTGTGGGTCGCCGCGGCGATGGAGGAATGGAACTCCAGGTCTTTCTTCTGCCAGACCGCGTCCGAAACCTTGGCCTGTCCCATCCTCTCCAGGATCTCCTCCATGGACCTGAGATCCGCCTCTTGGGCGGCCAGGGCGGCCTTCTCGGCGCACCAGCCCTCGATGACCTTCCTCATCTCCAGGAACTCGAGGACGTTCTTGGCCTCCTTTTCCAGGAGGATGGACAGGGGCGGGAGGAGGTTGTCCTTCAAGGAGGAGATCACGAAGGTGCCTCCACCCTGCTTCACCTCCAGCAATCCCTGCAGCCGGGCCCGGTTGATGGCCTCCCGGAGGGACTGCCGGCTGACCTCCAGCTCGAAGGCCATCTCCCTCTCCGAGGGAAGCCTCTGGCCGGGTTTGAAATGCCCCCTGGAGATCAAGGAGACCAACTGGTTGTAAACGATGTCCGGGACCTTCTCGGATTTGACCGAAGAGAAGACGTTCTTTGAATCACTGGATCGGGGCATAAAACTTGATTTTCCGGCTCCCTGCCTCGCCGCTTCGCCTCCTCCCCGCCGGCCCCAGTGGCCGGCAGGTCAGGACCAACCCCAAGCGGTCCCGGGCCGCTGCCCTCCTTTTGGGCTCCCTCCGGAATCGAGGCTCGCCGAGCCTGCTCCTTTCTTCAAAATGGACGAGTGGTCCGACCTCTGACCACTTTTTACTCTATCGCCGTCCCACTTGGGGAGTCAACCTGTTTTTACCAGGGTTTTAGCGGGTGGACGGGCAGGCCGGGATGCTTCAGGAGGGTTTCAGACCGGGAACCGGGTCCGGAGGTGAAACGCGGTGTACCTCGGCCTTCCGGCCCGGAGCAACTCCTGGCCTTGGGTCGAGGACCAAATTACCGAAAAGACTCCGCCCCAAGATGCCGGTTATTGAACCCAAAAGGGAAAAGGGGGCGACCTTAACCGGCTGGCCCCCTCTTGTTCTTCCTGGTGGAGCTGATCGGGATTGAACCGGCGGCCTCATAACTCCCAGTCTGCCCCAGCCTAAATCAACTACCCCGCCCCAAGCAGCGGGGTGGACCAGCGGAAACCGTTCTCCGCGCCTCGCGGCAAGCCGCGGGGAATGGAACCCCCCTTGGGGGGTTCAACGGCAAGCTGAGGGCCGATCTGCTCGATGGCGAAATCTTCTCCACCCTCAAGGAAGCCCGTATTATCATCAAGGCCTGGAGGAAAGAGGACCATACATTAAGATTACAAACCTCCCTGGGCTGCCGGCCGCTGGCCCCGGAAGCCGACCAGGGGGACCCTATCCGGCCGGGGCTCTTACCCCGCCGCCGGGAGTTGACCAAGGTCCAGCTTTCAACAGGGGACCATAACCGGGGGCAGGTCTTGGCCGGCTCTTCGCGGAGCCGGCCTGGTCCCAAGGGGCGGTTTGTGGTGGGGAAATAACTTCTTGACAAGGTTGCGGTTGATCTATAGAATTTTATTGAAACTTTCTTTCCACTAAGCGGAACAATCATGAAGAGTTCATCTCACCCAGCCCAAAGGGTCCCGGTCAAAAGCGGTCTGTTTACCCTTGACCCAGGCCCAGGCCAGCCTCCACGACTGCTGGCCTCCCGCTGCCCATCCTGCGGTGAGATCTTCTTTCCCCGGCGGTCCATCTGCCAGAACTGCCAGACCGAAAACCTGGAACCCATCGAATTGAGCCCCCGCGGGAAAATATTCAGTTTTACGGTGGTCATGCAGCGGCCGCCCGGCGACTATCTGGGCCCGGTGCCCTATGCCTTCGGGTGGGTGGAACTCCCAGAGGGGGTGCGGGTGGAAACGTTGTACACCGGATGCCGGCCGGAGGAGCTGAGCCTCGGGATGAAGGTCGAGCTGGTCATCGAAACCCTGCACACCGACAGTGAGGGCCGGGAGATCGTGTGCCACAAGTTCCGGCCGCTCCAGGATGTCGCTTAATGTGATTTTGATGAGGTTTCAGTCCATGAATACAGTCGCGGTCGCCGGGGTCGGCATGAGCAAGTTCGGGAGATTCCCCGACAAGGACTACCGCGACCTGGGTTTTGAAGCGGTCTCCAACGCCTTGAAGGACGCCGACTTCAGCTGGCGGGAGATCGGAGCGATCTTTTGCGCCAACGCCCACGCGGGGCTGGGGGTCGGCCACAATGTGGCCGCCCAGTTCGGGAAAACAGGTGTGCCGATCGTCAACGTGGAGAACGCCTGCTCAGGAGGAGCCTCGGCCTTGAGGCTGGGCTACCAGTCGATCGCCGCAGGGTGGTATGACGTCTGCCTGGCCCTGGGGGTGGAGAAGACCCCGCGCGGCCTGCTCAATGACACCTCCTGGCCGGAGTATGAGCG
>Ga0209164_1004306_pt1 | contig 12867 bp, 7 predicted proteins | sample MTBNYHSulfiMetaG_FD_187458 | JGI IMG/M metagenome (GOLD analysis project Ga0209164, IMG submission 187458) | Enrichment culture microbial communities from rom New York Harbor, USA that are MTBE-degrading - MTBE-NYH (New York Harbor Sulfidogenic)... | ecosystem: Environmental > Aquatic > Marine >...
AAAGAAAAGGCAGCCGGCACCTGAGGGGTAATGAGCTGCAGTGGATTGGCGGACGTTTCTTCTGTGACAATAGGAGTTTGAGGCTGGCAGGCAGTTATCAGCAGGCAACCAAATACAAAAAGAATGAGGTTTTTGATTGGAGATGACATTTTGTTCCCTTCCTTGGCAATCTTGATAAAACATACTATAGCACAGAAAAGTGAGAACTGAAATAATATTGCTTAATGTAAGAAATAAAAATCAAGGTGTTTGAATTAAAGGAACTTGGCTCAGTTGGTAGTCATGCGCCGAGACGGTGTCGCCTGACAACGGCACCAGCACAAAATCTCCATCCGTAAAAGGTTCCGCTGAAGAGAGTGGATCATAAGAAAGAACGGTCAATTGATGAATGCCGCGGATGCGGATGCTCATGTACATGCGCTGGCGTTCGGTTTTTGAGAATTGAACGGGCAGGAAAACGCGCACTGGCTGTGAGGAATAATCCTGCGGGTAGCGGTCAATGATGGTGTAAGCCATCTGTTTGCCAAGGGTGTTGGGCAGATTGAAATCCTGAAAATCGCTGTAATAGGCGGGCAAAGGAGAACAACTAAGCAAAATGGCAGGGCATTTACTGTGTTTCGTTCAATAGGGATTTATGCTTGGATAGAACCTCTTGATTATTATGCGCGTAAATTGAAATCATAAAGGCGTTATCAAGACAAGGAACATGAGGAAGATAAAACGCTAGCTCATGGTTTCATTACGAAGATAGGCATTTAATTTGAGTTCTAGAAATTGTATACGAAGGCAATACAATTATCTCAAGGTTACAAATTATTACTAAATCACGATATTGGAAATATAGTCATCAAAAAATCGTTTTTATTTGATCAACATGAAAGGCGGTTGCAACCGCCTTTCATGTTTTGATACAAAAAATCTTTCTAAAGCGTGACAAGAATAAAAGTACCGGTGAAATCAACCGCAGTTTGTACATATCCTCCAATGATCGTCACAGGCAATTCTACCCAGGACCCGCTATCTATATCCCAATGCAGGATGGCAAAGGTTTCGCCTTCCATTCCCACCGGAATTGGGAAGTAGGTTGTTAAAGTAGCTTCTCCTTCCAGGGTAACCATAGTGTTACCATCATAGGTAAGGTTGAGGGTAAGCCCATCTACAAAACTTGACCCGGTGGGTAAACCATATGGGAGTGTGCCGCTTTCTTCCATGTTTAAACTGGCGGAATACCCTTCCATCGGATCGTTAAAAATTACCCCAGCTCCGCTTGGTGTTTGTAAATTCGTCCCAGCAATACCCGATAAAGCAATCAATTCACCACCCGTAACCGGGATGATAAAGCTTGCGGCTGGAACAAACCCGATGCCTCCTCCCCCTGGTTGTGAACCAGATGGGGTGGAGTCGCAAGCATTACCAATGCCATCCCCATCACTATCTAATTGATCGGCATTGGCTGTGTTTGGGCAGTTATCTGCATACCCTCCACTGCCATCACTGGATTCAAAAACACCATCCAGGTCTGGATCAATTAACCATGGATCAAAATTGACATTACCAAAAATTGTATCGCAGCCTGTCGAACCCGGTCCATCATCACAACCCCAATAGTTGTACATGGCATCGATCAAATCGCCGTTGGTAAAGCCATGGTATAACGGATTCCCGTCATTGTCCCACCACTTCCAAGAACCAGAAATGGGATATTTAACATTGGCTAATCCATCCGCTATGTTGCCTGCAATGACGTTATCTTTTAATATGACATCGGGCGAAGCAGTACCGTCCCTAACAGGCAGAAAAACACCAATGCTATTATTTTGTATGAAGTTATTTTCAATGGAAGCGCTGCTGCCCCCATACACAACGATGCCCGAACCGGATTTGCCCCGTGTGTAGCCAGAAGCCAAGCCGCCCAAGAAATCAGATACCTCATTTTCCTCAATTTTAACATTGGTGCTACTTTGGATGTGAATGCCCTCATCGGATAAACCAAGTGTAGATAATCCAGTTACTGTATTACCCACAATTTGGTTACCGTCACCACCGTATACAAAAATCCCCACTCCTGCGGTATGGATGCTGTTATCTTCGACCAGATTATTGCTTGAAGACCACAGACCAGGACCTGATCCTCCTTTGGTTACATTCACCATTGATCCTGGTGTGACGCCGGGTGGATCATACCAAACAGAGCGTGTTTCTCGCTCGAATTCATTTCCTGAAATTGTGCTGTTCTCAACTGATTGGAATTGTACGCCGCTGTCACCGATAAAGCGAAAGATACTATCTAGAATGGAAATGTTGCTCAAATTGCTCGTGGCACTTGGTGGCTTTGCGACAATGCCATAACTTGTGCCGCCATATTTTTCCGTTTCGGTTGCAGAAGCGCCGCTGAACGTGAATCCCGATATCAATACATTACTGGAATTGATCAAGAATAGCGTGCCATATGACATGCCATTGTCCATTCCGCTGCTGGGACCTTGAATGATGGTTGTATCTTTATCCATGCCGAAAAGCGACAGTGGTTTATCGATGACAATACTTGCTTTTTTTGAGGAATTCCATTCTGTGTATGTGCCAGGTTCCACATAGATAAAATTGCCTGGATTTGCTGCGTTAATTGCTTGTTGCAAAGCGCCTGCACCGCTATAACCTGTGCAGTTGGGGTCACTGGAAGGATTGCTGGAGGCAGCAGAACAAACCCATGGATCTGGGTCTTTGAGAATTTCGATTGTTTCATCAGACGTCAAAGGCACCGGATTACTATTTTCGTCCAGGATCACCGCATTTGAATCCTGCAAAAGAGATACTAAATCTGTTAATTCACTTTCATCGTCTGGCTGAAGCTTATCGACATAACTCTCGGCAATTTCTGTATTCTCTATAACCAAGCAAGGTTCAGAGAGTGCCTCACTAGAAGAATCCTCAAGAATAGTCTCTTCTTCTGAAGATAAGGATTCATCCGCAATTCCACTAGCCTCACTTTCTTCACTATTTTCTTCTACCGGCAAAACTTCAACCTGGGTTTCGTTGTTTTCAACTTCCAGTACATCTACATCTTCAGCACCAACCTCTTTCTCCATTGGCAAAGATTTAGTTGGAGTTTCGTCGTTTTCGCCGTCTGACACAGTCGTTTCTTCTGAGATTTCTGATTCAACAACAATCTCAGGTGGTGCCTCTGTTGTATTAGCTTCTTCGGTTGATGTTCCGATTTCTGATATCTGTGAGGAGACAGGTTCTGTTACTGGTTCCTCACCTTCTGCGAAAACCTGGGCAGGACAGACCAATAGAACCATTAGCGCTGCCGATAAAATGATCGGCAGACATTTTTTTATACCAATATTAAGCATTTAAAAACCCTCCGATTCTTTTTTTGTTTTACTTGCGTTTTAGAGAAACTATCCTTTAGATCCAACCCCTGCTATGCTTTAGGTCATTCAATAAGGGTTACAAAAAATAATTTATTCGAATGCACCTCCTGTCAATTTAAACAAAAAACCGGTCAATTGACCGGTTTCGCTATTGACTCCCCGAGTTCCTTTTCCGCGGATGATTTACAGAAAAAGCGACCAAAATTTAGAACTCAGATCATCGTCTTCAAATCTAAAGTAAGTACATTATACGATTTTTAAAAAAAAAGTCAATAATAGAGAGTTCTGTTCAGGACATGCCATACACGATGTTTTGCGAGAATACATCAGGAAAATAATGGTACTTGCCGGAAGGACCATTACTCTTGGGAAGGTAGTAAATAGTTAATCCTGGACGCCATATTGAGAATAAGGAACTTCGGGTGTTAGACCCACCAGCAACCAAAATTGAGGTATTGAAATAATTTGAGGGCATAGGCGGCAATGTCAGACAAACCGCAAAGGTATTTGGCACTAATCGCTGTGTAGTGTATGTTATTTTTAGCAAACAGACCAGTGGAGGTTTAGAGCTAGCAGGTAATCAGCAAAAGACAAACGAGAGCTAAGAAGTGGTCACACACATGCTTGTATTTCATAGAATAACTTTCTATAATTCACAAGATATCCAAATTACAATTTAGTATAAAAGTAAAAAAAAGCTAAAATATTCGCAAATAATTTATCAGAAGCATTTTTTAGCAGACAGTATGCTTTAATTCAAACAGAGAGAAACGATTATTGATGAAGAAATACTTCTCCAAAAGATTTCTAAAGCAAGAAAAGAACATGCGCAGAAAGCAAGCACTGACAGCAGGGCTGTATGTCTTAGTGGTAATTTCCGCTTGCGCGGGGGAAAGCATTTCTGTTGTATTGACACCAACTAATCCCTGGGTGCCCTCTCCGACAACACAAGTCAATCCCACCGCTGTCCAACCAAGCCTGATAGCAGAAAGCGAGAAGGAAAATGAACTGCCGGAGGGCAAATTGCGCGTTTTCGATGCTTTCGTACAAGATGTGAAGACAGGAGAGGCGGACAAGGTCACAGGTATGTGGGTAGAAGATGTGCTGGCTTTGCGGGTGATCTACCAACCGCCTGAAGACCCAGCTTTTGTGAGCACGATCGAGGACGTGGCTACCTATTACTTATACCCATGGGAGAAAGCCGGAAATCATGGGCTACTGGCGCACAATTACCTGGCTGGACGCTACTTTTTTAACATTGGGCAAGGACAGATCATCACGCTTGTATTTGGGGATGGGTATTATCAGGATTTCGAAGTAACACAGATCAAGGAATTCCAGGCTCTGCAGCCTGACAGCCCCTACAGCGATTTCATTGATCTGCAGACTGGCGAACAGCTGACGGTCAACAGCGTATTTGTGGAAGTATACATGGGCGATTTCCATACAACACTACAGACCTGCATTGCCAGCAGTGGGGAAACAGAGTGGGGGCGGCATTTTGTATTGGCTCCACCATTGTAAGGCAAGGAACATGATATTTAAAATGAAGATAACCTATGCGGGAGGCTGAACATGTTTATTCAACAAATGATTAAGGCGATTGCCGGCGGCTGGAAATGGATCATCTCGATAGTTCTTATCGCAATATGCATCTCATTAACAATATCTGCATTGGCGGTACCGACTTACCGTGCACAAGCATCCTTCATTATCGCGCCCAATAAGGAATTGCCTAGCAGCCGGGATGTTGTAAGTGCCTTTACTGCTCTGGATACGCTGAATATTTTTTCAACTTATGCAGACATCCTTGCGAGCGAGCGGGTGTATGCAGAAGCCATTAAGGCGATCAATTTGGATGTTGCATTATTGGAGGTGTACACGCGTCGAACCGAGATGAAATCTGATTCCATTATTCTGTACTTGCTGGTGGAGGGACCGGATGCACAGACAGCTGCTACACTGGCGAACGAGGTTGGCAAGTATGGCATCCAGTTCATCAATGCGTATTTTTCTGTGTTTGAAATCGACTTTTTAGATCAAGCAATAGCGGCTGGACAACCTTTTAAACCACGAACACTGCGAGATATGGGCATCAGCGCGGGCATTGGGTTGCTGGTAGGCATGCTGTTGGTATTGATGAAAGAGATTATGCAGATCCCGCTGGCCCAGTTTGTGCATAAGTTTTCGATTGATGCAGAAAGCCTGGCATTCACAAAGAAACACATTCAAAAAGTGCTGGTGGACTTGAAAGAGAAGAATGACGCCTGGCCAATCACTTTCATGTTGGTGAAGATCAAGAACCTGCTGGAATTGCTAGAGGTGCTACCGGCGTTTTCGCGTCGAAAGCTGACCAGCGAGGTGGTGGCGCGCATGAAAACGCAACTTAAAGGCGGCGACCTCATCGGGCGTTGGGATGATTCGACCTTCTGTGTGGTGATGAAGAAAACGCCTCAGAATGTCTCCGCGCTGATTGCGGGTAAGCTGCTAGAGATTTTCCGCGAGCCGTTTACGTTTGGAGTCGAAGACAGAGAACAGACACTGCTGGAAGCGATTATTGCATCAGAAACCAGCAAGCATGCGATGGATTTCGAGCATTTCGTGCAGGATACTGTAGCTAAAATTGCAGAATTGGAATGGTAGGCGAAAACTAGAGGAAAGAAAGAATGGAGAATAAAAAACTACCGGTATTGGTTTTAGCGTTTTTGCTGATGGTTGCCAGCGTGGGTTTTAAACAAATGGGAAATGCGAACGTTAGCATGGTCACTCAGGGAGGTGCTGCTGGGCAAACTGTAATCCAAACCCAACAAGTGACACTGAAAGACCTAAGTAGCCCAGAGCCTTTGTTGCTGGAAGGACCCTACCAACAAACGCAGCTGACCTTCGCGTTGCCGCCTGACTGGCAAGTGACTGGCAGCGTGAGCGTGAACCTGCAAACGCGAGTGGCGTTTCAATCATTGATGGAAGTGTTCACAGCTCAAGTACCGGAAAGTCCTTTGGCGAGCCAAAAGGGAAGTCTGGAGATGTCCGTGAATGGTGTGCAAGTGCTGCAGACAACCATGCAAGAGGAGGGAGAGCAAACGCTAACATTTGTCTTTGCAGCGGAGTTATTGAATGAGGACCTGCAAGAGAACGAACTGAAGCTGACGTGGGATGCCAGCATAGCCTGCGCGTATGGCATCACGAGCACGATCACTATCGATCCAACTTCTGCTATCAGCATTAGCTATCAAAACAAACCGATCGAGACGCGGCTGGTGGATTTTCCCCTCCCATTTTTCGCAAAAAAGGCGCTGAAGGAATACCCAACTGCTATCCTGCTGGCGGGGCAGCCCGATGAGGTTGAACTCTCGGCATTAATGGCGATCAGTGCGGGATTGGGCAAGCAGAGCCAGGGAGGGCAGGCTTGTGAAGTGTGGTGGGCAGACGAGTTGCAGGGGAAAAACCTAAATGCTTATCACCTGATAGTGGTCGGTCAATTGAATACACTTCGCAGTTTAATAGGGGAAACCTATGACGAACTAGAAAATGACCTAGCACAGGCAGGCGGCACAGGAGAGGCAGGCATACTGTGGTGGACGCGTTCACCCTGGAATGCAGGCAGGACTTTATTGGTGATTACGGGACAGAACAAGCAAGCTCTGCTGAAGAGCAGTGCTGCAATTGCCAGCGAAAACCTAGTGCCTTTTTCGCAGAAGAACTTGGCGATGATCCGCGAGCTCCCGGCGGCGGGAGCAAAACAGCAACTAAGCGTGGATTTAACTTTCAATGACCTGCTAGATGAGGAAGGAGTACTTCACGTGGATCAATTGGGTGTAAGCAGTTTGAAAATTCCCTTCCACATTCCTGGGGATGTGGCGATTGCACCGGAAGCGTTTGTGGAACTAGTTTTTCGCCATTCGCAACTGCTCAATTACCTGCGCTCTGGATTGACCATCGCAATAAATGGAAAAAACATTGGCACAATTAGATTCAGCGATAATTCAGCCGAAAATGGCCTAACGCGAATAATCTTGCCGCCCAATACCTTGCATGCGCAAAAAAATGAGCTTGAATTAATTTTTAGCTTGAGCGCTCAGGATGTATGCGCTGACCCGCGCGGGGGAGATTATTGGATCAGCGTATTCGACCAATCCTACATACACTTACCTCCGAGCTTGGATGAAGAGCAACTACAGCTGGCGGAAGGTTTTTGCAGTTTACCATGGGCATTGCTACAGGACAACCAGTTAGCAGACCTGGTTTTCGTGGCTCATGAGGATTACCGTGAAAGTTGGCAGTATGCTGCCAAGATCGCATTCAAGCTGGGTAGTTATACAGATGCACCCGTATTGAAGCCGGTAGCCAAGTTTGTGGATGATTGGTTGAAGCAGCCAAGCACACAGCATGCAATCCTGCTGGGGCTGGTGAACAGCCTAGAGCAAGCGCAAGTGAAGTTCTCCGGACTGGGGCTGCCGGTGGCTGAAGACGGATTGACAGATACGCTCAGAATAAACGGCATCCGGTTTGCGCTCGAAAGCGGCAGTAGCTACGGTCTGGTAGGCATGCGAACGAGGTTGGATTCACAAGGGCAGTTGCTGGCTGTGTTAGGAAACACCACCGAAGGACTAGAGAGCGCAGTGCAAGCATTGGATGAAATGCTAGGTGTCGAGCAAAGCGTGGTTGCCAACACGCGTATTATCCTCCAAAACAAAGCGGTTTATGACCTGACACTTACAGAAGAAGTTGTTCCGCAGGGGGAGAATTCCGAAAATGAAGTGGGAAGCCTACAATGGCTGCTGCAACTAGGAGGTAATAAAACTGTGCTGATCCTACTGGCAGGGAGCGGCTTGATCACGGCAAGTTTTATTGCCTGGGCTATCCTGGATGAAAAGAAGAAACAACGCATACGCAAATTGCGTTGAGAACGAACATTGAGATTGCCTACTGCACAAATTTCAGATTACGGTGTTTGGGTTAAGGGAGCTTGGCGCAGTTGGTAGTCATACACCGAGGCGGCGTCGTCTGACAATGGCACCAGCACAAAATCTCCATCTGAATAAGCTTCCGCTGTAGAGAGCGGATCATAGGAAAGTGTGGTTAATTGATGGATGCCGCGGATGCGGATGCTCATGTACATGTGTTGGCGTTCGGTTTTTGAAAATTGAACAGGCAGGAAAACGCGCACTGGCTGTGAGGAATAATCCTGCGGGTAGCGGTCAATGATGGTGTAAGCCATCTGTTTGCCAAGGGTGTTGGGCAGGTTGAAATCCTGCAAGTCGTTGAAATAGGCGGGTAAAGAAGCGGCGAAATAGATTAAAAGGGAAACAGCCAGCACGGCAAAGGCGCGCTCCAGATTTGAGCGCCGCAGCAGAAAAATAAGGATTATGTAGAAAAGAAGAATCAACGGTAGGAAGGCTCCATCCTGCAGGATGATCAGGTATCCATCCATTGAACCCCATTTATTGATGACGCCGGCGCTCATGGGCAGGATGGCGCGCTGGATGATGAGGGTATGCGAAAACGCTACCAGCGTGAATGGCAGCAGCACAAAGAGCAGTAAATCTTTCAACAAGGAACAGCGTTTTAAGGAGGGCACCTGCTTATCATGCGCGTTTTGCAGAGCCAAGAAGGCAGAGATTAAGAAGAGAGGCGTGAGGAAGATGAAATACCGCCCCATGATTTTTGTAGGCAGGTCAACGTTGTAGTTGGCGCGCCAGGAATGTCGCACGACAGCAATCCAAAAAGAGCCTAGCAGAGCGGCAGTAAAAAACAACCAATACATCAATTGCGATCGGCGCTGCTGGAAAGCTTGTTTCAAGCTGAGAAAGAGGAGCGGCAACACTGGCGCAGCCATCAAGATGAGGTAAGCTGCATAAATGAGCGCCCACTGCAGCAAATTGACCAAGCTGAGCTGGGCAAGATTTTGCACATTGGCGGTGATGGAAAGACCTAACATCGCTTTCGCTGAAAAGTCATGGCGCTGACCTGCCAACAGCCAGGGTAAATAAATGACCAAAGCAGCCAGCAGCAACGTACTGAAGCGCAGAGCTTGATCCTTCGTAATCCGCAAATTCCCTGCAATGCATTTCAATTCTTTAAGACACCAGCCCAAGAAAAATGCCGGTAAAGCAGCTAAGGTGATATAGCGGGTGAGGTAAAGCTCACCCAGGCAGAAACCGGTTAAAACATCCCAGGAAAAACGTTGGCGGGCATCACGCGGGCTGGCAAGGATGAGAAAGATCGCCCAATAGAGCAAAGGAAAATACAGGTTCTCGCTTTGGATACGCTGGGGAAAGAGGATGTGGAAGGGCAGCAGGCAGGCGAGCAGTGCGACCCAACGCGAAGTACGCGCGGAAAGTAATTGACGTGCGGTAAGGTAAATGGGAAATACGATACTGGAGGATAGTAAGATGTTTGCTAACTTGATCAGCTCAAAAGCGTAGGGGTTGAAGGGCATGCTCCATGTCAGCAAGGCGGGATATAGCGGCGGGATCTGCATGGCATCTTCATAGGCGAACAGATTGCCCTGCTGCATAAACCAGGAGGAGAAGAAATATTCCATGTCGTCCCAGTTCACCAAGCCATGCGCATTATTTGTGAGCAATAATTTAGTGGCTGAGAGAATAGCGAAAAGCAAGGTGATGCATAAAAGTTCACGGCGGATGGCAGAGCGGTCGAGCGGGCTGCCCTGCACCGCAAAAAAAGCCAGCAGAACAAGCATGACAAAGGCTGCTTGAGCACTCAGAACAAAGAACCAAGCGATGATAGGTTGCACTTGAAGGTAGTAATTGCGCAGGAAACTGAAGCTCTCCGCGTTTTGAGTCAGAAGCAGCCAAGCGAAAACTGAAAGGGAGAGGAAGATTGCAAGCATCCGCCACTGGAGGTTAGATTCGCGCAATACTCTCGTGAAGGACGAGGGCAAATGAAAGCCATGGCGCAAGCTCCGCAATCCCAGAAAAGCAAAGACAAGAGCGATCACAAGAAGAATGACAACCAGCATTAACAGCATCGGCGACATGTTTAAAAAGACCTGCCGGTCAGCTTCTGAACCTCTGCCAACCAGGAAGATGACCAACAGTAAGGTTTCCAATGCGTTAGTGAAGAAGTAGGCAGCTAACATTTGTTAATTAGAAAATAAAGAAAAAAGAATGAGTCTGATTATATATTAATCCATTGACTACTTCTGGAGGGTTGGATAAAACGGATATTTTAGAGGAAGGTATGATATATTCATGATTTGTAAAAATCACAGAATATGGAGGTAATTGCACGTGTCTGCTATTGCGGGAATAGCAAGTCCCGGAAAAAAAGAACTTGTAAACAAGATGTTGGATAAGATCGCTCATCGCGGTGGTCGGGAACGTTTAGTAATCAATGTAAGAAATGCAACCTTTGGGGTTACCAATACAAAGTACCAAAAACAAGCTATCAACCGATTGCAAAAGGACTACATAGCATGTGATGATGCCGGTGGGCAGCATTTTGCCCGTGCGCAGGCTCTACCAGATGGAATTGAATTGTCGCGCGATGCATTGGGAGTGATGCCGTTATACTACGGACGAACTGCGCAAGGCACGCTGTGTTTCGCGGGTGAAGTAAAAGCTCTGTTGGAAGCTACGCGTGATATTCATGAACTGCCGCCCGGTCACCACTTAGTTCATTGTAAGGTAGAACCTTATTGCTCTTTAGAAAAATGTGGTGTATTGCGAAAATCATCTGAACAAATCGCTCGGGAATTGAAAAAGAAATTGCAAGCATCAGTGCGTGCGCGCATCCGCGATGTACGGCAATGTGGGTCGCTGTTGTCAGGCGGTCTCGATTCTAGCGCTATCACCGCACTGGCGCGCCCTTATGTGCGGAAAATGCATACTTTTGCAGCAGGTATAACTGGCGCTCCTGATTTGCAGCACGCGCGCGAAGTAGCGCGCTTCGTAGATTCGCAGCATCATGAAATCGTGGTTGCATTATCGGATCTTTTAAAAACCCTGCCGCAAGTGATTTACCATTTGGAATCCTTTGATGCCTTGCTGGTGCGTTCCAGCTTGACGCATTATCTGGTGGCGCAGATGGCGGCTGACTATGTGCCAGCCGTTTTTTCAGGAGAGGGCGGCGATGAATTATTTGCCGGGTATTCCTATTTGAAGAGAATACCTCAAGAAAAATTGAGCGAAGAATTATTGGATATCACCCACCGGTTGCACAACACTGCCCTGCAAAGGGTTGACCGTTGTACGAGCGCGCATGGTTTGATCGCACTGGTAGCTTTCTTAGATCCAGAAGTGGTCAGTTACGCGCTACGAATACCAAGCGCTTATAAATTACATCGCAATACCGAAAAGTGGATCCTGCGAAGGGCGCTTAAAGACTTGCTGCCAGAAGGAGTTGTTCAGCGTCCCAAGGCGAAATTCTGGGAGGGTGCTGGAGTGGGTGATATGTTGGAAGAATACGCAAATGAGCACATTCGCGATGAAGAATTTCAGCATGAACGCCACATCACCAGCAATATTATGCTCAACAGCAAAGAGGAGCTGATGTATTACCGGATTTTCCACGAGTATTTTGGTGATTTGCGTGATCTCTCCTGGGTTGGGCGCACGAAGGGTGCACCCAGACAATAAACAAAATCAATCATCACAACTCTTCGGCATGTATTCGGTTGCTATACTTGCTGCGGAGGAACGAGGAGCTATGAAGTTTTCACTGGACTGTTATCCATGCGCCGTGAGGCACGCTTTGTGGGCAGTGCGCCGAGCAGGAATGAACGAGGAGATGCAGCAAAGAGCTTTGCGCCAAGTGCTGCAAGGATTGGTGGATATGGATGCGGGGGATGGTTCGCATAATATCATGATGCAGACGCATGCCATTATCCGTGAAATGACTGGCATTGAGGATATTTACCGCCAGGAAAAGGTCCAAGCTACTCGGGAAGCACTTAGTTTGTACGATCAATTGAAAGGCATGATCAGCCAATCTCGCGACCCTTTTGAGACAGCTGTGCGTTTAAGTATTGCGGGCAACATTATTGATTTTGGCGCGCTGGATGGCTATGACCTGAACGCAAGCATAGAACGCGTGCTGCAACAACCCTTTGCGCTGAACGATCTAGATGACCTGCGGGCGGCAGTGGAGCGTGCACAGGAGATCCTGTACCTGGCGGATAATGCTGGCGAGACCGTGTTCGACGGGCTGCTGATCGAAACCGTTCAAAAGAAGGTGGTTTACGCGATAAAAGAAGCTCCTATCTTGAATGATGCCACGCATGAAGACGCATTGGCGGCAGGATTAGACAAAGTGGCGCAGATCATCTCGTGCGGAGCGCGCAGCCCTGGTACCTTATTGGAATACTGCTCACACGATTTTCGTAATCGTTTTGAGAACGCAGAACTGATTATTTCCAAAGGCATGGGCAATTATGAGGCATTAAGCGATGTGCGTGCTCCTATTTTTTTCTTGCTGCAGGTTAAGTGCGATCTGGTAGCGGGCAACCTTGGAGTACCGAAGGGAAGCATCG
>Ga0209164_1004312_pt1 | contig 12856 bp, 5 predicted proteins | sample MTBNYHSulfiMetaG_FD_187458 | JGI IMG/M metagenome (GOLD analysis project Ga0209164, IMG submission 187458) | Enrichment culture microbial communities from rom New York Harbor, USA that are MTBE-degrading - MTBE-NYH (New York Harbor Sulfidogenic)... | ecosystem: Environmental > Aquatic > Marine >...
CGCCCTTCGCATTGATCACTGGTACACTATAAGGGCATACTCTCACACAGGTCAAACAGGCTGCACACCGCTCCCCCTCCACGATCGCTACTACACCGCCGACCAACATCTTCTCTTTTGAAAGGATCGTACATGCGCGGGCCACGGTAGCACTTGCTTGAGAGATGCTTTCACTGATGAGCTTTGGACCATGTCCTGCTCCTGCCAAGTAGAGGCCATCCGTTGCAAAATCAACAGGTCTCAACTTCATATGGGCCTCGAGGAAGAAACCCTCGGCAGTGCGGGGGACTTTCAGCATGGTTGCCAATTCTTCATTCTCTCTTGGAATGGTCGCCGAAGATAGAACCAAAAGGTCCGGCTTCACCTCCACCTTTTCCTTTAAAATTCTGTCGATGAAAGAGATGGAGAGATCTTGTCCATCCTTTTTTACCTCTGGTTTCTCTTCGGGTTCGTATTTGATAAACAGAACCCCTTCATTTCGGGCTTTGGCATAATATGATTCTAAGAGGCCATAAGTCCGCATATCCCGATAAAGGATGGAGATTTTTGCATTGGGATTCAGTTCTTTGATCTTGAGAGCGTTTTTCACGGCGGTGGCACAGCAGGTTCTGCTGCAGTAGGGACGTTCTTCATTTCTTGATCCCACACACTGAATCATCACCACCTGATTGGCTCTGGCGACTTCGTCTCGCTGATTGATGATCTTATTCTCTAATTCGAGTTGTGTAACAATGCGTGAATCTTCACCATAGTGATATTCGGTAGGTTTCCATTCATCGGCTCCTGTGGCCACAATCGTTATCCCATGTTCTATCTTTCGATAATACATAGTAGGAGCCACCATCACGCCAGTGGAGAAGTTTCCTTTTGAGCCGCTGAAATCGACAACCAATGCATTGGTGATGACATGGATCGTAGGATGGGTCGTCACCTTCCCGATCAGATCCTTCAGGAAGGCCTGGACATCTTCACCCTCGAGGGTATAGTGAAGGTTTCTAAGATTTCCCCCAAGCTGAGCCTCTTTTTCGAGAAGGAAGACCTCAAACCCCTGTTCAGCGAGCTTGAGGGCAGCGGTCATCCCAGTCACTCCTCCTCCGATGACCACCCCTTTCTGAATCACCGAAACGCTCAGCTCGCCAAGGGGTCGAATCAGCCTAGCGTTGGCCACGGCCATCCGGACAAGGTCTCTGGCCTTGTGGGTAGCATCCTCTTTCTGGCGCATATGAACCCAGGAGCATTGATCACGAATATTAGCCATCTCAAAAAGATATTTATTCAATCCTGCATCCCTGAGCGTCTCCCGAAACATTGGTTCATGGGTTCTCGGAGAACAGGAGGCGACGATCACACGGTTCAGATGGTGCTCCTTGATTGCATTCTTAATCTTCTCTTGGGTATCTGTGGAGCAGGTATAAAGATTTTCATCAACGTAGACCACATTTTTCAATGCGCGGGCATACTCTTTTACACCCGGCACATTGACCACTCCTCCGATATTGATCCCGCAATGGCAGACGAAGACTCCGATACGAGGTTCTTCTGCAGCCACATCCAATTCGACCGGATATTCTTTCTTGGTGGCGATGGTTCCCCTCGATTGAGCGATTGCCGCTGTGGCATCGGCCACTGCCCCGCTTGCCTGGGAAACAGTCTCGGGGATGTCTTTCGGCCCCTGAAACGCTCCGCACACATAGATGCCTGGTTTTGAGGTTGAGGTGGGCGCAAAAGGTCTCGTTTTACACCACCCATAACTATCCAGCTCAACCCCCATCCTCTTTGCCATCTCGATAGCCCCTTTAGAGGGAACCATTCCTACAGAGAGGACAACCAGTTCGAACTCCTCTTCAACAAAATTTCCTTCCTCATTCAAATAGGTGATCAGAAGATTCTTTGTCTTAAACTGTTCTCTCACCTTGGAGACCATACACTTGATAAATCGGACGCCATACTCAGACTTCGCCCTTTCATAATAAGCATCGAATCCTTTACCATAGGCCCTCACATCCATATAGAAGATGGTTGGTTTGACGAAGTGAACATGCTCTTTTGCAATGATGGCTTCTTTCGTCGCGTACATGCAGCAGATGGATGAGCAAAAATCATTTCCGCAATTCGAATCCCTGGAGCCGACACACTGGATGAAAGCGATCCGTTCTGGAACTGTTCCATCGGAAGGTCGGAGGAGGTGACCCCGGTGTGGCCCTGTTGCACTCAACAATCTTTCGAATTCAATGCTGGATACGACATTGGGATGAACCCCGTAACCGAATTCCTGTCGAAGACGTGCATCAAAAACCTCGTAGCCGGGGGACAGGATGATGGATCCAACCTCGATCTTTTCCTCGGTCTGAGCGTCCGCGTAATTAACTGCCTTGGCAAGACAAACCCTCTCACATAACCCGCACCCGATACACTTGTCCCGATCGATGAGAAAGACCTTTGGGATCGCCTGGGGATATTTGATATAGATGGCCGCTCTTCTACTCATTTTTTCGTTATAAGTATCGATCGCTGTCACCGGGCAGTGTTTGGCACATTCACCGCAACCGGTACATCGGTCCACATGGATGTATCTCGGTTTTCGGGTGAGGGTCACGCTGAATCGGCCGGGCTCGCCTTCAACCCCATCCACTTCTGCATTGGCAATGATGCGGATATTCAAGTGACGGCCGCACTCCACCAATTTTGGGGACATGATACACATCGAACAGTCATTGGTAGGGAAGGTCTTATCGAGTTGAGCCATCACCCCACCGATCGTTGGTGAGTTGTCGACCATATAGACATAAAACCCGGACTCCGCCAGGTCCAAAGAGGCCTGCATTCCACCGATCCCGCCTCCGACCACCATGACTGCCCCGATGGGTTGATCCTTTTTTATCGCTTCCATTTTTCTTACCGCTTCTTCCTCCAAAAGGGTTCTATAATTCAAGGGTTCGAGATTTGAGATCTTCACTTGACTCTTAGAATCCTTGGACCCTTGAATCCATTTCTTTGATCAGCCTTTATACGCTTCGAATATACTTCGGGACTTTTCCTTCCTCTGATGGATCGAATCCTATTTTCCCCTCTCCTACTAATGAGACCAGATAGGTGAGGGTCTCGTTCAATTTCAGGTTTAATGTCCGGCTGATCTCCGCTGCCGCCAAGGGTTTGGACTCGATCAACGCTAAGATTCGATTCTTAATCAACTCCTCTTGTATCGTGGCTTCAATCGTGGCATCTAATTTCTCTTTAGGGAGTTGCTCGTGATAGACATTCTCTTTTTCCATGAGTTCAGGCCCTTTGCCTACCATCCAGCGGATCTTCTCTCCCTCTAAAGAGGCCCTGACCGCTTGAAGTCTTTCTTTCATGCCTTGATCGAGAAGGAAGGGGCCGAGGCCACGGATCTTCTCAATGAATTGCCGAACGACCTGGGAGAAACGCTCTCCTTCGCCTGCTGAAACCCAATCAAGCATCAGTCTCTCTGATCCAACCCCAGCCATATCTAATAATTTTCGAGTGAGGGTAATTTTCTTCTCGGCCTGATAATTTCCGGTTAAGTAATGGCAGTCTCCGGGATGGCATCCCAGAACCATGACACCATCATATCCGACCAGGAGGGCCTTCGGGATGAAGGCAGGATCAACTCTTCCGGAGCACATCACCCGGATGACTCGTGTGTTGGGAGGATATTGAAACCTGGAGATGCCTGCGAGATCTGCCCCTGCATAGGCACACCAGTTACACAAGAAAGATAATATTTTAGGTTCGAAACTCATCTTACAACTCCTAAAATCCGAAATTCGAATATCGAAACTCGAAACAAATCCTAAATCCAAATTTACTAAACAAGACGAATCATAAGTTTTGGATTTTGAATTTCGGTCGTTTGAAATTGTTTCGGATTGATCCCTAACGGGATGCTTCGCCCGAATTTCGTGTTTCGGATTTCCTCCTTTTAGGCTGCTTCCTTCTCTTTAAGAATAGCAAGGGCCTCAATCTGGGCCGTCACTTGTTCATCGGAGAAATGATGCACAGTCGCTGCTTTCTGAGGACAACTGGCGCTGCAGACTCCACAGCCCTTACATGAAGCAGCGATCGTCTCTGCCTTGCTCCCCCGCTCCGTTTCGACCACACGGATGGCGCTGAAGGGGCAGAGCAATTCGCAGAGACCACATCCTACACAACGCGTTTGGTCGACTTCTGAGATGGTGGGAAGAACACTCACATAACCTTTGGCAATCGACGCAGTGGCCCGAGCCACGGCGGCATCGGCCTGGGAAATGGATTCGGTGATGCTCTTTGGAAAGTGGGCCATTCCAGCCAGGAAGATGCCATCTGTTGCAAAATCAACTGGCCTTAGCTTCATATGAGCCTCAAGGAAAAATCCATCGGCCGTCAGAGGCACCTTGAGCATCTTTGCCAAGGACTCATTTTCATAGGGGATGATGGCACTCGCAAGAACGACCAGATCGGGTTGGAGGACGACCTCCTCACCCAGGATTTTGTCCTTGACTTTGAGCTGGAGAGATCCTCCTTCCACTTTGAGATCCGGTTTTGAGTCGAGTTCGTACAGAATGAATTCGATTCCTTGTTTTCTTGCCTGAGTGTAATATCGCTCCATCAACCCATAGGTTCGGATGTCCCGATACAGAATCGTGATCTTGGTATCGGGATTCTTTTCTTTAATCTTTAAGCCGTTTTTAACTGCCACAGAGCAACAGATACGACTACAATTGGGACGTTCCACGGTGCGCGAACCCACGCACTGAATCATCACGATATGGCGGTATCGGTTGATCTCCTCTCCCCGAAGGGCGATCTTCTCCTCCAAATCTTTTTGTGTGATGACTCTTGGGTCCTGCCCATAGAGATATTCGGTGGGTGTGCTCTCCTTTGCCCCGACGGCAACGATGACGACACCATGTTCAAATTCTTTTTCGGAACCATTGGTCGAGATCACAGACTTGAAATTGCCGACATATCCGTTGAGGCTTTTCAACGTCGCCTTTGTAAAGACCTGGATGCGGGGATGATGGATCACCTCATCGATTGTCTTTCGAAGAAGCGCCTGAGGATCATTTCCTTCTATGGTGTGGTAGATGTGGCGAAGGTTTCCTCCCAGTTCAGTCTCTCTTTCTACAAGGGCACAGTCAAATCCTTGTTGGGCCAATTCGAGAGCCGCTCTCATCCCTGAGAGCCCTCCTCCGATAATCAGTCCTTTCTTGATGACCTCCACCAGAGGCTCTTTCAATGGTTGCAAAAGTTTGGATTTTGCCACAGCCATTCGAAGCAGTTCTTTTGCCTTTTCAGTGGCCTCCTTGGGCTGATGCATATGAACCCAAGAGCACTGATCCCGAATATTGGTCATCTCAAATAGATATTTATTCAAGCCCATCTCTCTGATCGTTTCCTGAAACATGGGCTCATGAGTTCTCGGTGAACAGGAAGCAACAACGACCCGGTTCAATTGGTTTTCCTGGATGGCTTTCTTATCTTCTCCCTGAGTATCTTGGGAGCAGGTGTAGAGGTTTTCATCGACATAAGCTACGTCCTCAAGCGTCTTGGCATATTCTCTGACCTCTGAGACATTTACCACCCCTCCAATATTGATTCCGCAGTGACAGACAAAGACACCAATACGCGGTTTCTCGCCTTTGACATCTATCTCGGCAGGGTAGTCTTTTTTCTTCGTGAGGGTTCCCCGGACATCGGCAAGAAGACTGGAGGCACTCGCCACCGCTGCACTGGCTTGAGCTACGGTCTCAGGAATATCCTTCGGGCCCTGAAAAGCCCCGCAAACATAGATACCTGGCTGGCTGGTGTGAAGCGGTGAGAACTCCCCGGTCTTGCAGAACCCGTAAGGGTCGAGTTGCAAACCAAGTTTTTTGGCAAGTTCTTTTGCACCTAGAGAGGGTGTCAATCCTACAGAAAGGACGACGAGATCGAATTCCTCCTCTTTCACTCGACCTTCGGAATCGACATAGGTAATCATCAGGTTTTTTGTCTTCGGCCTTTCTGCCACTCGGGAGATCATGGAGCGGATGAACCGAACACCGTATTCCTTCTTTGCCCTTTCGTAATAGGCGTCGAAATCTTTCCCATGAGCACGGATATCCATATAAAAGATGGTGGGTTCCACTTCATGATGATGTTCTTTGGCAATGACCGCTTCTTTAATGGCATACATACAACAGACAGAGCTACAATATTCATTCCCGTCATTTCCGGTCATATCTCTGGAACCTGCGCATTGGATCCAAGCGACCTTTTGGGGTGACTTTTGGTCTGAGGGTCTCAAAAGATTTCCTTGAAAGGGACCTGAGGCACTTAGGATCCGCTCAAATTGAATGCTGGAGATGACATTTTGAAAACGACCATATCCGTAAGGGACCAATCGGTTTGCATCGTATTCGTCAAACCCCGGATTTAAGATGATCGAACCAACCCGGAAATTCGCGATCTCTTCTTTCATCTGATGATTAACCGCCCCTGCCTTGCAGAGCGCAACGCATTGGAGGCATTCGGAGCAGAGCCCGCAGTTGAGACATCGAAGGGCCTCTCTCTTTGCCTGTTCCTCTGTAAAGCCCTTCTTCACCTCTGAAAAGGCCTTCCGCCTCTCATCCAAAGGAAGCCTCGCCATCCTCTCTCTCGGGGCTTTTGTTTGGCCGGCGAAAATCTCTTCAAATTGAGCCTTTTCAAGTTTGGCCTTAGACCTTCCTTCGTAGAGATCCAGCCCTCGGAGATATCGGTCGATAGAAATGGCTGCTTCTTTACCTGCAGCCACGGCTTCAATCGCAATCCAAGGCCCGGAAACAGCATCCCCTCCTGCAAAGACACCCTCCCTGGAGGTTTTGAGGGTAACAGGGTCCACCTTGATCGTACCCTGAGGGGTTGTCTCGATTTCCATTCCCTTGATGAAGGAGAGGTCAGGGGTCTGACCGATGGCAGGGATGATCGTGTCCACCTCGACCGAAAAATCCGATCCCTGAATGGGAATGGGACGTCTTCGACCCGACGAATCCGGTTCACCCAATTCCATCCGAATACATCGCAGGGAGGTAATCTTTCCATCTTTGGAGATGACCTCAGTCGGAGCAGCGAGGAACTGAAATTTGATCCCCTCCTCCGCTGCCTCTTCAACATCCTCCTCATAGGCAGGCATCTCGTTTCGGGATCGACGATAGATGATGGTCACTTCTTTGGCACCCATTCGCAAAGCCGTCCGGGCTGCATCAATGGCCACATTCCCGCCTCCAATCACTGCAACCCGCTCTCCCACTTCAACCTTCTGGCCGAGGTTGGCCTTTCGGAGAAAGACCACCCCGGGAGTCACACTGGGGTTTTCTTCTCCAGGGATACTCATTTTTTGGTCTTGGTGAGCGCCCACCGCAAGAAAGACAGCTCGATAGCCCTGTTTCAAAAGGTCGTTGACTGTGAGATCGGGGCCGATTGGGGAATTGGTCTTTGTCTCCACACCAAGGGATTGAATCGTCTTAATCTCGTTCTCTAAAATATCTCTAGGAAGACGATAAGAAGGAATGCCTGCATAGAGCATTCCTCCCATGACTGGCAGGGCCTCAAAAATAGTAACAGGATAACCTTTCTGCGCTAACAATGCAGAGGCAGTCAATCCGGCAGGTCCAGAACCTACGATGGCTACTCGTTCCTCTTTAGCTTCATCTCGTAGAGTCGAGTCTTCGACCTTTTGAACGGGAATCTCTGCTTTGACCTGATCCGCAAGAAATCGCTTTAATTCACAGATGGCAATGGGTTCATCTAAGTCCTTGCGATTACATTCTTTTTCGCAAGGATGAGGACAGATCCGGCCCAACACTCCAGGAAGGGGGAGATTTTCCAAGATCAGGGAAAGGGCTTCTTTATATTTACCCACTCCGGCTAAGGCCACATACCCTTGAACATTGATTCCAGCAGGGCAGGTGAGAGTACAAGGAGCCCGGTCTCCCTTTTCGATTGTAAAAATATTGGGAAAAGCTTGTGCATAAGGTCTGTAGATGGCTCTTCGATCGACTAACCCTTCGTCGAATTGGCTTTTGATATGGACAGGACAGGCCTGTGGACATTCTCCACAGCCTGTGCATTTTGTAGGATCGATGTAACGGGGCTTCTTCCTTACCGTGATCTCAAAGTTTCCGGGCTCTCCCTCTACTTTTATCACCTCGGAGTAAGTGAGGGTCTGAATATTGAGATGGCGGCCTGCCTCAACCAGCTTGGGCGAGAGGATACACATAGAGCAATCATTGGTCGGGAAGGTCTTATCCAGCTGGGCCATGACTCCACCGATCGCAGGCGAAGCCTCCACGAGGTAGACATAATAACCAGATTCAGCCAAGTCGAGAGAGGCTTGAATCCCAGCGATCCCACCTCCCACGACCATTACCGCTCCGATTTGATCTGCCATAACCTTCACTCCTAAAAATCCGAAGTTGTTGACACTCTAAACGCCAAACTCTAAATCCTAAACAAATCAAAAATAAAAAACTCAAAATATTTCCTGGATCATTCGGTTTTGAGTTTTGTGCTTTGAACATTTGAGTTTGTTTCGAGTTTAGGATTTAACATATTTGTTTCGAATTTCGTGCTTCGAATATAAGTTTTTTGTTATATTAATTTTTTTTCATTCAATACCTTGATCGGATCGGTGATATGGTGACCCAACCATTTCTTCGCATCTTTATGTCCGAAAGCCAATCCCATGAGTTCCGTGAAATAGAGGATGGGAAGATTGAATTTTTCCCCGACTTCTTTTTCTAATTCGTCCTGCCGGGTATCCAGATTGGATTGACACATTGGACAGCCGGTCACCAGAACGTCAGCTTCTGCCTCTTTTGCCATGGAGAGGAGTTTACCGCTCAGCCTTCTGACAATGTCCGTTCGAGTCAACACGAGGCTCGCCCCACAGCAGTCTGCTTTATAAGACCAAGGAATGGGCTCTGCACCTAAACATTCCATGAGATGGTCCATGTGTTGGGGATTTTCATATTCCTTGATACCCGTCACTTTCGGAGGCCGAACCGTAAGACATCCATAGTAACAGGCGACTTTCAGCCCGGAGAGGGGTTTGATAATTTTCTTTTTGATCTCTTCTAAGAGAGCCTCCTCACAGAAAAAATCTAAAGCATAGCGTATGGGGACATTCCCTCGATATGTGAAATGGATTTTTTCCGGATGTTCCCTGGATTCTTTCTCGGCCCATTTGAATCGGCTGTAGCAGGCCACGCATGGAACAAGAAGTCCCCGATCGCTCTTTTCGGCGATGGCGAGATTTCGGGCGGCTAAGTCGATCGCTAACTCCTCATTCGTGCAGTGGGCCGAACTGGCTCCACAACATGTCCATTCTTCTAATTCATGGAGTTTAATGTCGAGTAGGCTTGAAACACCTCGAATCGAATCGTCATATTCCCCCGCTGTCCCCTCGAGGGAGCATCCAGGATAGTAAGATATTTCTTTCACCTTCTCTCCCCTTTCTCAAACGCATTGAAGATCTCTTTGATCTCTCTTCCCCCTCCGAACTTGGATGGGAAGAGTTTGATCTTCCCTTTGCGGTACATCTTCAAACCCAGTCCAGCATCCTTAAAGAAATCTTTGGTTTTAGATTTAAACTGAATAAGAAGGCTCAGTTCATGGATCCGGCCTTTCGATTTGATCGTGTCCAAGAAAACAGAATGGAATATCGGGATGTCCTTTTCCCCTGGTTTGATCCCGGAGCGAAGGGCGAATCCCCTCAAGGTATCCATGATCTTGGCGATATCGATGTTGTTTGGGCATCGAACGCTGCAGGTATAGCAGGAGGCACAGATCCAGATGGTTTTCGAAGAGAGGACCCTTTCTCGATGGTCATACTGAATATGACGAAGGATCTGATTTGGAAGAATATCCATCGCATAAGCCACCGGGCACCCGGCTGAACACTTTTGACACTGATAACAAGCTTGAATGGTTTCACCACTGGCTTGAGTGACTTCCGACAGGAATGCATCCTCTTTCTGATTTGTTTGTTGGGTTGGATTCATTTTTTACCTCGTCTCCTGGATAGGTTGTTCCTCCAGGATAGCCTGAGTCCCTTGGTGAATGGGAAGTTCAATCGTAAAGGTCGTTCCTTCTCCTACTTTACTTCTTACACTAATTTTACCTCCGTGATCCTCAACAATTCCATAAGAAGTGGCGAGGCCCAATCCGGTTCCCTTTCCCACTTCTTTTGTAGTGAAAAAGGGATCGAAGATCCGGGTGAGGTTATCTTCAGGGATGCCCTCACCGGTATCTGTAAATTCTATATAAACCGTTTTTCGATTTGGAGCAGGGACGGTGGTGATCGTAAGCATCCCACTGCCATGCATGGCCTCTGCTGCATTCACAATGATATTCATGAAAACCTGTTTCAATTGACTTGCATTTCCTCTGACAAATGGCAGGAAAGAATCAAATTTCTTGACAATCTGGATATTGTGGAATAAAGCCTGATTGACTAAGAAAAAGAGGCCATCATGAATGGCACGGTTGATATCCGTGGGCTCCATCTTCGGTTCTGTCTGACGGGCGAATTCAAGAAGGCTCTTCACAATCTCTTTACACCGACCTGCCTCCTGAACAATACGAGCCAGGTCCCCTCGTTTTGAGTCTTCTTCAGGAAGGTCTTCCATCATCAAGCTGGAATAGATAAGAATTCCACCCAAAGGATTGTTGATCTCATGGGCAATGCCGGCTGCCAGCTTTCCGAGAGAAGCCATCTTCTCTGAACTGACCAGTTGAAGGTGAGTCTCTTGAAGCTTCTTCTCCATCATGATACGGGGTCTCAGATCTGTAAAGATGCCAACACTGGCAATTTCCTGACCTTTTCCATTATAAATGAGGGCCGCAGAAAGCTGGACGTGTATTTCTTCTCCAAACTTATTGATAACATTCAGCTGGGTAGGAATGAATTTCCCCGCGCCGCCATATTCCAGGCTTCGGAGTTTCCTCATAATCTCTTTGGCCACACCCTCAGGATAGATCCTTGTAATATGAATCTTCCCAATCACCTCTTCGGTGGTGTACCCGATCAGCGCCTCCGCTCCCTTATTGAAGATAAAGATATCGCCTTTCATGTCCGCCGCGATGATCCCATCCACTGAACTTTCAATCAGATTCATGAAGAATTCGTTTGCTTCGCGAAGTTCATTTTCGATCCGTTTCCTCTCCGAGATATCCAAGTTAATGCCTTGGTAACCAACGACCTTTCCCTTCTCATCCTTAATGGGATAGCCAGTCAACAGGACCGTGATCTTGTCCCCATTCTTTTTTTTGAATTCCACTTCCCAGTCTTTGAGATAGCCATCTCTTTTGATCCTCTCCTGAAGGGTCTTTCGGTCTTCGGGGTTCACATAGAGGTCCTGGGCGATATCGATCTTGAGAAATTCTTCCTTGGTTGGATATTCCAACATATCGAGAAGGGCTTGGTTGCAGTCCAAAAACTTGCCTTCTCTCGAGCTGATGAAAAGGCCGTGTCTCACTCTTTCAAAGAGGTTTCTTAGTTTTTCCTCTGAGTCCTTAAGTTCCCTTTCGAACCTTTTTCGATCCGTGATGTCACGGATATAGGCATAGGTCTTGACCTCTCCCGTATCAGCCTTGGCCAAGGCAATACATACCTCCGCCTCCTTGACTTGACCCTGAGGGGCCAGGATGGTCATCTCGGTACAGAGTTTCTCGCCGATTCCTTCCCCTCGGGTGACGGTCCCCTCAAGAAATTCTTTATCCTCTTTACCGATTACGGTAAAAAAATTCCTTCCGATCAAATCCTCCTTGGAGATCCCAATGATTTCTGAGGCCATCAAATTGGCAAAAATGATTTTGAAATCTTGATCGAAAACCACAATTCCATCGTCCCCCATCTCGGCAATTTTCTCAAACTGTTGATTGGCCTCCCGGATTCTTCGCTCCATTCTTTTTGAATCCGTAATATCTTTGAGATAGGCATACCCTTTCCGGGCTCCGAGAGGCGTTTTCGTTAAGGCGATACAAATTTCAGCCTCTTTGACCTCACCCGTGGAGGTGAGCAGTTGAGCCTCAGTGCAAGTTTTCTCACCATAACGTTCAGGATGGACAAAGAGATCTTCGATGAAGGATTGATCGCATTTGTCTAACAGGGAAAGAACCGACATTTTCAACAACTTTTTGTCCGAATACCCGGTGATCTCGGAGGCCATCCGATTGGCGAATTCGATCCGATGATGGTCATCAAATACCAGAATCCCATCGTTTCCCAATTCAGCAATAAATTGAAACATCTCTGACTTTACGCCCTTTTTCTTAATAAAGGAAAGGCGGCCAGTGGCAGGTTTTCTTTTTTTTAGTGGAGAAGATTTTTTAGTCTGCATCCTTTTTTTAAAGTAATATCCCCCATCGTGTTAACAAGAAATGCAGATACCCTCCTGGTTTGTTTATGGACCTGCAGCAGGCAGGGCAAACGGGTTACAGTCCAAATTGGTCAAGGAGACCGGGGACTAACTTCTCCCATCCGATGGGGACGATCTGAATACCTTGGGCAAGGGGCCTTAGTGCCCTCATCAGTTCTCCAGCGATCTCTACACTTCCTTTTTGCTTATCCGAGGCCCTCATCAGTTTATCAATGAGGGAATCCGGAATAGAAGACCCCTCCACATGTTTGTTGATATATCGAGCCATGCCGACCGATTTGAGCAGAGTAATACCGGCGATGATGGGAACCTTAAAGTGAGCCACCTTTTTTGTAAAGGTCTCAAAGAGACTCACATCATAGACCGAACTTGTAAAGAAAAAATCGGCTCCTGCACGAATCTTTTTCTCTATGTCCATGATCTCTAAGTCGAGGATATGTCCTTTCGCCCCTGCATTGATA
>Ga0209164_1004313_pt1 | contig 12855 bp, 10 predicted proteins | sample MTBNYHSulfiMetaG_FD_187458 | JGI IMG/M metagenome (GOLD analysis project Ga0209164, IMG submission 187458) | Enrichment culture microbial communities from rom New York Harbor, USA that are MTBE-degrading - MTBE-NYH (New York Harbor Sulfidogenic)... | ecosystem: Environmental > Aquatic > Marine >...
CGCCAACTGCACGGTGGTGAGCAGCGCCGAAGCGAGCGGAGAAAGCAACTCCCCATTCTTGCCAATTGGCGATGACGAGTGGAGCCGCGGCCCAGAAGATGCCAAGGTGACGATCATCGAATATGGCGACTTCCAATGCCCTTCCTGTGGAGCTTTGTACACGGTCCTGGCTGAGCTAGAAGCCAAATATCTCGACGATCTGCGGGTGGTCTTCCGCCATTTCCCGCTCATCGGCACGCCCGATCAGGTGATCCACGACAAAGCCGCCCTGGCGGCGCAGGCTGCCGAGGCTGCTGGGTTGCAGGGCGCTTTCTGGGAAATGCACGACGTCCTTTTCAGCAAGCAAACTGAGTGGGCGCTGTTCACCGAAGCCGAGTTCACCGATTGGGTGATCGCCGAGGCTGAGGCACTAGGCCTGGATAGCGCCCAGTTCGCCGAAGACCTGAACAGCGAGGCGCTCGTCGCCCTGGCGCAGGCCGCCTGGGATGATAACGTGGCGATGGGCTTATATCAAACGCCCTCCTTAGTGATCAATGGCCAATACTACAGCGGGCCGACGGACAGCGGCACCTTGAGCGCCGTCATCGAGTTGATCCTGCTGGAGGAGCGCCAGTTCCAGGAATGCCCACCGATGCAGATCGACGCGCTGAACGATTACACCGCCACAATCCACACCGAAAAGGGCGACATCGTCCTAGAGCTGTTCCCCGAGGTGGCGCCATTTGCGGTCAACAATTTCGTCTTCCTGGCCGAGAACGATTGGTACGATGGGGTCACTTTCCATCGCGTGATACCTGGCTTCATGGCCCAAGCCGGCGACCCCACCGGCACGGGTTTCGGAGGACCCGGCTACGCCTTCGAGATCGAGGTCTCGCCCGATCTGCTGTTCGACCAAGCTGGTTTGCTGGCGATGGCCAACGCTGGGTCCAGCGCTAACGGCAGCCAGTTCTTCATCACCTACGGCCCACAAGAGCACCTCAATGGGCAATACACGATCTTCGGGCAGGTGATCTCCGGCATGGACGTGCTCAACAACCTCACCCCGCGCAACCCCGAAGAGGGCTTCGACCTCCCTCCCGGAGACCTGATCCTGGATATCAGCATTCAAGTGCAATGAGCCTATCCCCAGCCACTCCCCCCCAGCCCAAGAAATTACACTGGCCCTCTGTCTTGCAGTTTGGCCTGAGCGCCGCCGCGCTGCTGTTGCTGTGGGGCACGGCGGTCACCATGTTGACAGCCGCTCTATTGCTTGCCTTCTCCCCCCAAACCAGTAACGGGGACATCATTCGCAGCACCATGACCGCCGCGGGCACCGGGCTGATCGGGCTATTAGCGCTGCCCTCTGCGGCCTTCAGCCTGACGCGCTTGCTGGGGAAAACGGTCAAAGTGCCCCCGTTAGGGAAGCCGCTAAGGACAGCGGCGCTCGTCGCCCTCCCCCTGATTTTCGGCTTGACCATATTCCTCGGGTACTTGACAACCCAGGCCGAAGGCTTCACCTGGCTCTTGCTCCCGCCCCTGCATCTGCTGGCCTTCGGCCTACCGGTGCTGTGGATATCGCTGATCGGCACCGAAGGTCTGAAAGCCGGGTCGTTCCAGCGTCTGTGGGGGACACTGGCCAGCGGGCTGCTGCTCTCGCCGATCGTCATTCTGATCCTGGAGCTGCTGGCGCTGCTGGCCGCCCTGATCTTGGGTGGCCTGTTCATCGCCCTCCAGCCCGACCTGTTAGCCGAGGTCAGCAACCTCATCGACCAACTCTCCAGCCTACCCCTCGATTCGCCCTTGGTCGACCGATTGCTCTCCCCCTACCTGGCGCAGCCGGGGCTATGGCTACTGCTTCTAGCGGGGATATCCGTGGTCGTGCCGTTGATCGAAGAATTCATCAAGCCGGTGGGCGTGTGGCTGCTGATGGGCCGCAAGCTATCCACGCAGGATGGCTTCGTCCTGGGGCTGATCAGCGGGGCGGGCTTTGCGCTGACGGAAAGCCTGATGGGCACCACCAGTAGCGAGGATTGGGCTTTAGTGGCCTCAGCTCGGCTGGGGACAGCTTTGATGCACATCTTCACCGCCGCTCTGGTGGGCGCTGCGCTGGCCGACGCCCGGCGAGAGGGCAAATATCTGAAATTACTGTTGGCCTACCTGGGAGCGGTAGCGTTGCACGGGCTGTGGAACGCCCTGGCCCTGTTCCTCACCGGCACCCTCGCCAGCGATGTAACCACTCCTCTGCCCGAAGGCCTGGTGATTGTGGCACCCTACGCCCTGGCAGCCCTGGCGCTCATCGTCCTGGGCTTGCTGATATTCACCAACCGGCGTCTGCGGAGACAAGCAGAAAGTGCCTCCATCCCCGACCCTCAAAGCGCCTAAACCCTGACTTGGAGCGATCACAACTATGGATTTGATCTTATCTCTGATTGATTTCATCGTCCACATTGACGAGCACCTGCGGGTAATTATCACTGATTACGGCACCTGGACCTACCTGATCTTGTTCCTGATCATCTTCGCCGAAACCGGCTTCGTGGTGACCCCCTTCCTGCCGGGTGACTCGCTGATCTTCGCCGCCGCCACCTTCACCGGCGCCAACGGCGTACTCAACCCCTGGCTGCTGTTCTTCTTGCTGGCCGGCGCCGCTATCCTGGGAGACAGCGTCAACTACGCCATCGGCCACTACATCGGACCACGCGTGTTCAGCGAGGACGTGCGTTTCTTGAAACGCGAATACCTGGAACGCACCCACGAGTTCTACGAGAAACACGGCGGCAAGACCATCATCCTGGCGCGCTTCATCCCCATCATCCGCACCTTCGCCCCCTTCGTGGCCGGCGTGGGCGCCATGACCTATAGCAAGTTCATCGTCTACAACGTGGTCGGAGGGGCCATGTGGGTGGGGCTGTTCACCTTCCTGGGCCACTTCTTCGGCAGCATCCCGGCGGTGGAGGACAATTTCAGCCTGGTAATCTTCGCCATCATCTTCATCTCCGTGCTACCCGGGATCGTCGAATTCCTGCGCTCACGTGCCAAGGCCCGCCAGGCAAAAGGCACCTAATCCCCTACATTTTCGTTCAATTCGCCAATCAGTCAGGTCGGAGGCGCATACAGCCTCCGGCCTGTTGCTATTGCGCAGGCCTCAGCTGCTCAGTGATGTCGACGAAATCATAGGGCGTGCTCCAATTGGAGAAGTAGATGGCGTCGTCCAGCAGTTCGAAATCCATGCCGAAATAGCGGTTGAACAGCACTCGAAAGCTATTCACCGGGGTGATGCTGGGATACAGCCAGCCCTCGTCGCCGCCGGGGAAGTAATAGGCATTCAAGATTGACAGGCGCTCGGTCAGGTTCGATTTCTCCAGCGAATTCCAGCGGAAATAGGCCCCCGGCCCGTGGTCGGCCTGAATGATGATCACCGGTGGGGTCTCGGAGGCGGCCAGGATGCGGTCAATGGCCTCTTCCAGCAGCGTATTGACATAGGCGACTTGGGCGCGATAGCCGTCGATGTACTCCTGGCGAGTGCCCTTGTAGCCCACGTAGTGGCTGCCGTCGGCGATGCTGTAGGGCAAGCTATTGACCCTGGGTTGGCCGTCGGCCTGAAAGACGAATGGTGGATGGGGCGAGATAATGTGGGCGAAGACGAAGTAGTGCCCGTCTTCACCGGCGTAATGCGCCAACTCAGAGAAGGTGAACTGCACACGCTGGCGATGCAACTGATAGGCCGGGTCTTCGGGCTGAGATTGCAAAGCAGAATCCAGGGCCGGTTGCAGCGCGGTCATCTCCAGCAGCAAGAGTTCGAAAGGATACAGCGACACCTGGTGGCCGAAGAGCACCAGCACCCTGACCTCCGGTGATTCACCGGCCTCTTGCGGCGCCAGGTAGTGATCGGCTTTGCGCAACTCGGTCAGCGAGTGGCCGGTGGCAAAGCCCACCACCTGATAGTCGAAGGCCTTCAGCAGTTCGAATACCTCGCTGTTTCGAATGGCGTAATAATGCGCCGCGTGGTCGTAGGCATCCTCAGGTTCGACGCCCAGCAGCTCGGGGATGAAGGCCATGTTGAGCGACGAGGGGATCGATAAGAAGGTCTGATTGTAATTGGCGTGGCTGTCAGCGGCCACGTAGAAGCCATGCTCTTCCAGGAAATCGATCAAGCCGCTGTTGTCATAGCCGTACAGTTCAGCCAGGACATCGGCACGGCCATAGGCATCCAGGATGATGTAGTAAATGTCGGGGTATTCGTCGAGGGCCTCGGCTTGCGGCGCGGAGGCTTGCTCGGCGGCCTCTGGTAAGGGGGAGGTGGCCACGTACTGTTCGTCGGCCTCGAGCTTGGCCTGAGTTGAGAGGATCGTGTAGAGCGGAAACACCAGCAGCACCAGCGCCACCCAGTTGAGGTAGTGTGAGGCGCGCCGCGGGTCGGCGATCTTGCTTAGCGCCCACGCGCCCAGCACCAGCAACCCAGCCCACAGCGGCAGCAGCACTTGGTGTGGCTCGAGGCCTCCATCAAACAGCCCCCACCCGGAGATGAGCGCCTGAACGTGCCCATAGCTGAAGAACAGCATCAAGGCCAGCGTGGTCAGCAAGGCCGCCCGGCTCCAGGGCTTGACGATCAATCTGAACAGCCCCCACAGCAGCATGGCCAGGCCCAGCGAAATCAGCGCCGGTCGCAGCGCTTCCCAGAAAACCACATGCCCGGCGTTGGCGGCCAGCAAAGCCAGCGTGGGGTAGATGGCGAAAAGCAGGGGATGAAAGATCAGGGTGCGTTTCAATTCCAAGGCCTTCGGGCCATGCTCAATGTGATTAGGGATTGTAGCACGAAGCCCCAGCCGTTTAAGAGCAAAAAGACACCTTTCCGGTGTCTCTCGCGGCGGCTATCAAAAGGCGACGACGGGATTCGAACCCGTGATCAGGGTTTTGCAGACCCTTGCCTTACCACTTGGCCACGTCGCCGTATACGATTTGGCTGATAGCCGCTGAGGGGAATAGCCTGCACTTCCGCCGTCAACCTCTATCAGCCATGTGTGTACCTGAGCGGGCGACGGGACTCGAACCCGTGACCTTCTCCTTGGCAAGGAGGTGTTCTACCAACTGAACTACGCCCGCGAGTGGGCGGCTCGCCAGCCGCCAGTGCCGAGAGCCAGAATCGAACTGGCGACACCGCAATTTTCAGTCGCGTGCTCTACCAACTGAGCTATCTCGGCGCGAACCATTTGGTAAAGGCCAAATGCGCAGCAATTTTACTGGTTTGTGAAGCCCTTGTCAAGCAAAGCCCTTTTGAGGCCTCCCAGCAGGCCAGATCGGCGCCATTCAGCGCTTAAGCGCAGCCTTCAGGCTGGCGGCGACCCGCTCGGCGGTCTTTCCATCCCACAGCTCCGGGCACACCCCGCGCGGCCAATCCCCCGCCAGCACCTGCTCGACCTGCTCGGTCAGGGTCTCTGGGCGGGCTAGGCGATTGGTGCCCTGGGTGATGGTGATGGGGCGTTCGGTGGTATCCCGCAGGGTGAGGCAGGGCACGTCTAGGTAGGTGGTCTCCTCTTGGATGCCGCCCGAATCGGTGACCACTAGCCTGGCCTGGCTTACCAATCGCATGAAGGGGATGTAAGCCATCGGTTCCAGCAGACGCACCCCAGCGGCCTCTTCCAACGGGATCCACAGGTCGAACTCCTCCAGGCGTTGGCGAGCGCGCGGGTGCACGGGGAAGACTAACGGCAGGCGGTCGCCCACCTCAATCAGGGCTTCAACCAGGCCGGAGAGCGTCCCTCGTTCGTCGACGTTAGAGGGGCGGTGCAGGGTGACCACGCCGTAGCCCTCCGCTTCTAATTCCAGTTTGGTCAGGATGGGGTGAGCTTCGATCTTATCCCGCAACATCTCGTAGGAGTCCATCATGATGTTGCCCACCAGGACGATCTTGTCCTCCGGGATGCCTTCGTGGCGCAGGTTTTCGTCGGCATCGGGCGAGGGCGTCCACAGCAAATCGCTGATGGCGTCGGTCACCAGGCGGTTGATCTCCTCGGGCATCTTGCGGTCGCCGCTGCGCAGGCCGGCTTCCAGGTGAGCCAGGGGCAGCCACAGCTTCTTGGCAGTGATAGCACAGGCCATCGTCGAGTTGACGTCGCCCACCACCACCACCCAGTCCGGCGATTGCTTGAGGCAAACCTTCTCGTAGGCCAAGATCACCCCAGCGGTCTGCTCGGCGTGGCTGCCGCTGCCCACGTGCAAGTGCACGTCCGGCTTAGGGAGGCTGAGATCGCGCAGGAAGGCCTCCGACATGGTGGCGTCATAGTGCTGGCCGGTGTGCACCAGGACGGGTTTGCACCAGCCCTCCCGCAGCAAGGTGTGGTACAGCGGCGCCACTTTCATGAAATTGGGGCGCGCCGCAGCAATCAAATGGACGAGTGGTATTGGTCTAGGCATACGCGTGGCTTAAAGGATACCTCATTTTCCCCCAGAAGACCGGCGTGAAACGGTTTTTTGCGCCCTCATTTTGCTACGTATTTCTTGCAACAAAGGTGAAAGTAATCTACAATACACCCCATCTCATTACCCACCCCGAAAGGGCTGGAAAGGAACTCGTGTACATGAATGTTAGAAAACTCACGCTGGCCATCGGCGTCCTGCTGCTCGCCGCTTTGGCCTGCAGCAACCCCTTCTCCTCCGCCACGCCCACCACCGACCAGGCAGCCCTCGACACCGTGGTGGCCGCCACCCTCACTGCCTCCGCAGGTGGTGGCGAGATGGAGACGGGTGACACGCCGGAAGTGCCCACGCCAACCGCTACCGATTCGCCGCCGCTATTGCGCATCGTCTACATCGACAACGGCGAGGTGTGGCTATGGACAGAGGGCAGCGGCGCGGCCCAACTGACCTCCTCCGGCGGCTTGGCCGACGAGGTCATCATCAGCGACGACGGCGACGTGGTCGTCTACAAGCGCAACATCGCCTATGGCGACGACGAATTGTGGGCCGTCAACAGCGACGGCACTTCCGACCGCCTGCTGGTCAGCCTGGCGGACTTCGACGCCATGTCAAACCACCCCGATTCGGTGAGCACAACAGTTTACGCCTTCGACTGGGTGCCCGGCACACACACCGTGGCCTTCAACACCCGTGAGATCTTCGAAGGGCCTGGCCTAATCCTCAATGATGACCTGCGCCTGGTGGATGCCGACAGCCTGATGCAGAGCACCTTGCTCTCCCCCGGAGATGGCGGAGCGTTCACCTACTCCCCGGATGGAAGCCAGATCGCCCTGGTCACCTCCACCGACGTCAGCTTCGTCGATGCCGATGGGAGCAACCGGCGAGATGCTGTGCTGACCTTCCCCATAATCTTCACCTATAGCGAGTACAACTACTACCCCACCCCGTTCTGGCTGCCCGATTCCAGCGGGCTGCGCATCGCTATCCCCTCCGAGGCCCAGCTCGACGCGGGTGCTACCACCACCCTGTGGCACCTGCCAGTCAGCGGGGCGGCACCCACCGCTCTTTGGACCTTCAGTCCGGCGCCCTTCTTCGTCGACCCGGTGACTTTCTCGCCAGATACGCTCAGCGTGGCCTACATCGTCCAGGTCGGCCCGCTGACGGACAACACTTACGAGCTTCACATCGCCAGCCCCGACGGCAGCGGCGACACCATCTATCACACCGCCCCCCTGGCGAACTTCACTAGCTGGAACCCCGATTCGACCGACTTCGTCTTCTCCTTCGGGGAGCCCACTAACAAGAAGCTCGGCCAGGTGGGCTCGGGCTTCATCCCCCTCACCGACACTGCCAACGCCGACCAGGTAGTCTGGATCGACGCCACTCGCTTCCTGTTCACCACCGGGAGCATTGGCGCCTGGGAACTGCGCCTCCGCCAGCTTGGCGCGCCCAGCGTGCTGATCGCCTCTCCGGTGGGCGACTTCGTGAGCTTCGATTTCACCAAGTAAGCGTAGTCTAGGGCCTAATGTCCAAAGGGCATCGTGCCCGTAAAACTGACGCACCCTATGAAAACCGAACCCTCCCCGGTCGAGCAAATCCGCTCCCTCGAGCAAAGTTTGCTCGACCGGGAGGTGCGCGTCTCCGCCATTCCCACCGTCGTGCCCAGGAGTGCAATCCCAACCTAGAATATGGTTTGGCGGCTTAGAGGGGAATTACCTCAACCCGGTCACCGACCTGTGCCCCCAAGCGCTCGGCGGCGCTGCCATTGACCACCGCCACGAACAGGTAGCCCGTGCTGCTGAACAGCGCCACCAGCTCGCCGGGCTGGCGCTCGCCGAAGGTGTGCACCAAGCCTCGGATGCGCGCCTCCCCCAGCCTGACCTCCACCTCACCCAGGTCAGTCAGGTCGTCGCGGTGGATGTTGGTGATCAGGTTGCCGAAGTGGTCGATGTGCGCCACCTCCCCCTGCACGCCCTCAGATGTGTGCCGCGGCCGCCGCCACTGGATGCGCACCGGGTCGTCGATGGGCGTGCCCAATGCCTCTAGCGGCACCCCAGCGAATAAGTGCGCGCCCACCGGGGCGAAGATATCGCGGCCGTGAAAGACGGCGCTGATCTCCGGCAGCCAGTACTCGGGCCGGTCGGTGTGCACGATCTCCAATGGCCAGCCTTCTCGCTCAGCGCGCAGGTAGAGGGGAGTGAACACGCCGTTATCGGGGCCGACCACCCGCTGCGGGCCGATCTGGGCAGCAAGCGGACGCCGCGCCGTGCCCACGCCGGGATCGACCACCACGATGTGCACCGAATCGGGTGGGAAATAGAACACCTGGCGCTCCAGCACCCAGGCCGCCTGGCGGATGTTCTGCGGCTCGATCTCATGACTCAGGTCGGCGATCTTGGCATCCGGAGCGATGCCCCAGATCACGCCTTTCATCACCCCCACATTGCCGTCGCTCGTGCCGAAGTCGGTGGTCAGTGAAATGCAGCTCAACTCAGCGCTCCCCGGCTTTCCGCAGCGGTTTCAACATGTACAGTTCGCCGCGCTCGAAGCCTCGTCCGGCGTAATAGCGGCGCGTGCCCACCGCTGAGATCACCGCCAGGCAGGCATAACCGTTCTCTCTAGCAATACTCTCGGCGCGCTCCAGTAGCTCGGTGCCCAGGCCGATGTGCTGAGCAGCGCCTTCAATCTCCTCGCCCACCTCCAGCGATTGCCCGTAGACATGCACCTCACGGACCAGCGCCGCGCCCTCCAAATCGGCCAGGCCGGTGGGCGGGCTATCCTCGCCGGGCAGCGACAGGCGCAGGAAGCCTGCCAGGCGATCCTTGGGGGTCACGAAAGATAGGAAATGTTCCTCGGCCCCGCCGGCCGAATAGACCAGATCATTGAAACTTAGCTCCTCAGCCTCTACAGGACGGCCGCGCACCTCCCGGCAGCGCACGCACTGGCAGCGCGTCCCACGCTGTTTCATCTCGGCGTGCACGTCCATGCGCAGGCTGGTGCGCTTGTTACCCGCCACCACGTTGGTCGAGGGGATATCGCGCACCACGCGATTGACCCGGCAGTAGCGCGGGATGGTCGGCTTGAGATCGGCGATCAGGGCGATGAGCTGTTCGGTGGTGTAAGGCTCGTACTCGCCGCGTTGCCAATACTCGTAAAGCTCGGCGGTCTCCAGCAATTGGGTGGGGTAGATCTTGATCTCATCTGGGCAGAAATCCTCCCACAGGTGAGTGAAGTCCTCCCGGTCGGATTCGAGTGTGGCGCCCAGCAGGTTGGGCATCCAGTGCAGCACGATCTTGTAGCCCGCCGCTCGCAGCAAGGCCGTCGCTCGCCGGGTGGCCGCCACGTCGTGGCCGCGCCGGTTGATCTCCAGGAGGTGATCGTCGAAGCTCTGGGCACCCATCTGCACCTTGGTCACTCCCAGAGTGCGCATCCGGGCCAGCTCCCCAGCGTCGATGTGATCCGGCCGCGTCTCGATCACCAGGCCCACGTTGCGGTGCTCGGTGCGCTCGTTGACCGTCTGCGCCTCGGCCAGCGTCTCCGCCTCTTCGCCGTTCATGGCCTCGAACAGCCGCTTGACGAACCATTCCTGGTAATCGCGGCGGTAGGAGTTCCACGTGCCGCCCAGAATGAGCAATTCGATCTTGTCGGTGGGGTGGCCGACGGCATCCAGCGCTGACAAGCGGGCGCGCACCTGGTCATAAGGGTCGAACTGGTGGTGCAAAGCGCGCCTGGCCCCCGGCTCGTCCGGCAGGTAACTCTTGGGCATGCGCACGTCGGTGGGGCAGAAGATGCACTTCCCCGGGCAGGGGTAAGGCTTGGTCAGCACCGTCACCACGGTGACCCCCGAAAGCGTGCGCATCGGCTTCATGCGGATGCGCGCCAGCAGCTCGGGGTCGTCCGGCCACTCACCCTCCGCCACCAACTGCCGGTAGGCCGCCACCAGCACGGATTTGCTCAGGTAGCCACCCCCCTCACTTTGCAGCGGGTAGCGCCTGACCGCATCGAAGACCGGCTCGCCATCGCGCACGGCCTCCAGCACCTGGCGGGCCAGCGCCAGCTTCTCGGGGGTGTTCTCCTTGACCCGATACCAGGCCTCGTCCTGCGCCTGGAATTCGATCTCGCTCATATCACCAGTTTACCTGTATACTACACCTATCTGACCATGAATACTGCAACTATCGAAAAGCTCGTCCAGCTCAATCGTAGATTCTACCAAAGCTTTGCCGACTCCTTCTCAGCCACCCGCCAGCGGCTTCAGCCCGGCGTGCTGCGCATCCTGAAGACCCTGCCGGTGGACGCCGCCCTACTCGACCTGGGCTGCGGCAACGGGGAGCTGGCCAAGGCCCTGGCGCAGCGCGGCCATCGCGGCCCCTACGTCGGGCTGGACTTCAGCGCCGAGCTGCTAGTGGAGGCCGGGGCAGCCCTGCCAGCGGATTTCGAGGCCCACTTCGGCCAGGCCGACCTGGCGACGCCCTTCTGGGATCACGACCTGCCCTACGCCCCCTACGAGCGGGTGCTGGCCTTCGCCACCCTCCACCACCTCCCCGGCGAGGCCCTGCGCCATCAGGTGCTAGAGAAAGTACACGCTCTGTTGACCCCTGACGGCCACTTCATCCATTCCAACTGGCAGTTCCTCAACAGCCCGCGCCTCAAAGAGCGTGTGCAGCCCTGGGCGCGCCTCGAGCTGGACGACAGCGACCTCGACCCGGGCGATTACCTGCTCGATTGGCGGCGCGATGGCTACGGCCTGCGCTACGTGCACCACTTCAGCGAAAGCGAACTGGCCGCCCTGGCCGCCGAGACGGGCTTCCAGGTGGTGGAGAGCTTTCTCTCGGATGGGCAAGGGGGCAATCTGGGCCTATACCAAATCTGGGGGATCGAGGCCTAAAGCGCCCACATCTTCCGCCTCCCCGCCCTGATATAATCCCCTATCATGCCGCGCCCCTCTCGTTCTTTCCGCGTGGAAGCCGTCGTGCTCAAGCACAGCGACTTCGGCGAGGCCGACCGCCTGCTGAGTATCTACACCCGCCAGCGAGGCAAATTACGCACCATCGCCAAGGGCGCCCGCAAGCCGCGCTCCCGCAAGGCCGGTCACCTCGAGCCTTTCACCCGCGTCAGCCTGCAGCTCGCCCAGGGGCGCAACCTGCACATCGTCAGCCAGGCAGAGGCCATCGACAGCTACCCCGCCCTGCGCGAGAGCCTGATCGGCCTCGGCCACGGCTCCTACGTGGTCGAACTGCTCGACAAGTTCACCTACGACGAAGAGGAGAACAACCCGCTCTACCGCCTGCTGGTGGACACCCTGACGCGCCTGAACCGTGGCGACGAGCCGCAGCTGGTGCTGCGCTACTACGAGATGCAGTTGCTCGGCCTGCTCGGCTTCCGTCCTGAGTTACACAAATGCGTGTCTTGCGGCGCTGAGATCCAGCCCGAGGCCCAATACTTCTCCTCCTCCCAGGGCGGCGTGCTCTGCCCGGCCTGCGGGTTGAGGGCGGAGGGCGCCACGCCCATCTCGCTGCCGGCACTCAAATACCTGCGCCATTTCCAGCGCAGCAGTTACCGCGACGCCACCCGCGCCAAGCCAAGCCCCGAGGTGCAGCGCGAGATGGAAACGCTCATGCAGCACCACCTCACCTACCTGCTCGAGCGCGGTTTGAACAGCCCCGCCTTCTTGCGGCGCGTGCGGGGTGAGCAAGAGAAGAGCGATTAAGGAATAGCGAAATCTAGGGGGAGACCGCTGGTTTGTTGTCCTTGCGGCGGCGAGTGAGCGGGACCGTCAGCACGAAACCCAGCAAGATGATGACCTCACCGATCAGCACCCCGCGCGCCTGCCAGTAGCCGAAGAACGGGATCTTGGGGAAGGGCCGCGTTCCCAGCCCAAAGACGTCCGCCATGGCCGAGACCGCCGCCACTACGAAACCGGTGCCCACCAAGCGCACGCCGAACTCGGCGGCGATGTTCTTCTCGATTCCCGACCACATGCCCTCCACGCAGATGAAGCCCCCAAGGCAGATCACCAGCAAGCCCACAGTGAAGACCGAGATCTGGATGAAGCCCACCACCGGGCTGCGGTCGAGCCCAAATAAGCCCGGGTTAGCGCCAAAGATGAAGATCAGCAAACCCAGCAAAGCCACTACTGCCCCCAGGCGCAGGCGGAAGGTGCCATTTCGGAAGCGATGGTTATTGTTGTTGTTTTCTTCAGTCATGGCGTTTCTGGCATGAACTCATCCAGCAATCGCAGCCAGTTGCCCCCAAAGATAGCAGAAATATCCCTATCTGTATAGCCCCTCTCGGCCAGCAAGGGAGCGTATTTCTGCAAATCGGCCAGCGTTTCGATACCCACCGGCACCGACTGAAGCCCGAAGCCGCCGTCGAAATCGCTGCCCCACCCGACGTGCCGCACATCCCCGGCAAGCTGGCAGATGTGGTCGATGTGATCGATGACCTCGGAGAAATGCG
>Ga0209164_1004315_pt1 | contig 12850 bp, 9 predicted proteins | sample MTBNYHSulfiMetaG_FD_187458 | JGI IMG/M metagenome (GOLD analysis project Ga0209164, IMG submission 187458) | Enrichment culture microbial communities from rom New York Harbor, USA that are MTBE-degrading - MTBE-NYH (New York Harbor Sulfidogenic)... | ecosystem: Environmental > Aquatic > Marine >...
CATCGGAACGAGTCGTAATTCCAAGAGAATCGGAGCCGTCAAAGATGAGCAGATCAACACCCCAGTCTTTTTTCAAAAGCGATCTCTTCTAACGTTTTAACCTAACCTTATATTCCAGCTTTGTAGCGCCTCGAAGGTCGTGGAGATTGGATGCAACGTTATTTCGGCCCCCAGGGAACTTTGGCTCAAACTGTGCCAGGGTTCGAATTTCGTGTTTCTCAATTAGAGATGGCCGAAGCTGTCCGTGCTTGTTTAAGAGATGGAGTTCCTCTTTTGGCAGAAGCTGGAACGGGTACCGGCAAAACATGGGCTTATTTGATCCCAGCTCTGCTTAGCCGACAACGGGTGGTTATTTCGACAGGCACCAAGACGCTGCAGGATCAAATTGTTGACCACGATATTCCTTTCCTGAAGGAACATTTTTTCCCCGAGTTGCGCGCCGTTTGTCTCAAAGGAAGGAAAAATTACCTTTGCCGCAGGAAGTTCGCCTTGTTTGCCCATCAACCTAGCCTTTGGAGCAATGAGGAGGCAAAGCTGTTTCGGAGTTTTCAGAAATGGGCATCATCGACCGGGAGTGGAGACCGGGCTGAAATCAACTGGCTGCCTGATAATTTTCATACCTGGAGCCAAGTGAGCTCCAACAGTGAGCAGTGCCTGGGGCAGCAGTGTCCCGACTTCTCCCGGTGTTTCTTGACCTTGCTCCGAGAAGAAGCCTCGCAAGCGGATTTGCTTATCGTCAATCACCATCTTTACTTTGCTGATCTGGCACTGCGGGTGGGCGGCCGTGGCGAAATTCTTCCCGACTACGACGCGGTCATCTTTGATGAGGCGCATCAATTGGAGGATGTGATCGGCCTTTATTTCGGACTGGAGTTCAGCAGCGCGAAAATAAACGAACTGACTCAGGATATTCGGAGAGAATCGGCCAGGCAATCGTTCGAGATCAAAGATATTGAAGAAGTAAATAGAATCCTTCAGCACCTGGAGACCTCGAGTCGAAACTTTCAGCAACAGCTCCTGCCAGCTGGAGCTAATCAAGGGCGGTTTTCGCTTGACCGTGCTCGAATAGATAGAAATTTTGCCGAAGTTTGTCAGGAAATGATTCATGCCTTAGAGCAGTTGAACGCCCATTTAAGTCTCACGCGAGAAAATCGTCCGGTTTTGGATTCCTTCCATAGACGCACTTCACATTTGGCTTTGGTTATCAAAGAGATTCTTCACCAGACTGATCCTTCTCTCGTCTATTGGTATGAGCTTTCTCTACGCTCGGTGTTTGTCCACGGAACGCCGCTTGAGGTGGGAACGATCTGCAATAAATGGTTGTTTGGACAAACGCGGAAATTAGTGTTTACCTCGGCCACCCTCACCATTGCGGACTCTTTTGAGTTTGTACGTAACAGCCTTGGAATGCCACCCGAAACAAGGGAGCTACAGTTGGCATCTCCCTTCGCTTATGAAGAACAAGCACTTCTCTATGTCCCGAAGCAGCTTCCTTTGCCTCAATCCCCTCAGTTCTGTGATTCTGTAGCAAAGATGGCCGCAACAATCCTGACCAGAAGCAGGGGGCGGGCGCTTTTTCTATTTACGAGCTACAGAAACTTGAATGTTTTACATGCCCATCTGCAGGACATTCTTCCATATCCCATCCTGGTGCAGGGTCAAAAACCCAAGATACAGCTTCTGACCCAATTTAAACAGAAGATTGATTCGGTACTGTTGGCAACCAGTTCTTTTTGGCATGGCATAGACGTGCCGGGTGAGGCGCTGAGTTGTTTGTTAATAGATAAGTTGCCTTTCGAGGTTCCGGAAGACCCCCTTATCGCCGCCAGGATAGAATATCAAGCAATGCAGGGAAGAAATCCCTTTTACAACTATCAAGTGCCAAGAGCAATCATCCATCTGAAGCAGGGCATGGGAAGACTTATCCGATCATCGAAAGATCGAGGCATCATCGCTATTTTTGATGTGAGGCTTTTTGACAAAAGTTATGGTAAGCTTTTCTTGGAAAGTCTACCCCCCTGTCGAATTACTCGAGAGCTCAACGACATCGACGATTTTTTCTCTCTACCCTGTAAATCAAGGCTCGCTATGCCCGGAACTTCTACTTCCAGTGACTCAAGAGCTTGCTCGGTTCCTTAAATTTCCTAAAGCCTTCGTCATTTGTTATAAAATCGTTTAGATTAATAAATAAGAGCTCGTCTTATTAGCGGGCTGAAGTGCTGCGAATTCGCACTATTTTATCTATATAAATATCAAAGTGCTACTGTTGACGTGCCGATTGAAATGGACTGAGAAGTTGACCCGAGTTGGATTGACTTTTTGGGGCTTATCGCGGCAGACAGCTCACGAGGCTCTGTGGTGATGACTCGAAACAAGGAGGGCGCCATGAACAAAAGAGTTCTTTTGGCAGTAGACGGGTCGAAAAAAAGTCTTGAGGCCACTGCAATTCTGGGGCAACTTCTTAAAGATCAAAGCGATTTGGGTGTATTGCTTTTCCATTGCGTGCACCAATTGGAGATGCTCTACCCGGCTGAGCTTGCCGATGTCGAGATATCTCAGAAAGTCTCGTTGGACGATCAAAAGAAGGTGGGCGATGCTATCCTCGATTCTTCGCGGAAAGCCTTGGTAGAGAGTGGATTTCCCGAAGATCGGATTTTCTTGGAGCTTGGTTTGGGAAGTACCGATCCCGCCCACGACATTCTGGCAGAGGCCGAAGCTGAAAGGATCAGGACCGTAGTCCTGGGACGGCGAGGACGTAGCCCGCTTGGGAATTTTCTGTTGGGCAGTGTGTCCAATAAAGTAGCTCAATATGCTCGCTACCGAACTGTCTGGATTGTTGATACGCCGGTTAACCAAACCCGAAAAGTGCTCGTTGCGCTCGCAGACGCTCCCGATTCTCGCGCTCTCACCTATTATACAGCAGAATATTTGGCAAGGATTCCCGGAATGCACTATACTTTCTTCCACATTATGCCGCCGATTCCTCCAACCTTTTGGGACGACGGCCATATTTTAGGTCCCGACGAGCAAAAGGATCGGCAGGCACACATCGAGAAGTGGCGGTTGCAGTGGACCCAAAAGGTCGAGAAATTCATGGATGAAGCCTGCCACTCCGTTGTTGAACAAGGGGTGCCTGCGCAAAAAGTGGAAAAACGAATTGTGCAAACAAAAGAGGGCATCGGACGGGACCTGCTGAATGAAATCGAGCATGGCGAATACGAAGTAGTCGTTATGGGCAAAAAGAGTTTCTACGAGCGCAAGCCGTTCCTCATGGGGAGCCACGCTAATAAAGTTCTACAACATATACAGAGGGCGATTCTCTGTTTGGTGGATGCAACTCACTAAGGATTAGTGGATGAATTCCTGTATCATTCGACAGATTGGTCTAGCATGGAACTGGATACACGGGACCGCAACAAAATAAGCGCCTGGAACAAGGTTTTGAATGGGAAGCTTGTTCTGCAACTGGTGCGAACCGATGATGAGAGGAGCAACGATTTTGCGGAGTTCGGTCAGACTCTAAGCGAGCTGGCTCCCGGGCTCAGCCTGATCACTGCGCAAGGCGATGCGGACCAACTGCCCTCCTTCGAGTTTGGCAGAGGCTGGCGCTATTACGCGATCCCCGCAGGTGCCGAGCTCGATCCTTTTCTTGATCTGATGACCATGCAGATTAAGGGAGAAGCAGAATTGCCGGAAGCAATCGGATTGGCTCTCCGGCATGTGCAGTGGTCGGCAAATCTTAAAATTTACATCTCTCCCAGTTGCCCTTTCTGCCCGGAAGTTGTCCGCCAGATTCAAGCTTTTCCGATGCTCAATGCTAATATCCATCTAGAGATCATAGACGGAGCGCTTTTCCCCGAGCTGGCTCAACAGGACAAAATCCGGTCCGTGCCAACCGTTATTTTGGACCATCAGTTCAGGTGGACAGGCTCTATCGTTCGGCAAGAATTGCTGGATGCGCTGATGCATCGCGATCCTGCTAGAATGAGCGCTTTGGAGCTAATAGATATTATTAAAGAAGGCAATGCAGTTCATCTGGCTGAGTTGATGCTTGGAAAAAACATGGTTTTTCCCGCCTTTCTGGAGCTTCTAAAGCACCCGAACTGGTCCGAGCGCTTGGGTGCGATGGTGGTGCTCGAACAAATTGCAGAAGAAGACATCGCCTTGGCAAAGACAGTATGCTCTCAGTTGCTCGGTTTTGTGGAAGCCGCTGAAGATCCTGTCAGGGGTGATTTGATATACCTTCTTGGAGTTGCAGGATGTACCGAGAGCCGCGCTTTTCTGGAAGAGCTCTTGGTCGGTGAGCAATCCGTCGAGAATCGGGATGTGTTGATGGAGACCCTGAAAAAGCTGCAAGAAACAGAAACCTCATAGGAGATTGGATCGACCCAAAATGCGACCCTACAGAATTGTACTGGCCGATGACCATCTGATGTTTCGCCAGGGGGTAAAGCGGATCATTGAGGAGATCCCCGATCTTGAGATTGTTGGAGAAGTCAATGATGGACTTGAGTTGTTGAAGGCTCTGAAAACCACCGCCACTGACATGGTGATTCTTGATATTTCCATGCCTAACCTGCGAGGAATTGAAGCCACCCATGAGATCAAAAACTCCAATCCTTCCATTAAAGTTCTGATTCTGACCATGCATAAAGACAAAGAACATCTTTTTCATGCCATGTCGGCCGGTGCCGAAGGCTATCTGCTCAAAGAGGATGCCGACACGGAGCTCTTTTCTGCAATCGAGAGGATTCGCCAGGGAGGAGTGTATGTTTCACCTCTTTTGTCATTTCAAATCGCCGATGTTTTATTCGACCGCAGGAAGAAGGACAGCACCGATATTGCCGCCGAGGCGCTGACTGTTAGAGAAAGGGAAGTCCTGAAGCTAATCGCGGAGGGAAAATCGAGTAAGGAGATGGCAAGTCTCCTTTGCATCAGTGTGCGCACCATTCATCATCATCGAGCTAATATGTTGAAAAAACTAAGAATAAAAAAGACTGCAGATCTTATAAAATATGCCATTCGTAAAGGATATACCTCGACTATCGTTTAGCAGCCTTTTTGCTAAGCACTCGACCTGTTCTAACGGTAACCGGCCAGGCGCAACGTGGCCACGAAGCAATTTCGTGCCCGTGTGCGTGCCCGTACCCGAATCGGGCACGCACATGCAAACGGGCATGGGCACGTGAAGTGATAGTTAGATTCGGTGAACGGTTACCTCTAAAGCCTTTTGTCGGAAAGCGGAAATATCATCCTGTACGACAAGAATTGCTGCTGCTTTTTTGTTGGGAAGCGCAGGTTCCGGAATCAGTCTGGTCCGGAACCTGCTCTTCAGAAAAAAGTAGGGCAGGCGAGACAACTGTTCAATATTATCGAATCATCCAAGCTCATATTCAATAGGCAAAGATACGCATTTTTGCATGGTCAAAACTACCTATAACAAAGTGTAATCGATAAATCGTTGCTGACTGGTTGATTGGCCGAAGAGAAAAACTTTCCATTTCGCCGGTGCGCCGTAAGTTTAGCGAGCCCTATTGAGTGGTTTATTTTCCAGCTGTAGAAGCTTACCCCGACGCTGCTTCGAGAAGTCTCAAAACGAGTTGACATTTCAATGCTAATCAGATATTCAAGAAAAGTCTCACGATCAGGAGAATGCTTTCACTTTCAAATTGGAATGAGAGCTGCGATTTTGCCGTTAAACCTGCCAATAGAGTCGACTTCCAAATCTTATCGGTTGCTGGCCGATTGTGCGATATTGCAGCACAGAAAACATCTTTTGGTTTCAGCCATACGTTTGGCGAAGCCTCCTGACGGAGCAGGCTCCTGGCATGCTGATTCAAGCGGGCACTCCAATACCGGCTCGCCTGAATACTCCGGCCGACCAACTGGACAACGAGCTTCGAACCGGAGTGTGTCTGCTCAAAGCGCCAATGGGTTTTGATTCGTTACAGTTTTTACAGGTGAAGGGTGGTTCACGGTTTTTTTTCCGGTGAAACCAAATGAAAAAAAGCACAAATTTGAAAGGAGGACCTGGCCTTGGCTTTCCAACCATCAAAACAAGTTTACTCGGGAAAAATCAGGGAAGTCACTTTGGGTGTAGGTGACAAAGCAGTGACAGTAGGTGGAAAGACGTCCTATGCTTTTCATACCTTTGAAGGAGAAATGCCCAACCCCCCTAGAGTGGCAATGGAAATTTGGGACAAGGATCCCAGCGCGGATTGGTCGGAAACGGCAAAAACGCCGTTTAAGGATGTCTTGAGCGACCCGGTCGCATGGGCCAAAAAGTGCGTGAATGAATACGGCGCAGAGATTCTCGTGGTGCAGACCAAGAGCTCCGATCCGAACGTCGACAATAAAGCCGCTGAGGACGTTTCCGAAGTTGTTAAGAAAGTTGTGGACGCGGTGGACGTTCCGGTCATCGTCTGGGGTGTTGCCAACCATGAAAAAGATGTCGAAGTGATGCGTGCGGTTGCCGAGAAATGCTCCGGCAAGCGGCTTGCGGTCTCGCCTGTGGAAGAAGGCGACTACAAGCAAATCGGTGCGGCCTGCCTCGGTTACAAGCATGCAGTCGTTGCCTCCTCCCCCATTGATGTCAACCTCGCCAAACAGCTCAATATTCTGCTCGGAAATCTCGGTGTTAAGGATCAGGACATCGTGATCGATCCCACCACTGGTGGCCTCGGCTACGGTTTGGAATACACCTATTCTGTCATCGAGCGAATTCAGCAAGCTGCGCTCACTCAGGAGGACGACAAACTGCAGCAGCCGATGATCTGCAATGTCGGCAACGAAGTCTGGAAATCCAAAGAAGCCAATCTGAGTGCAGAAGATGCACCGGAGCTTGGCGACCCGGAAAAACGTGGCGTCCTGATGGAAGCCATCACCGCCATAGATTTGCTGATTGCGGGCGCTGACGTTGTGATCATGCGACATCCGGAAGCTATCAAGCTGGTCAAGGGATTCATCGCCAAAATGATGTAATCGATGCCGTGAGGTTCTATAACTTCGTGCGTTTAGGAGCTCCCTAATTTATAGCGGCCTCAAGAAGAGGAGTGAGTCATGGCAGAAGAAAAAGAGAAAAAGACGAAAGTTATTAATTTCCGTGACATGTCAACTTGTGATGCGACCATCCAAATGCTGGAGAAGGCGGCCAAGGACGGGGTTGAAACATGCTTTAACAGAGCTGCGGAAATGAAACCTTGTCCAATCGGTGCTGATTCTGCATGCTGCAAAAACTGTTTCATGGGTCCCTGCCGGTTGAACCCCAAAGATCCCTATTCCAAAGTGGGAATATGCGGCGCAACCATTGATACTATTGCCGCCAGAAACTTTGCCCGGATGGTGGCAAGCGGTTGTTCTGCACATACCGACCACGGCATGTCGATGCTGGATGTATTCCGCGAGGTGGTGAACGGCAGGATCCAAGATTATAAAATTAAGGACGAAGAAAAACTGCGCGATGTAGCCGCAAGTGTAGGTATCGAGGTGGTGGGCCGTGAGACCATGGAAATTGCCAAGGAGCTCTATGAGGAATTGGAGCGGACCTACACCCAGGTGGAAGGCGAGATTCCTTTTGTCAGCCGGGTTCCGGCCAAGACCCTGGAGACCTGGAGGAAGCAAGGGGTTGTCCCACGGGGATCCATGCGCGAGATCATGGAAATCATGCATCGAACCCATATGGGTGTGGATCAGGACTATGAAAACATCGTGAAGCAGTGCTCCAGGACAGCGCTTGCGGACGGCTGGGGCGGTTCGATGGTGGCAACGGAGATCTCCGATATACTGTTTGGTACCCCGAAGCCTTTGGTTGCCGGTGTGAACATGGGATATTTGAAGGAAGACCATGTGAACATCATCGTTCACGGCCATGAGCCTAATCTTTTTGAGTCAATGATCACCTCTGTAAACGATCCGGCTCTGCTTGATGAGGCCAAAGCCGCAGGCGCTGCAGGAATCCAGCTGCTCGGCATGTGCTGCTCCGGGGCTGAAGTGCTCGGCCGCCACGGTGTGCCTCACGCCGGAAACTTCATGAGTACCGAAGCGGTGATCGCAACGGGCGCCGTGGATGCCATGGCGGTGGATGTGCAATGCATTATGCAGTCTCTATCGCAGGTTTCCGAGTGCTACGGGACCAAGTTCTTCACTACCAATCCCCGGGCCAAAATCGACGGGGCGACCCATATCGAATTCCATGAGCACACCCCGAGGGATTGTACCAATAAAGTGGTAAAGATGGCCATCGAGCGATTCAAGAATCGCCCGGAGAGGATAGTAATTCCGCAGCGGCGCGATCTTGGCATTCACGGGTTCTCCCATGAGTATGTGAATTACATGCTGGGTGGCTCCTTTAGAGCGTCATATACGCCGCTAAACGACAATATCATCAACGGCCGCATTCGCGGCGTAGCCGGTGTGGTGGGCTGTACCAATCCACGGGTTAAGCATGACTATGTGCACGTGGAACTGGTCAAAGAATTGATCAGGAACAATGTCCTGGTTGTGCAAACCGGTTGTTCTCAGATCTCTTTGGCTAAAGCCGGTCTGATGAAGCCGGATGCCGCGGTTCTGGCCGGCGACGGCTTGCGGGAAGTGTGCGAGACAGTGGGTATGCCGCCGGTGCTGAGCCTGGGGTCGTGTGTGGACAACAGCCGTATTCTAATCGCCTGCGCCGAAATGGTGAAAATCGGCGGGCTGGGCGAAAGCATTGCGGATCTGCCTGTTGCGGGTGCGGCTCCCGAGTACATGAGCGAGAAGGCGATCTCCATCGGCCATTATTTTGTAGCCTCCGGCGTTTACACTATTTTTGGTGTGACCTTCCCGTCCGTCGAAGGTACCAAGTTCCACAAGCTGCTGTTTGACGGCTTGGAAGAGCAGGGCATGGGCAAGTGGGATTTTGCAGTCGATCCGCACGATATGGCGCAGAAGATGATCGCCCATATCGACAAAAAGCGCGAAGCCCTCGGTATCATGGGCGAGCGTGAACGAAAGCTGTTCAGCATGGAAGACCGTAGAGCGTAGGAGGCTTGAGTTTCACCTGGGAGTGTTGCCGGTGATCCCGGCGGCATTCCCGGTGGAATGCATAACCAATGTAAATGTCGGTTTGAAGCCGATCCCCTTTCGGTTGTGATTTGTACAGGAAATCACCTTAAGAAAAGGAGTTTGTTATGTCTAGATTGGTCGCTTTTGCTGCAATTCAAGGCGCCTATAACATTATTTCGAAGGTAGAAGGCAAGTTCAAGCAAGCTATGGAAAAGTATGGTCCGGATCAGCCGCTTGCTTTTCCGAACACTGCCTATTTTCTGCCGGTAATTTATTCTATTTTAGGCATTAAAGTAGAAAAATTGTCGGACGCCGAGCCGGTTCTTGAGAGGTGCAAGAAGCTATTGCCGCCTCATATCAAGGGACCGATCCATGTTCCTTATCTTGGCCATTTGCTGGATGCTGGTATGGCGGCGATTCTTGCAGAAGAAGTTTTTGAAGCCATTCGCTACGTGGAAGACCCCGATTTTTATCTGCCTGGCGAAGATTGCGATGTTGAAAATGGTAAGATCTGGCTTGGGGCAGCAGACGATGTCATCATGAGAAAAAGGGGCGTCGAATTCGTTGACGGCAGTGCTCCCGGGTTTGCCGCCATCGTGGGTGCAGCCCCTAATCCAGAAATCGCCAAGATGATAGCCGAAGATTACCAGAAGAAGAACCTGTACGTCTTCATGGCCGCCAATCAGGCTGGAACCACCTTTACCGAGCAGTTGATCGAAGCCGGGGTTCAGGTGGGCTGGGGCACGCGTCTGATTCCTTTCGGTCCGGATATATCTGCAGCCGTATTCGCCCTGGGATTTGCCAACCGCGCCGGTATGGCCTTCGGCGGCATCCAGCCGGGCGACTACAAAGCCATGCTGAAATACAATAAAGATCGAATCTTCGCATTCGTTAATGCGTTTGGCGAAGTCAACGCCGAGTGGGCTGCAAATGCCGCCGGTGCCGTCAACTGGGGCTTCCCAACGATCGCGGACACCGATATTCCGGAAATCCTGCCTACCGGTGTTTGTACCTACGAGCATGTCGTCTCGAGTATTCCTTACGATCAGATGACGGCAAAATCCATCGAAGTGCGCGGCCTCAAGGTCACCATCACGGAAATTCCTGTGCCCGTCTCCTACGGCCCGGCATTCGAGGGCGAGCGCGTGCGCAAAGACGATGTCTACCTGGAGTGCGGCGGCGGTAAGACCCCTTGCTGCGAGCTGGTACAGATTGCCGATATGAATGCCGTCGAAGATGGCAAAGTGGAAGTGATCGGCCCTGACATCAAAGACGTACAGGCTGGCAGCAGGCTGCCTTTGGCAGTAGTGGTGGAAGTGGCCGGACGCAAGATGCAGGAAGACTACGAACCGATTCTCGAGCGGCAGATTCACCATTTAGTCAACTATGCCCAGGGCGTCATGCACATAGGTCAGCGCGACATTGCCTGGTACCGTATCGGCAAGCCGGCCGTTGAAAAGGGCTTCACCATGGAGCATATTGGAAAGATCCTGCACGCCAAGTACCATCAGGATTTCGGTGCGATCTTTGACAAATGCCAGGTGAAGATTTACACGGACGAAGCCAAAGTCAAAGAAATTCTTCCCAAGGCCCAGGCAGCCTACAGGACTCGTGATGAGCGCATCGAAGGCATGACTGACGAGACCACGGAAACCTATTATTCCTGTACTCTGTGCCAGTCCTTTGCTCCGACCCACGTTTGTGTGATCAGCCCGGAGAGGACCGGTTTATGTGGCGCCTACAACTGGCTCGACTGCAAGGCTTCATTCGAAATCAATCCAACCGGCCCCAACCAGCCGATCCAAAAGGGCGAAACTTTGGATCCGGTGCTCGGCAACTGGAAAGGCTGCAACGATTTTGTGTATAAAGCTTCCCGACAGTCGATCTCCAGCTACAACTTTTACAGTATCGTGTACGATCCTATGACCACCTGCGGATGCTGTGAATGCATTGCAGCGGTGCTGCCGATGTGCAACGGCATCATGACGGTCAACCGCGACTACACCGGCATGACCCCGAGCGGCATGAAGTTTACCACCCTGGCGGGAACCATCGGCGGTGGTAATGTTACACCCGGCTTTGTCGGGCATAGCAAGTACAACATCACGCAGCGCAAATTCATTGCGGGTGACGGAGGACTCAAACGCGTGGTTTGGATGCCGAAGATCCTCAAGGAAGAAATCCGTGAAAGATTGCTTAAACGCGGTGAGGAAATCGGTATTCCGAACTTTATCGACATGATCGCGACCGAAGAAAATGGTGTTACCGAGGATGAGATCTACGCATTCCTCGAGCAAGTCGGTCATCCGGCGATCACCATGGAATCAATTCTTGGATAAGCTTGTGGGGGGGACATAGTTCCCCCCTTTTACTGACCTTTAAGTGTCGAGTGGAATGCGAAATGCGATGAGGAGAAAAACAGATGGGCTTGACAGGTATTCAGATTTTTAAATTGCTCCCCAAAACCAACTGCGGGGAATGCGGTGTCCCGACCTGCCTTGCATTCGCCATGAACCTGGCATCGGGCAAGGCGGAATTGGACAGTTGTCCTTACGTTTCAGAAGAGGCTAAAGAAAAACTGGCGGCTGAATCTGCACCTCCAATCCGTCCGCTGACGATAGGTGCGGGAGACTATGCGGTCAAAGTGGGTGGTGAAACGGTCCTGTTCCGCCATGAAAAAACCTTTGTCAACCCGCCGGGGCTGGCTGCAATGGTGAGCACCGATGAGGATGATGCCTCGGTCGCCGGCAAAATGGAAAGGTTCAAAGCAGCCCAGTATGAGCGCGTAGGCTTAACCCTGCGGGCTGAATTGTTTGCCGTAAAAGACGCATCGGGAGATGCAGGCAAGTTCGCCGCCTTGGCTAAAAAGGTGTCCGATTCGGGTGCGAGCTTGATCCTCATGTCCGAGAATGCCGAGGCCATGAAGGCTGCTGTGGCCGATTTGAAGGACAAGAAGCCCTTGATTTATGCAGCAACCGCTGCCAATGCCGATGCTTTCGGCGCCATTGCCACTGAATCAGGATGTCCATTGGCTGTTAAGGGTGACGGCAGTATTGAAAGTGTGATCGGTTTGACGGAAAAACTCTCCGGTATGGGTGTCAAGGATATCGTGATCGATACGGGGACGCGCGACCTCAAGAAGGCGTTTGAAGAGCAAATTGTGATCCGCCGTGCAGCCCTCAAAGACAGATTCCGTCCGCTCGGATTTCCCACCATCATCCTGGCCAATGAGATGGCCGATGACCTGATGAACGAATCCTTGATAGCAGCTACTTTTGTTGCTAAATACGGCGCTCTCATCGTAATGAGTGACTTCCAGGCGCATAGCCTGTTCCCGCTTTTCCTGGATCGGCTGAACATTTACACCGACCCGCAGCGACCCATGACTGCAGAGCAGGGCATTTATCCGATCAATAATCCGGATGAAAGTTCTCCTGTGTTGGTTACCTGTAATTTCTCTTTGACTTACTTTATCGTTTCCAGTGAAATCGAGGCCAGTCGAGTGCCGGCTTATCTTTGTGTGCAAGACACCGAAGGCCTTTCGGTTATGACCGCCTGGGCGGCGGGCAAGTTCTCTGGCGAAAGTGTCGGTACCTTTATCAATAAATGTGGAATAAAAGACAAAGTCAAACACAAGAGCATCGTGATTCCCGGCTATGCAGCCGGCATCAGTGGGGAGCTGGAAGAAGAGCTTCCCGGCTATAATATTGTGGTCGGTCCCAGGGAAGCGAGCCAGATTTCGAAATTCTTAAAGAGCTGGAAGCCGGAATAAGTACTTGCTGTGAGCTGGTCTGCATATTCAGACCGGCTC
>Ga0209164_1004318_pt1 | contig 12848 bp, 9 predicted proteins | sample MTBNYHSulfiMetaG_FD_187458 | JGI IMG/M metagenome (GOLD analysis project Ga0209164, IMG submission 187458) | Enrichment culture microbial communities from rom New York Harbor, USA that are MTBE-degrading - MTBE-NYH (New York Harbor Sulfidogenic)... | ecosystem: Environmental > Aquatic > Marine >...
CCGGGCACCGGGTCGAGCTGCCACTCGAGGGGATCATCGGAGTCGTCGCTGACCTCGAAGATGCGCGTCTCCGGCATGGTGGTCAGTGCTTCGACTATCCCCGACATCGTGACCCTCCCTCTAACGTGGGGGGCATCAGCGGCAACGCAGCGCGTTGACCGGCTGCATGCCCTTGTTATGCGACCTTCAGCGGCTTGATCCGATCGACCTGCGTGCCGATCGCCTGCTCGGCATCCCAGAGGTCGAGGGCACGCTGCGCGTTGAGCCAGAACTCCGGGCTGTTGCCGAACAGGCGACCGAGGCGGAGGGCCATCTCCGGGCTGACGGCGCGACGCTCGCGCAGCAGCTCGTTGACCGTCTGGCGGGAGACCTCGAGGGCGGCGGCAAGGCCGGCCACGGTCAGACCGTAGTCGGGCAGGAAGTCCTCGCGCAGCATCTCGCCGGGATGCGTCGGGCGGACGGTGCGGGCTGTCGTGTTGGGGATGCTCATCTGCAACACCTCGGTGTCAGTGGTAGTCGGTGATCTCGACCTCGTGGGCATCGCCGTCGACGAAGCGGAAGCAGATGCGCCACTGGTCGTTGACCGAGATCGAGTACTGGCCCTGGCGGTCACCCCCGAGCCGGTGCAGCCGATTGCCCGGCGGCACCCGCAGGTCATCGAGGCGTGTCGCCAGATCGACGTACTCGAGCTTGCGCCGCGCCCGCTTGAGGATGTCCGCCGGCAGACGCCGCGACTTGCCGGTCACGTACAGGGACTGCGTCTCGGCGTCGGCGAAGGACTTGATCACGGAGGTGAGTGTAATCTGTCACGTGACACTTGTCAACGGCCTGTGACCGGGATCGCAATAACGTCGGGCAGATGAGCCGCCCGCGCAGCGGGTCGGCTCCATCTGCTGGTTGGCAATGCGGGTTTCCCAAGGGCTCTCGGCCACGGTCAACACCTGGCACTACTCCCTCTGCCAGCGCGCGTCCATGTAGTCCATGGCGCCATCTTCGATGGTACCGTGGCCGAAGTCACCGGTACCTCCCGTGTCTTCCGGGTCGTAGGCGAAGTGAATCTGCTTCCCGTCAAGCTCGTAGGTGCCGATCGTGGTCGTGGTGCCGAAGGTCCGGCTCTCGCAGATGAGTTCGACCGTGTAGTCATCTCGCAGCACGATCGTGATGTTCGACAGATCCTCATCGCCGACCGCCTTGTAGGTTCCCACCACACCGGCCGGAGCCTTGCCACAGGCACCGGAGGACACTGCTGCGAAGCCCAACATCACGGCCGCGAGGACGAGGGCCATGTGCTGCGACTGCCAGTGCAGACCATGCCGCTTCATCCGAGTGTGTGGCTCACAGTTCCGTCTTGCCAACAAGGATTGTGCGGTGTTGGTATGGCGGTGCGGCAGCGGGCAGAGGTCTGTGAGAGGCGTGGGATCGACGTTCCTCTGGTGGACCGTTCCGTCCTGCAGGTCATGGATTCAGCACCTCCTGCCGCGAGGTCGGTGTGCGGCCATACGCAGTCTTGGTATGGCTCGTGGGGGTCGACGTCCCAGGCGCGCCATGCATGACCCTACTCCGCAAAGTGTAGTCCTACTCTCAGGGCGGAACAAGGCGTGCCGACAGCCGATGACCCGTTGCCCGGCATGACGAGCCGGAACGGGTCTTTCCCGGCTCCTAACGAACGCCGTTGAGCGCGTTGAGGGTCGACTCGAGCAGGTAGAGCGCGCCGGCGGGGCCGAGCAGACACTTGGGCACGACGTCGACGTAGCCGCCCGAGGGCAGGGCGATCTCGATGCCCGCCGATGCCGACCCCGAGGCGTGAAGCCGCGCCACCTCGGCGCCGTCGCCGAACACCACGTCGGCGGAGCCATCGACGGCGACCATGCCGAGATAGTCGTGCAGCCAGCGCCGCAGCGGGACGGCGACCGACGGCGGCGCCTGGACCGTGAACGTGGCGCCTTTCGGCAAGCCGGTGAGTGAGTTGAAGCGTTTCACGTGCATGGCGGCGCGGCGACGGGCGTCGTCGACCGCGGAGACCGCCGGTGAGGAATCGACGCCGACCGCCGCGCAGACCTCGCGCAGCCACTGCTCCGTCGCGTCGAACCCGATCGGCGCGCCCTGCAAGTCGCGGGCGTCCGCCAAGTCGTCTGCGGCGTGGCCTTGAGCGGCGTCCGCGGTCGCGCCGATCGGCGCGGAGTGGCCTTGAGCGGCGTCCGCGGTCGCGCCGATCGGCGCGTCGCCCGGCCGCAGCACGCGCAGTCCGCGGTGCTCCTCGAGCCAGGACGCCAGCCGGTCGGCCGACTCCTCGTGGACTACGACGCCCAGCGGGGCGTCTCCAACCCGGCGCAGCTCGTCGACGGTCGACCCGGCGCACACGACCGCTCGGACGTCGACGCCGCAGAGCTCCAGCAGGCGCCGCAGTTCCGCGACGTCACCCTCCCAGAAGCGATCGAAGATCGAGATGCCGAGCAGTGCCACGCCCGGCCGTACGTCGCCGTCCACCGACCGGTCCTGCGCGTGCTCGTCGTGCTCGTGCCGAGGTCCCTGGTCGTCGTCGTCCTTGTGCCGACCCCGCAGGCGGTCGTCGTCGCGTTCGCCCAGCACGCCGAGCGTCTGGATCACCGCCTCCTGGAAGCCGTCCTCCATCGTCCCCGAGTAGCCGGTCGACTCGATCGCGACGCAGGGCACGTCGAGGTCGGCGGCGCGCACGAAGCGCTCCAGGTCGTCGCCGATCAGGGCGGCCCCCGGCGTGTTCACCACGGCGATGAGGCTGTGACCCTTCGCGGCCACGACCGGCAGGATGCGGCGCAGCTTCTCCGAGGCGCCGAAGACGTAGTCGTCGCCGTCGAGGTAGGTCGACGGCACGCGCGGCTGGCCGAAGTAGAACTCGTCGATGTAGCGCAGGGGATCGTAGGAACTCTCGCGCGGCAACTGTCCCTCCGCGACCGCCCCGTGGAAGAACTTGCAGCCTGTCGGGCCGTTGAGCAGCACGGCCGCGTCCGGGATGCCCTCGACGGCCAGCACGGCCCCGGTGAGGGCGTCGGGCGCGGTGTCCGACCACATGTCCGTCGGCGGTCTGTCGGCTGCCGGCCGATTCATGACCTATGACCGCTCATCGGGCAGGGCCGTCCATGACGCAGGACCGTTCACGATGCACGACCGCTCGTGACATCATCTGCGGGGACGCACACTTCTTGCACGAGGACGCTACTTCATCCGCGGGAACGCACGCTCTCGGCCGGATGACGAAGGGAGGACGGCTGTGACGCAGATCATCGACTCGCACGTCCACATCTACGGGCCGCCCGACGACGCGGAGCCGGCCGCCTTCGTCGAGCTCATGCGCCGGTACGGCATCGAGAGATCCGTCGCTTTCCGCAAGGTCTACGGCAAGCCGACGATGGTAGGCAACGAGGCCATCCGCGAGGCGGTCGAGCGTTTCCCGAACGAGCTGGTCGGGGTGGTCTGGGTCGATGCCGCCGACCCCGGCGCGTGCGCGGAGATCGACATGGCCGTCACCGACTGGGGGTTCCAGGGCGTCAAACTGCACCTCGAGATGGAGGAGCCGCCGGCGATGGCCGTGCGGGCCGCCTGCGAGACCGCCGCCGGACTCGATGTGCCGGTGATCATCCATGTCGGCGAGGAGTTCGACGACCTCTTCCCGATCGCCGCCGAGACCGGGGCCACGATCGTCATCGCCCATTTGGGCACCGGCGTCTACAACCTGGTCCCGCAGCGATTGGAGCGGGCGGTCGAGCTGGCCGAGGCCAACGACAACGTCTTCCTCGAGACCTCGGGGAACGTCTTCTACTTCATCGAACGCGCCGTCGGCCGCCTCGGGCCGGAGCGCGTGCTCTTCGGCTCCGACTTCCCCCACGAGCACCCTGCCGTGGCGGCGAGGGCCGTGGAGATCCTCGATGTGTCCGACGCAGGCAAGCGGCTCATCCTGCGCGAGAACGCCCGCCGGCTGTTCCACCTCGACGGCTGAACAGGGGTTCACGAGCCCACCAGCCGAGCCTCGTCGCGGCGCCAGCCCTCGATGAGCGGCGCCTGCAGCAGGCGGGCCCAGCGCTGCGCCAGCAGGGCGCCGCCGAGATGGCCCGCGTCCGGGCACATCGGCACCGTGTCGTAGTGCGCCGTCTCCGGCAGGCCCGGCGACTGGTAGTTCGCCAGCACCAGGTCGGGCCGCAGCTCGAGGATGTCGTCGGTGCGCCGGTCCGGGTCGTAGTCGACCACGGCCGTGACCCGGTCCCCGTAGCGGGTGCGATGCAGCCCGTCCTGCGAGTAGTTCATGATGCCGACCCTCACCACGTCCATGCCGGCGTCGAAGGCCGTCTCAAGCAGCCAGTCGACGTCGTGGTTGTAGGTGGTGACCATCAGCCGTTTGCCGGCCAGGGCCGGGCGGACGGCGGCCATGGCGTCGAGGTACTCGGCGCGGCAGCGTTCCAGGACCCGCTCGGCGGCGTCGGCCCGGTCGAAGAACGCCGCGATCCCCCGCAGCCAGCGCTCGGTCTCGTGGTAGCCGGAGGGGAACGGATCGTCGCCGAACCGGCAGTCGAACCGTTCGCCAAGGTAGTCCATCAGGATGCGACCGAGGTGGTCGAGATAGGCCGGCAGGTTGAGCGGCGCCCGCAGGAAGCCGCGCAGCTCGTCGACCGAGGTCCGCCGCACGAAGCGGCAGTTGACACGCACGCCGATGCCCGCCAACAGCTCACGGACCACCGCGAGGTTGGCGTCGGCGTTGAGGGCGATGTTCTTCTCGGCCACGACGTTGACGCAGTCGTCCTCCGCCGCGCACGAAGGGTCGATGAGCGCCCCGGCGCCCTCCACACACGCGTTGATGATGCCCTGCAGGTAGTCGCCTTCGAGGTTGCCGTCGGTGGTGATGCGGAGGACCGGCGCGTCGTGACCCGGCGTCGCCGCCACGGCATCCCTCACGGCCTGCTCGACGTCGTCGCCGATCACGCCGGCCGGACAGGTGGTGACCACGAACGCCACCCGGTCTGCGTTGCGTGTCCGCTCGACCGCCGCGCGCAGCTCGACGGCGCCGCCGTGGATCATGGCGTGCTCGCCGAGCTCGGTGGCCTCGACCGCCGGCGCCAACTGTTCCGGGACGGCGATCCCGTGCTGCGACAGCGTGCCGAGGCCGGCCGAGAGCAGGCTGCTCGCCACGATGTGGGTGCAGCTGCGGGGGCCGTGCGCGATCACGACGGCGTCGCGCACCTGGGTGAGCGTGGCCACCGCGCCGGCGAACGCGCAGCCGTGCAGCGGCTCGCGAGCCAGCAGGCTCTTGGACACGTAGCGGCCGCGGGCCGCGCTCCGGCCGCCGTCGCCACGTACCGGCCGGCCGCCGGCCGCCTGTCTGTCCGCGCCCGTCGCAACGCCGGTCGCGCCGGTCGCCGCGCCGTCGTCGGCCGCGCCTGCGAAAGCCACGATGCCGGCCGCATCGGCCTCTCGACGGGTCGTCGCCGGGCCGACGGCGCCAGAAGGCGAGTGGCCGACGTTGCGGCCCAGCACGAGCTTCTCCAACTCCCGGTCTTCAAGCGGCGCGGGGAGCTCGCCGGGCAGCCGTCGCGCGGCCGCGGTGAGCTCTCTGAACACCGCCGCCTCGTCGCTGCGCGGGAACGCCTCCACGACCGTCCGCCCCCGCGCCTCCGCCCAGCGGAACCGCTGGCTGCGCGGCAGGTCGGCGACGATCGGCACACCCACGGCCTCGGAGAACCGCTCGACGGTGGAGACGTCGCCCTCGTGCTCGCGCCGGTTGAGGATGAGACCGAGGCCGCGCTCCTCGCCCTGATCCATGTTGCAGACCCCGCGGAGGATGTTGTTGGCCGCGTACAGCGACATGAACTCCTCCGAGGTGACGACCAGGACCGCCTCCGCGAAGCCCTTGCGCAGCGGCACCGCGAAGCCGCCGCAGACCACGTCGCCAAGGACGTCGAAGAGGGTGATGTCGTAGCCGGCCCAGTCGATGTCGAGACGGTCAAGCAGCGAGAAGGCGCTGAGGATGCCGCGGCCGGCGCAACCGACGCCCGGCTCCGGCCCGCCGGCCTCCACGCAGCGCACGCCGCCGTAGCCGACGTGCACCACGTCCTCGCCGCGCTGCCGGTCGGGCGGCGTGTCGCGCAGGTAGTCGAGGACGGTGACGACGCGGCGGCCGCCGAGCAGCAGCCGGGTAGAGTCGCGCTTCGGGTCGCAGCCGATCTGCAGCACGCCGGCGCCGCCGTCGGCGAACGCCGCCGAGAGGTTGGCGCAGATCGTCGACTTGCCGATCCCGCCCTTGCCGTAGATACCGATCCTCACCTGGTGTACCGTCTCCGCGATCGATTCTCGCGCGACCGTCGCCGGAGAACGGCGACGCAGCGCGACGTGGCATGGGTGGCCGGATGAGCCTAGACGAAGACCGTGTGCGGCGCCAACGTGAGACTGACGCCGGTCCGACCGTCCTGACGATCGGCCACTCGATCCGCTCCCTCGACGAACTGGTCGAACTGCTGCGCGGACACGGCGTCGAGCGATTCGTCGACATCCGCAGCGTACCGCGCTCCCGCCACAACCCGCAGTTCAACAAGGACATCCTCGAGACCGAGCTGCCGGCGCGAGGCATCGCCTACCGGCACGAGCCGCGCCTCGGCGGCTTCAGGAAGGCGCGTCCAGACTCCCTCAACCTCGGTCTGCGTCATGCCGGCTTCAGGGGCTACGCCGATCACATGCAGACCGATGTCTTCGCTACGGCTCTCGACGACCTCCTGACCGAGGCCGCCACCGCGCGCACCGCCGTCATGTGCGCCGAGGCCGACCCCTTCAGATGCCACCGCCGGCTCCTCGCCGACGCGCTCGTCGCCCGCGGGGCCCGGGTGCTGCACATCTCCGGCCCGCGGCCGCCGCGGCCTCATCGCCTCTCGGAGGAGGCCGTCGTCGACGAGCGCCGCCGGGTGAGCTACCCGCGTCCGGACGACGGCGCCGGCGGCGATCCCTCCGTCGAGCTCCGGCTGTTCGAGTGAGAAGGTGACCGGAGGCGGCGCGGTCGCCGACCCGGCGTGGCAGGCGTACGTGAGACGACGGCGAACTGCGTAGGACCGCGGAGTCGACAGCACCGCGGAGTCAGCAGGACTGCGGAATCGGCAGGACCGCGAAGTCGGCACGGCCGCGGAATCGGCAGGACCGCAGAGTCGAGCGCCGCACCGGCCGACGACCCTGAGCGGCCGCTGCCGATAGACTAGGAGAAGCACGACCGGGGGTGCCCCGGTCACCCCCGAGCACGAACGGTCCCCATGAGCGTCACCGAAACGCCCATCGCGCCTCCGGCCCCCCCGCCGAACCTGGACGTCGGCCTCAGCGAGACCGAGGTCCAGCGTCGCCGCGCGGCCGGACAGGGGAACACGGTGCTCACCCGGACGAGCCGCCCGTACAAGCAGATCGTCCGCGAGAACGTCTTCAACTTCATCAACAACGTCCTGTTCACGATGGGGGCCATCCTCATCATCATCGGTCAGTTCCTCGACGCCCTCATGACCGTCGGGGTCATCGCCCTCAACACCGTCGTCAACCTCGTGCAGGAGATCCGGGCCAAGATCCTGCTGGACCGGATCGCGATCCTCACCCGACCCAAGGCGACGGTAGTGCGCGACGGACGGGAGCGGGAGGTCGACCCGAGCGAGATCGTCCTCGGCGACCTGCTCGTGCTGCACGCCGGCGACCAGGTCGTCGTCGACGGCAGCATGGTGGGCGGCGGCCACATCGAGATGGACGAGTCGCTGCTCACCGGCGAGTCGGACCTGGTCCCCAAGCACCCCGGCGACGAGCTGCTCTCCGGCAGCTTCTGCGTCACCGGCGGCGGCCGCTACGTGGCGACCCGTGTCGGTGAGGAGTGCTACGTCTCCAGGCTGACCGCCGGCGCCCAGGCCTTCCGTCGCGTCCTCACCCCTCTGCAGTCCCGCGTCAACATCATCATCCGCTCGCTGCTGCTGGTGGCCCTCAGCTTCGAGATCCTGGTCGTCATCCGGGCCTTCGTCGACCAGATCGCGTTCACCGAGACGGTGAGGATGTCGACGGTCATCGTCCAGCTCATCCCCAACGGGCTGATCCTCTCGATCGCCCTGGCCTACGCGCTCGGGGCCGTCCGCATGGCCGGCAAGGGCGCCCTCGTCCAGCAGGGGAACGCCATCGAGTCGATGAGCAACGTCGACGTCCTCTGCACCGACAAGACCGGGACGCTGACGACCAACACCATCCGCTACCACGACATCGAGTCGTTCGGGATGGAGCGGTACGAGGTCGAGCGACTGCTCGGCGACTACGCCGCCAGCACTGCGGAGGGCAACCGGACCACGGAGGCGCTCGGCGACGCGCTCCCTGGACTGCAGCGGACGGTGGCCGACGAGGCGGTCTTCTCGTCGGCCCGCAAGTGGAGCGGCCTCACGTTCGACGGCGACGGGCTGCGCGGCACCTACATCCTCGGCGCCCCGGAGATGCTCGCCGGCGCCCTGCCGCCGGGGACGGACCTCGGCCCGCGGCTCGGCGAGTGGACCAACGAGGGCCTGCGGGTGCTCCTGTTCGCGTACGCGCCGGAGCCCAGGCGGCTGAACGCCGGCAACGGGGACGGGCCCGGCGGCGCGCCGTCACAGGACGGCGGCGACGGGGCCCCGCCGAAGGCGGCGCACGAGCCGCAACTGCCGATCGGCCTGCGGCCGATCGCCCTGGTCAGCCTGGTCGACGAGCTGCGGCCGCAGGTCGAGGAGACGCTGCACGACCTCGACGGCGCCGGCGTGTCGCTCAAGATCATCTCCGGCGACAACCCGCAGACGGTCGCCGCGCTGGCCCGCCAGGCCGGCTTCCGCGGCGATCTGCGGGTCATGTCGGGCACCGACATCGCCGGTCTCGGGGAGCGCGAGCTCCATCTCGCCGTCGAAGAGGCCAACGTGTTCGGACGGGTCACGCCGCAGCAGAAGGAGGAGCTGGTCGGCGCCCTCCGCGACAACGGCCACTACGTGGCGATGATCGGCGACGGCGTCAACGACGTGATCTCGCTCAAGCGGGCCAACGTCGGCATCGCCATGCAGGGCGGCAGCCAGGCCGCCCGCGCCGTCTCCGACCTCATCCTCCTCAAGGACTCCTTCGGCGCCGTGCCCTGGGCGTTCCGCGAGGGCCAGCGCATCTGGAACGGCATGCAGGACATCCTCCGCATCTTCATGGTGCGCATCATGTTCGTCGCCCTCATCCTGGCGATGATCTCGTTCATCGGCGGCTTCCCCTTCCTGCCGCGCCAGACCGCCCTGCTGTCGTTCTTCTCGGCCGGCATCCCGGCCATCGCGCTGGCCACCTTCGCCAGACCCGGGCGCACCGACCGCGACAAGGTGCTCTACGAGCTTCTGCGCTTCTTCGCGCCGGCGACCGCCTACATGGCCCTGCTGGCGGTCGGCCTCTTCGCCGGGTACGTGCTGCTCACCGACCTGCCGGCCGCCGAGTTCGCGCCCGGGGCCGCCGCCGGCGCCGCCGGCGACGCGATCTACAAGGGTCAGACGGTCATCACCACGTTCGCGACCTACTGCTCGCTGCTGCTGCTCCCGATGGTGGTCCCGCCGGTCAAGTTCTTCGTCGGCGGCTCCACCCTGCGCGGCGAGTGGAAGATGACCGTGCTCGCCGCCCTCCTCATGGTCGGGTTCATGGCCATCTCGCTCACCCAGATCGGGCGCACCTCGTTCGACCTCGCGCAGCTCGGGCCGGTCGACTACCTGCTGGCCGGCGGCGCCTCGCTCGTCTGGATGTTCGTGACCCTGTGGACCTGGCGGCACAACATCCTGGAACGCTTCCTCGGGCTGCCGGCGGAGCCGCCCGGCGGCGCGCCGGGCGTCGAGAGCAGGAAGGACGCGCGGGCCGAGCGCCGGGCGGCGAAGGCCCGCGCCCGCACCGGCCGCGGCGCGCTCGACGCCCGCACCGGCGGCGCGGCGCCGAACGGATCGGGAGCCGCCCACGGCGGAGCCGCGCAGCCGGCTGAAGACAGGCGACCGGCCGCCGGGCCGCAGGCCGCCCCCGACGCGCGGCCGGCGCCCTCTCCGCCGCCGGCCGGCGCGCCGACGGAGCGCGACGGGTCCGGGCGTCCGGACACCGCGGTGACGCCCGGTCAGACCGGCGGCGACGTCAGCCCGCCCGGAGCGTCCAGCTCGGAGACGACCGGCGTCTGGACGCCGGACGACTGACCGGCGCGTCGCCGCTGAGGCCGGCCGGAGGAATCAGGCGAGGCCGGCTGAGGGGCAGACGCCGGCCAGCGCGCAGAGGTGGCAGGCCGGCCGCCGGGCCCGGCACACGCGCCGCCCGTGCAGCACCATGTTCACGTGCATCGCATAGACGTTCTCGGGGCCGGCCAGCTCGGTGAGCACCGGATGCGCCGCCTCGGCGCTGACCTTGGGGCCGATCAGACCGAGCCGCCGCGCCACACGGTGCACGTGGGTGTCGACCGGCATCACCGGCCGGCCCAGCGAGAACATGAGCACGCAGGCGGCTGTCTTCGGCCCCACGCCCGGCAGACCGGTCAGGTACTCGACGGCCTCCCCGTCGCTCATCCCGTCGAGGATGGCGAGGTCGGGCTGCCCGTCGCCGAGCGCCGCCAGCACGGCCTTGATGCGCGGCGCCTTCGTGTGCGCGAGGCCGCCGTGCGAGATGGCGTCTTCGACGTCCTCGACGGGAGCGTCGCGGACGTCGGCCCAGGTCCCGTACCGCTCCCGCAGCTCGCCGAAGCTGCGCACCGTGTTCGCGTCGGTCGTGTTCTGCGACAGGATCGTGTAGACGAGCTCGTCGACCGGCGGGTAGCGCGGCTCCCACACCGGACGCCCGTAGACGTCGTCGAGCAGCTGCAGGATGCGGGCCATATCGGCGGACGTCGGCATGGCCCCGAGTCTCTCACGTCCTGTGCCACCGGTCATCTCCCCTCCCGTGCCCCGCCGGTCATCTTCCCTCCAGTGCGCCGCCGGGCATTTCCCCTCGCGGGCCCCGCCCGTCATCTCCCTTCCCGTGCCGCCGGTCGACTCCGTTCTCGGACCGACACTGTGGCTCACACGAGAGCCGACACACGGGCTGACACGGGAGCCGACACTGGGGGCTGACACGGGAAGACCGTTCCGACGATAATCCCAGATGTGAGCTCCGACAGCCGACGTCAGCCTCGCCGCCCGCCTCCGCCCTCCCGCGGCTCGTGGAGGTTCTGGGTCGACCGTGGCGGCACGTTCACCGACCTCGTCGCCCTGCGGCCCGACGGCACGCTCGTCACCCACAAGCTCCTCTCCGACGACCCGACCCAGGACGTCGACGCCGCCCTGCTCGGCATCCGTCGGTTGATGGGAGCGCCGGGCGACACCGGGATCGGAGGCGGGTCCGACCCCCTCTCAGGAGCCGCGATCGCGGAAGTGCGGATGGGGACCACCGTCGGCACGAACGCCCTGCTGGAGCGGGGCGGCGAGCCGACCGTGCTGGCGATCACGCGAGGGTTCGCCGACGCGCTGCGGATCGGCTACCAGGACCGGCCCGACATCTTCGCCCTCGAGGTCGAGCTGCCGGAGCCGCTCCACGAGCGGGTGATCGAGATCGACGAGCGCGTCCGTGCCGACGGCACGGTGGAGCTGCCGCTCGACGAGGAGGCGGCCCGGGAGGCGCTGGGCGCCGCCCGGGCCGCCGGTCTGCGGTCGGTCGCCGTCGCCCTCATGCACGGCTATCGCTACCCGGAGCACGAGCTGCGCCTGGCGGAGCTCGCCCGCGAGCTCGGCTTCATCCAGGTCTCGCTCTCGCACGAGACGATCCCCCTGGTCAAGCTCGTCGGCCGGGCCGAGACCACGGTCGTCGACGCCTACCTCTCACCGATCCTGCGCCGCTACGTGGACACGATCGCCGCCGACCTCGGTGCACAGGCGGGGACCTGGCAGGAGGGCGCCGAGCCCCCGCGCGAGGGTGCCGCGCCGCGCCTCTTCTTCATGCAGTCGCACGGCGGGCTCACCGACGCCGCCACGTTCCGCGGCAAGGACAGCATCCTCTCCGGACCGGCCGGCGGCATCGTCGGGGCCGTCGAGACCTGTCGCCGGGCCGGCCACGAGGAGCTCGTCACCTTCGACATGGGCGGCACCTCGACTGACGTGGCCCACTACGCCGGCGCCTACGAGCGCTCGCTCGAGTCGACCGTCGGCGGGGTGCGGCTGCGCTCGCCGATGCTGCGCATCCACACGGTGGCCGCCGGCGGCGGGTCCATCTGCCGCTTCGCCGAGGGCCGCTACCGGGTCGGCCCCCGCTCCGCCGGCGCCGACCCCGGCCCCGCCTGCTACCGCCGCGGCGGCCCGCTGACCGTCACCGACTGCAACGTCGTCGTCGGCAAGATCCGGCCCGAGCACTTCCCCCATGTCTTCGGTCCCGGCGGCGACCAGACCATCGACCCCGACGCATCACGAGCCCGTCTCGACGAGGTCGCCGCCGCCATGCGGGCCGCGGGCCTCGACCCCGGCTCGCCGGAAGAGCTCGCCGACGACTTCCTCCGCGTCGCCGTCGACAACATGGCCCGCGCCATCAAGGAGATCTCGACCCACCGCGGCTACGACGTGAGCGACTACACGCTCTGCTGCTTCGGCGCCGCCGGGGGCCAGCACGCCTGTCTGGTCGCCGAGAGCCTCGGCATCCGCTCGATCCTCCTCCACCCCCTCGCCGGCGTACTCTCCGCCTACGGCATGGGCCTCGCCAGTATCAGGGCTCTTCGTCAACGGACCGTCGAGCGGCCGCTCGAGGCCGCCGCCGTACCCGCCCTCACCGCGCTCTTCGACGAGCTCGCCGAGGCCGCGACCGGCGAGCTGCTCGCCCAGGGATCACCGTCGGGGCGGATCGCCGTC
>Ga0209164_1004319_pt1 | contig 12847 bp, 11 predicted proteins | sample MTBNYHSulfiMetaG_FD_187458 | JGI IMG/M metagenome (GOLD analysis project Ga0209164, IMG submission 187458) | Enrichment culture microbial communities from rom New York Harbor, USA that are MTBE-degrading - MTBE-NYH (New York Harbor Sulfidogenic)... | ecosystem: Environmental > Aquatic > Marine >...
ACGGATGTGATCAACCCCACCTGAAGGGCCTTTTGAAGGCGCAGGAAGGACGTGGGGGATACCGGTATGCCCACCTGCCTTAAGAGATAAAAAAAACTCGTAAACATAGTGTTCTCCAGATCGCAGAGCGCAGAGCGCGCAGCGCAAAGCGACAACAGATTTTATCCGCGATGCCCTCTGCGCTATGCACTACCCATCGGGTCATATCCTCATCCGCGTGGCCGCATTTCGCGCCACCGCATAGTCAGGGCTCTTTTTGAACAGCACGCCCAGATAGGGGAGGTCTCCCTTGATAAGTTCCTTCACGTTGAAGTCCGGATCGGCCTGAAGCGCACGGATCCAGTTGATCAACTCCCGGGTCGCCGGCTTTTTCTCAATCCCCCGGAAATCCCTCACCTTATAAAAGGCCCGGATCGAACTCTCCAGGAGGCCTTTACTGATATCGGGGAAATGGACATTGAGGATTTCGCGCATCATATCAGGCTCCGGGAAGGCGATATGGTGGAAATTGCAGCGGCCCAGGAAGGGATCGGAGAGGTCCTTCTTGGCATTGGATGTAATGATGATCACCGGCCTTTTTTTGGCGGTGATGGTCTTGTCGATCTCTATGATATCAAATTCCATCTGATCCAGGACGTCCAGCATATCGTCCTGGAAATCCGTATCGGCCTTATCGATCTCGTCGATCAGGAGCACCACCCGTTCCTCTGTTACAAAGGACTGGCCGATTTTCCCCATCTTGATATAGTCTTCAATATTGCTGACATCCCTTTTGGAGTCGCCGAAACGGCTGTCATTGAGCCGCGTGAGGGTATCATACTGGTACAGGGCCTCAACCAGTTTCATGCTCGATTTGACATTCAGGACGATGAGTTTCATATTCAACGCCTCTGAAATCGCATGGGCCAGCATGGTCTTGCCGGTCCCCGGCTCCCCCTTCAGGAGGAGGGGCATTTCCAGGGCCATCGAGATGTTAACGATCTTGGCCAGCTCTTCGTCCAGGACATATTTGGAAGCGCCGCTGAACTTCCAACTTGCACTGCTTTCTGAATTCATATGTCTGCTCCTTGCAAAAAATGGAATTTTATCATAGATTTTATGGAACATTGGCTCCTTCTGACCTTCTGCCGTGCATACTTAACTTGTAAAATTAAGCATCTTTGGGCACAGGTCAATACACGGGCCTGGTTTTTCGGAAGACGCCGGGCAGGAGGTCCAAGGCGCAAATAGTGGACAATAAGGAATAAGCAGTAGGCAGAAACGAGAAACGAGGTGCCAGCAACCAACAACCAGCAACGAGCCCCCGGTTTTATACGGGGAGGACCCCCATGCCTTTAGCCTTTGATTCCACCAGCCATGGCCCCATCGCTTTTGGCTTTTTCAATATTGATTCAGACATGCTGCTGCTGGATCGCTATTTTCTTTTTGCTACGGGGTTTTGCATCCATATCAGAAAGATCGCCGAATATGTCGGACCCGGTCCATACGAGACATTGTGGGAGGCCTACCACATTCCGAACCCCGCTGATATCGGAGATCTCATGGGGGCGATCCACGGGATCCATTACACCGGCTTCATCGGCGAGGTGTACCGGAGGTTCCCATTCCCGGAAAGGCCTGAAGCGTTCAAACAGAAACCTGAAGGGCATATGACCCGGGGCGATATGGTCGGGATCATCGAGAAATATGCACGGACCGTTGAAATTCCGGTTTCCATCGACCGAGAGGGGGGGGAGGTCTCCATCGGCCCTTACCGATTCACCCGGTCTGGGTTTCAGGAACTGATCCGATATGTCTGGCAGGGGGGATATCCCCGCTGGAGAGACGAGATCCGGCCCGATTACGTGATCGCCATGAAAGAGGCGATCCGCCTCAGTCGCTGTCAAATACTAAAAGGTGTGGAATTGACCGATTGATGCCGCGAAAGGGGACGCCGCATGAACATGGGAAATGCGGGTACAGGATGCCAAGCAGGTTGCCACGGGTCAGAAAAACCGTCGGGGACCACGGATGAATAAAGAGAGCATCCGATGGATCGTCTCATTCATGGCGTTGATGGCCGGCTTCTACTGGATCGACCAGAGTCCGTGGTTTGAGAAGATGCTTTTAGACAGGCTCGCCTATGGGATCACGGCGGTCACCGTATGGGTGACGTCTTTTCTGGGGGCCCATCTGGAGCAGGCAGGTTCGACAATCATCACCGGAGCGGGCAGGATTGAAGTTGCCAGATCATGCACCGGAAGCTTTGTCTTCATGATGTTTGCAGCCGCCGTCATCCCGTTTCCGTCCACATGGAAATGGCGGCTGAAAGGCCTCCTCTTGGGCCTGGCTGCGCTTATGGTCCTGAATCTGTTTCGTACCTGCATGATCGTGCTGGTGGGGTCCCGCTTCCCCAACGCCATACAGACCTTTCATGTCATCATCGGTCAGATCATTGTGATTGCGGGGATGACAATGGTCTTCCTATGGTGGGCAAAGCACCCCCAGGAAAGCCGCCGGGTTTCGTTTTTCAGCAATAATAGAGAGATCTTTCGTGCCGTATCGCTCTTTTGCCTTGGCTACCTGTGTGGGTTCCGGCTCTACCAGGCATTCCTCGAAAGCCCGCCCGGCCATTTTGTCAAGCATATGGTCGAGGTCCACACCTTCCGGATCATCTCGCTCCTGAACGAGACCCTTCTGCAAGGCCAACTGTCACAGTTTTCCGCTGCCCCGGTCAAGCTCGTAGACGGCTGTCTTTCAAGCCCGATGGTGGTTCTCTTTGTGGCCGTTGTCGTCGCCTGGCCTGCCCGATGGTGGAAACGCGCCCTTGTTATCCTCACAGGGTTTGTCCCCTTCTTCTATGGGTACCATCTGCTCCGGGCGATCCTGGTCTCTATCAGCCTCGGCATCCAGTCAAAAGAGGTCAACTTCGCCTATAATTTTTATGGCCAGCTGATCCTTGTCATCGCCCTTTTCGCCTGGGCAGCCTACCTGTGGTGTTTCAGTTATAAATCGATTTCGTGCCGCAGATTCCTGACTCTTTTTGTGCCAAGCAGCCTGCTTGGCCTGTCACTTGCCCTGGGCTTGGGGTGGCTGATGCGCCATCTCATTATTTCACCCTTGACCGGCTGGATATCAGACGCCCCTTTTCTCTCCTATGACCCGGAACAGATGGTGAGCCTCATGTTGGATCTCCAGGTTTTCATCTGGGTCTGCCTCATTGGATCGACGCCCGGTCTTTCCCTGGCCAGAAAATGCTGGTTCGCCCTGTTGGGCATAGCTGCCGCCTTCCTGCTTCTGGTGGTCGCCGTCCTGCTTATTGAGATTTTCCATCTGTTGCCTCACAAGGGGATGTTCAAGCTGGGGGTCGTTCTACTGCCCTTTGCGGCTTACTATCTCTTCTTTCTCCATCCTAGACACATGGGCCTCATCAGTGTAGAAGAGGGCCTTTAGCCAACATGCTAATCGTTACTCAGGGTGCAAGGTTAGAGAAAAACGGATCTTGCCTTTCCGCAACATGAGCATGCGTATTAACAGGCCTAACCCCAAAGCGGAAGATCGGTTATGCCGCATTGACACAGCAACCTGATTCCCTTATATTCGTTCACGGAAATGCAGGGAGGTGGTTCCCAATTGTCCTGAAAGGCCTGCCGCTATTCTCAGAGGAAACACATGAATTTTACCCCACTGGAAGACTATATCAAGGAAAACTGCAGTTCTGACGTTGACCTGAAGGAACCCTCCTTTCAAGTGCAGCGCTACAGAAAGAACGACGTTATTTTCTCCGAAGGATCTAAGGGGACTGCGGCCTATGTACTCAAAGCCGGGCGGGTTGAAATATCGGTCAAGGTCAGAGGAAAAAGGGTGGTCCTGACGGTGTTGCGGGAGCAGTCCGTATTTGGCGAGATGGCCCTCATTCTTGGAGAGCATAAAAGAACGGCAACGGCAACGGCGCTTGAGGATTCGGAAATCGCCAAGATCCCAAAGGCTGTTTTTGACAGATATATGAGGGATTCCCCCACGTTTATTTCCACCTGTCTCATTGCCATTGCACGCCGCCTGCAGGAGACCACCGACAAGGCATCGACGAACCCGGACATCTTTATGGGTGTGGCCCAGATCCTGAACCTTTTCTGGGAACACGACCAACGAGCCCTTTCTTATGAAAAGACCGTCACGGGACTATGGAAGGCCCTGTCAAAAGGAAAGGTGCAGATCACCAACGTAATCACCATGATGGAAAATCTGAATCTCTTGCGGGTTGAGACCGGCGAGAATGGAGATAGAACCATTCACCTTATCGGCGAGAAGGACTTCATGGAAAGGGCCACGAGCATCCAGCATATGCTTGCGCACTATTCCAATTCAGATGAAATGCAGGGATAGGTGCGTAAGGCCCTGCATCGACTGCAAACCTACTTTCCTGAGAGGTGTCTCCACTGGCCTCGGCCTGCTTTTTTCCCGTGGTTGTTTCCTGTTCAACGGGGAGGTCCGGGTTGCCGCCCCTTGGATGGACAACCCGTTCCTCAATCGGCAAATGAGTTGAGAGGACTATATCCGTCCAAACATCATAACATCTCATATTCTTTCTCTTCCACCAGTTCAGAACAATATTTCAAGCTGATCCTTCTTTTGACCATGGAACGCTTATCATTGTAACGGTAGATGGCACGCGCCAATTGGATGAACTCATCGTCGAATTGACCCAGCTTCTCTTTCCTGCGCACGGCGTTTTCAAGATCCCACAATTTCAGGTTTATATCCCTGAGGGCTTTCATTTCCTCGGAATCTGCCTTGAGTTCGATGCGCGCTATGGCCTCTTGGAGGAGTTCCCGTTCCCTTTGAACGTGGGCCAGGGTTTCCGGATCTTTGATTCTTTCGATCTTTATGGAAAGGATGGACACCTTGTCCGCCAGCTCTCCGATGGACACCGGGATTCTTATGCTAGCGCGTTTTGTGATCTGCTCTTCTTTTGGCGAGTCCATCTGCTTTCCTTGTTGCAACGACTGTGTCAACGGGTTCAAGGCAATGCCAAATCTGTTTCGCTCTCAGTCCCTCCGAAGCCAAACTCTAAACAAAGGCACGACCTCATTGCCTGAAAGATGGTGCAGGCCAGCCTTAAATAGACTCCTTCGACGCCAGTTATGGGGCCCCCTCGCAATATGGGCGTGGACAGGACCCCTGGGCGCGCAACGATCAGGATCGCTTGCGCCGAACCAGCTGAACGTCGGCTTCCCCAGCAGCCAGGCCAGATGAAGCGCTGCGCTGTCAGGCCCTGCATAGCGTTCGCACAACCTCAAGATCGCGATCATTTCCATGATATCTGTTTCCGGCGCCCATACGACCTTATCCCCCAGTTGGGACTGCCAGATCGCGAGACGCTCTCTTTCTTGCGGTCCCCACAAAATGACACACCCATACCCCCGATCCAAGGCCTCATCTATCAGGGTGGCCATGGCCTCCACCGGCCATATTTTGGTAGGCCAGCCGGCGCCGATCCCAAAAACCAGGGTTTGGGGAGACAGTTTTTTTTTCTTCCACCATTGTCGGATTTTCACTTCCGCTGCCGGATCTTCCGGGAGTTCTACAGACACCTGTTGCGGCATGTCCAACCCGAGAGCGGAGCCGAGATAAAGGCTTCTGGAACTCACATGCCTCCGATCGTCGGGTACCGTCACTTTACAATTGGTCAAAAGCGGTGCAAGCTCCCGTCCTTCCATCGGACCGTGTCTGAATCCCACCCGCATGGGAATGCGGCAAAGGAAAGGAATGACAGCGCTACGAGCCAGACCCTGAGGATCCAGGGAGACCTGGTAGTCTTCTGCTTGAATCTCTCTAATCAGTCGCCAGAAGGCTGATGGCCCTCGATCGCCCTTTGTCCACACATGAATGCGATTCAGTTGAGGCAAATCTTTCAGGAGCGGTAGAAAAGGCTCGTCTACAACCCAGCCCAGATGGGCTGAAGGGAGCCTCTCACGCAAAGCAAAGACAAGGGGCAACGTCAGGGCAACATCCCCCAGGGCGCTCAGCCGGACGATGAGTATCCGTTCAACCATTATTCCCCTAACATAATAGGATAAGCGGAAGTATGAAGGAGAACACCCAATTTCTTGCCTTCTCAGAAACCCATTTCCCTCCCCCTTCATACTTTAAGAGAAAAGACAGCAGATTATATTTGCAAACAGAAGTGTAAACAGGTAGAAAAATTCTCTTAACTGCCTTTTCTTCGAAGGAGTGTATCCAGGAAGGGGTTACGTGTCAAATGGAAAGGCCTGGGAATCCAAACGATTGGCTGCCAGACTTAAGGATGTGGAACCCTTTAGATACTATTGCTCAAAGGGAATCTTTTTAATGTTAAGACAGCCCTATGTCGGCAAGACGTTACTGGCCATATTTTTGCTGGCCCTGTCCCTTCTTGCACTTGCCGGTCAGTCAAGCCTCTGGGATCGGGATGAACCCCGCTTTGCCCGTGTCGCATGTGAAATGCTACAGACCGGGAACTGGCTTTTGCCTTCCTTCAATGGGGACGTTTTTGCCCACAAACCGCCGTTCGCCTTCTGGGCTATGGCCGGGAGCATGGCCCTTTTTGGCGTGAACGTCCTGGCTGTGCGTTTGCCTGCGGTCGTTTCTCTGGCAGCAGCAGGATGGCTCGTATTTCTGATAGGCAGACTGCTTTTTTCTTCCATGGTCGGCTTCTGGGCTTGTGGGATGCTCATGACGTCGGTCATGGCCATGTACCTGGGCAGCGCAGCCATGGTCGATGCGCCACTTCTGGCCTTTATTTGCCTGGCCATGTATGCCCATCTGAAGGGGCTTCACCAGCCCAAGCGATGGCATTTGTACTGGCCGCTTCTGGCGCTCGCCCTGGGCCTGTCTGAACTGACCAAACATCCGGTAGGAATAGCAACGGCAGCACCCGCGATGCTCTGGAGCACCTGGCTCTTACGTAAGGACTTGAAACTCCCAAGAGTATATTGGCTGGGACTTTTCCTTGCTTTTTTGACAGCCTATGGCTTCCATCAGGCCTGGTATATTCCCGTCAGCAACACGGTCCCGGGTTTTGCCTACGAAATTGATGCACGCGGTATTCTGCACCGCTTTTTCACTCCCATACAGGGGCACGGGGCTAAGAGCCTGTTGGGGCAACTTGCCTTACTTCCCTTTTATGTCCCCTTTCTGTTGGCCGGATTCGCCCCTTGGTCCACATTTCTTGCTGCCGGCGTATCGGCAGTTGGGCGTCGTCGCATAGGGACCCGAACAGCCAGAGTTTGCCTCATCTCATGGATTTTGCCTATCTTTGCCGTTTTCAGCCTGGCCGCCACGAAATTGCCGCATTACATATTCCCTATATTTCCTCCAGTAGCGCTAATAGTGGCGGGGCTACTGGAGGCCTGGCGGAAAGATCAGCTAACCCAAAAGGACCGTTATTGGCTGAGGTTCGGGGCCTGGCTTTATGTCCTGCTCCTATTTGCCTTTGGAGCCTCCCTTTGCGCGGCCTCCATCCTGATGGGGGAAGAAATGTGGCGGTTTCTAGGAGTTCTATCAGGTTTGTTGTTTGGTGCATTAGGCATATGGGGGTTCCGCCTGATTCGCAATGAGAAGATTTACAGGACGGCCCGCCTTTTCCTCGTTGGAACGCCTATAATGGTACTTCTGACAGCCTCGATGACCCTGCCTGCCATCGAACCCTTGATCAAGGTCTCGCCGGTACTGGCTAAAACCATCAGGGCCCATCGCATGCCCCATGAACCAATTGCCATGTGCGGATACATGGAACCGAGCTTCATTTTCTATATGAATCTTCCTGCGGCTCAGTCCATCGAAGCCATCGGGCAGGATCCAAAAGCCTTGCATGCCTGGGCGACTGCGCCCGGCAGCGGCTGGCTGGTGGTATACGATTCTATCTGGAAAAAGATGACGGACCAATTTGGTGCAATAGAAAGAGCCCGAAAACGGATCAGAGTGCCGGTGCTTAATACCAATGACAGGGCAAGGAGAGATTTCGTACGAGTTATCCAACGCTTGCAGCGGCATAACGACGCTTTCTCCAGGGGGTGTTCCCCTTGAGAGAACCAACTATAAAAATCGTGGCGGCCTGTTACAATGAGGTGAATCACCTGGATGAGCATCCAAGGTCACATTTCTTGACGGACTGGTTGCTCTTTCCGATATGGTCCGCGATCTGTTACGCCCCACCGGCCATTGTGGACGAAGCACAAGGGTCTGAAAGCACGCTTGCAAGAAATCCAGGTCAATATCCACAGAACGTCTTCAACCGTCTTGTAAGGCATTCCAGCGCACCCCCATGGCCAGAAATGTGGTGGAAAAGGCCACGAGACTGTAGGCAAGCCAGGGCAGCGGACCCATCGGGTCCGCCCGTGTCAGCAGAACGCAAAGGCCTGTGACCACGATCGGGATGAGACATGCCTCGGCAGCGGCCCCCGCCAATCTGGCCCCATTTGCAGGATACGCTGACCGCCAGAACGCCAGGAGGAGAAAGGCTGAACCGAAGCCCGCCATCACCCATGGCGCGTTCCGAAACATGGTGGTACAGGCAGCCCCGATGCCGCAGATCACGGCCCCTGCGCCGTAGCCCCATCTAAAAATGTTGCCGAGTTCATCCGCAGGCGTCTCTTTAAGCACCAACGTCCCAAGAATAACGAGTTTAAGCCCAATCCATATGGAGACTCCCACGCCAAAGGCCGGTTCCCCCCACAGATCGCGCGGAAAGGCAATGCAACAGAAAAAAATGACCTCTGTCAGCAAGAGAGAGGAAAGGAGTGACTGCCTTTTTGCCAGCCCAAAGGCCTCCCTCCATCCGGTGCGAAGCGCATAGACCCATCGCAGCCAGGACGTCTGAATCAAGGGGATGAAAGCCAGAGACAGAAGGGCGGGGAGATCCCAATCCCAATGCGGAAAAAACAAAATGCGAAGGAGTATGGTTGCTGCAACGGCGCAGATGACCGAGACACCCCACAGGCCAACGAACCCCATGTAACCCTGCGAGGTCCGGCTGCTGGTGGAGGGCTTGTTTAACTGATTTGCCTCTTGCCCCGGCAACAGACAGAGGGAGGCCGTGAGCAGACTGGTTGCGGTCAGGGAAAGGGATGTAGCAATGATTTCGCGCCATGGAGAGATCAGAAAACCGAAAAGATAGCCGTTGATAACCAGGGTCATGGTGGCCACAATAAAGAAAAGCTGTCCCCAGCCCAGTATCATTCCGGCGACCGGGCTTCGTGCGAGAACGACGCTCTGAGCCTTCCCGGCAAACGCAATGAAGGAGATCACCGTGGCGCCCAGGACTACCATCTGTTTCAACAAAAAGGACCACCCATCCGGCAGCCATACAAACAACACATCGAACCACGGACATATTCCGTTGGTCCCCAAGGCCGATACGACCATGGCAAAAGGCAAGATGGCCATCCATGTGCCGAGACCGGCACCTGGGAAAACCCGAATCAGAATGATCGCTATTGCGAAAAGCGCTTCAATGCCGGCTGCTCGAGCGACGATTTCGGTGAGATCCTCCCCGGATCCCGGCCCCCAATACAGAAAGAGGAGGATCCCTTCAGCGCACCAGAGAACGGCCGTCACCGGCCGGGAAAAGATCTGCCATACCGCCTGTGCGGCATCTTTCAAGTGGAAAGCGCCCGAGACCCACGCCAGGCCTACGGCCTGCAGAAACGGGATGGCATTATATTGAACGATTACCTCTAACCGAAGATCAACGGTACGCCAGACAAGTATGAAAAGGATGCCATGGGCTAAGGCATAGAAAGCGGTCAGCAGAAGCCACAATCGTGCCGCTGTGTTCATGAGAGAGTATCGGGGCCGGGGATGTTTCCCGGCCCCATCGCAGGGCAATTACACAAAAGAGATCCTATCCCGATAAAGCTTTTGTCATGCGGATAGTGGAGAGGCACTGTTGCGCAAGAAACGAAGTCCCACAATCAGGAGGATCAAGGTCATGGCAATCAATCCCCACTCGGTCAGGGTGGGAATCGGGGGGGCGGCAGAGCCTGACAACGGGGGCCCTTGATAGAAATCCGTATCCGCCCGGCCATCGCCGTCAATATCAAGGATAATCGTAGGCTGGCCGTGATCTCCTGTTCCCAGGGGGAGCATGATCTGGGAATTGGCATTGGCACCTGTAACGGGACAGGTTTTGATTCCCGCTACAGACGCGAGGTTGGCCACGCCGATATAGCCGCCCTGTTCTACCAGTGAAAGGTACAGGTTTACTGGTTGTGGTCCAAAGCCAACTGATTTTGTCCCTACCAAGTGCACCTGATCATAGGTCGCCAGACTCGGATCCGATTTTACCAGCGTCAGGGTGCCCGCGTCAAGTCCCCAGCCTGCATAAGTCCCTCCGATAGGGTATCCGCCAGCAAATTGATCAACAGTGAAAATTCGAGCCATATTGTTAAATTTAACATATTTTGAACCCCCTTCCATGGAGGGAGAAATCCTAAAACTCCAGTCGCCGTCCCGGCACTCGTACCATGGGCTCCGCAAATAGATATTTGCACCCGACCACTCAGGATAGGCGTCCAGAGCTGTTCCGCCTACATCCACCGTACCCTGTTCTGTATCGGGGTTGCCCGGCGGGCCGAAAAAGGGGGGAGTTGCAGCCGATGCGGGCAGCGCCACAAAGACAAGGATAGCGAGAACTGCGGTTACCACACTCCAAGATCTGTCGAATTGTCGCATGACCAAAACCTCCTGAATTTTCAAAGATGGTAAGGCGTTACGGGTGGTTGAGGGAAAAAACAAAGCCTAAATTTTGGCTGAAAGCATGGCAAAATTCTCGCCTGCTGTCAAGAAAATAAGTGCCAAGAATAAAATGGGGACTTCTCCAATGCCTGGTAGGAACTCGACCGGGGAAATTCCATGCAGAAGAGCGCTTTCAAAGCACTGCAAAATCATTTGGTTAAAATCGGTGTGAATCTGATCACCCTGTCCGTGGACCGTCTCTACCGTTTTCCTTCAATCTACTACCAATGTCTGTCTTTATAGACGTAGTCAGCCTGTGCCCGTATCTAACGAGCCATACTGCAAACAAGGCAACTCCCGTCGGCAAAATCGCCCTTCCAAACGGAAGGCAGACCCTCATGGGATTTGTCCCTTTTGGGGCCATGGAATGGCAACAGATTGGGCTGACGCTTGACAGCCAGGAACGGTTTTCATAAGATCTTTTTCCAGTGCGCCACCCAAGCGTGCCCTTACCCTGCAGACAGAATGCTGCCTTGTATCGCGCGCTGCGCGTTTTTTCAGGATCATAAGGGGAGAAATCATTCCAGGCGAACAGACACTCCGGCATGCGAACGTGAAAAAGATACTTCTCTCCGGCTATTTGCCGGCAACATCGGTCCTTTTTCCCCTTTTTCTGCTATTTGTGGCTTTTCACACGCTACGTCGACCCCATGCATTTTGGCCCCACCTTCAAAGACTCTCTATGGACTTGCCCGAAAAGAAGACAACATCCGGAAAGAGGGTATGGCTCCACGCGGTGAGCGTCGGAGAAGTCCTCTCCTGCACCCCGTTGATTCAGCGCTTTCAGGAAAGGGGGTGGGCCGTTTTTCTTTCCACCACCACGGAATCCGGTTTTGCCACCGCCCAAAAAAGGCTCCCAGGTGTGGAACTCTTCTTTTTTCCCTTTGATTTCTGGTTCATCTGCAATCGTTTCCTTAAAAGGATAGACCCGGATGTGGTCCTCATCTGTGAAGTGGAGATATGGCCGTCCTTTATATGGTGTGTCCTAAGGCGCGGAAAACCTTTGTACCTTGTGAGCGGCCGAATGGCGGAAAAGGACTTCCGTCAATACCGACGCTTCAAATGGTTTTTCAGCTACGTCCTTTCAATGTTTTCGGGACTGTTCATGCAGAACGAGGCCTACACGGAGCGGATGCATGCCCTTTGCCCTCACCCCCGTCTCAAGACCCTCGGAAACCTTAAGTTCGATGCCGTATCCGAGCCTGTAAATCCAACCGGGATCGGGAAACTGATGCCAAAAGGGCTCAACATGTGCGCCTCCTCCACCCATCGCGGCGATGAGTGGCGGATCATCCGGATTTTTCAATCATTGAGCGGCGAATTCCCCCGATTGAGACTGGTGCTCGTTCCGAGGCATCCCCACCGAAAGAAGGAGATCACTCGAATCCTTGACAAGCAGCATATCTCCTACACCTTGCGCTCGGAAGGGAAATATTGTAGAACGCCGGTGTTCATTGTGGATACCGTAGGCGAGCTGATGGAGGTCTATCAACACAGTGACATCGTCATTATGGGGGGGAGCTTCTCCCGAGAGGTGGGGGGGCACAATATTATCGAACCTGCCCTTTTTAAAAAATGCATTGTGTGCGGAAACCACATGGAAAACTTTGAAGACATCTATGCCCGCTTCAAGCGGGAAAACGCCCTGATAACCACAACCTGGCAAGATCTGGCCCAGGATTTGAGAGAACTCATTCAGGACAAGGAAAGGGCAGCCCTCATGGGAGAAAAGGCCTTTGAGGTCATCAGGAAAAACAGGGGGGTTTCAGATCGGATTCTTGCTGAGATTCTATGAAGCATTTCCGGGAGATTAAAGGACGGTTAACTGAATGGAATCAAATCGTTAAAAAAGCGAAAGGGAGCGTCTCCTTGCGAAAACAGAAGGTTTCCCTGCTCAGACGGATCGGCTTTGTTTTAGAGGCAGCAGTTGTCATTCCGCTTGGAAACCTGGCCGCTTTTTTGCCCTGGAAAACAGGAAGAGCCTTGGCTGCGCTCATGGGTCTTCTCATCTTTCGCCTGAGTTCAAGGACTCGAAGGCAGGCAGGGAGGAACCTGGACATCGTCTATGCCGAGAACCCTCTTTCCTGTACGG
>Ga0209164_1004320_pt1 | contig 12843 bp, 13 predicted proteins | sample MTBNYHSulfiMetaG_FD_187458 | JGI IMG/M metagenome (GOLD analysis project Ga0209164, IMG submission 187458) | Enrichment culture microbial communities from rom New York Harbor, USA that are MTBE-degrading - MTBE-NYH (New York Harbor Sulfidogenic)... | ecosystem: Environmental > Aquatic > Marine >...
GGTGGGTTGGAGCGCAGCCAGGTTGCCTCGTGCACCACGAGGAAGCGGCGCGGCTTGATGAAACGCCTCCACTCTTTCAGTCCCCGTTCAAAACCGATGTTGAAGATGGAGCCTTCGGACCAGATGATATCGAAGCTCTCGTCGGGCAACTCCATGTCGAACATGGAGCGGTTCACCGTCGTCACACGGTCGGAGAGCCCTGCTTCGTGTGCCTTCCTTGCCAGTTCGTCCAGGTCGGACTGGCGGATGTCCAGCCCTATTACCTCCCCCTGACTGAGCCGCGCCAGCTCCAGCGTGGGGCCGCCGCGTCCACAGCCGATGTCGAGGATGCGGGGCTTGTCAAGCGAAGGTAGCATGTGGAAGGCCCGGCGGATGCATTCATCCCTTCGGGGGCTGCTCGCCGGGATGGCGTCGCCTATCTCTGACAGTACGTCCTTGCTCATTTATCTCTGGCGTCCTGAGTGTCGCTCGCCTGCTGCGGGCTACGGAGTATTCTCTGCTATCGCGCCCGGGGTGTCAACGCGGGCGCGGGAGTGACGCGGTGGCATTTTTCTCTGTACCCGGAAGAAGGCAGGGACCGGGTACATTGCTTGCTCGCTGCTCGTGCGTGGCGGTGCTCCTATGCGTTTACAGTCAAGGCCCAACAGAGTATACTTGGCGTCTAGTTTTCCATAGAATCAGCCAAAGCGTTCAACGCGAGAACGCGAGGAGGGACGATGGACGGGTATGCAGGTAGGATACTGACGGTCAACCTGAGCGATGGGAGGGTGGAGAAGGAGCCCCTGGGAGAGGACCTCGTTCGGGAATGGATAGGAGGCGAGGGATTTGGCGCCAAATTGCTATGGGAGAAAATCAAGCCGGGAACGGACCCGCTATCTCCTGAGAACGTCTTGATAATCACCACCAGCGCCTTCAGTGGTTCGGTGTTCCCCCCAGGTTCGCGGACCCTGGTCAACTACAAATCGCCGCTCACCGGGTTGTACGGCCAGAATGGCATGGGAGGGAGCTTTGCACCGTATCTCCGCTTTGCCGGCTATGACGTACTCATTATTGAAGGGAAAGCTGAGAAGCCGGTCTACATCTTCATAGACAACGATGAAGTAGCGATAAGGGATGCACGCCATCTTTGGGGCAAGCTGGGCTCGGAGACGGATGCGTTATTGCATGATGAGATAGGTGATACCAATATCCAGATCATACGTATTGGCCCCGCGGGAGAAAAACTGAACCGTCTCGCCTGCATGACGTCCGGCTACAATCGGGCCTTTGGCAAGGGTGGCAACGGGGCGGTGGCGGGATCGAAGAACCTCAAAGCAATAGCCGTGCGGGGCCGAGGCAGCATCCCTGCCTATGACCCCGCGGGGCTGAAGCAGGTTGCCACCAGAGTCTACAGAAGCTGCAGGGAAGAGGCGGGCGCGCTTCTCAGCCAGTACCATCTCCACTGGGGCAACTCAATGTATGCCGCTACCATGGGTATCCCCAGCCGTCACTTTCAGCAGGGCTATTGGGGCAAGGGGGACTGTCTGTACCATGAGAACCTGATGGAGCAGCTCTACACCGGGGAAGACTACTACTGCTGGGGCTGCCCTCCCCGGAGTGGGAAGGTCCTGTCACCGAAGAAAGGCCCCTATAAGGGGCACAAGGTTGACGTGAAGATCGAGGCGGACTGGGCGTGGGGCTACAACATGATGATCGACGACCTCGATGCGCTCTGTGAGATTTGGCACCTCTGCGGTGAATACGGGGTTGATATCAACGGCAGCGCGGAATGGGCGGGATGGCTGGCCGAGTGCCAGGAGCGCGGTATTCTCACCGCCAAGGACTGTGGGGGATTGGAGGTGCGGTACGGCGACGGTGAGTCATGCATCAGGCTGCTGGAGGCTATTTTTGCCCGGGAAGGGTTCGGCGACGTGCTGGCTGAGGGGCCCCAAATAGCGGCGGAGAAAGTGGGCAAAGGAACAGAGGAATACGTGATGCACTGCAAGGGCTCGCCTCTGGAATCTGAGGAGTTCAGGGCGGACAAGGCGCTCCTGCTCAGCACCGCTACGACGGAGAGGGGTGGGTGCGTCAATAGAGGCTGGACCTACGGGATCACCTACGGCGGCATACTTCAGCCGGATGTCACCGGCCTCACTGAGAAGCCCGACCCGCTGGCGGAGAAAGGCGTGGGCAGGTGGCTGAAGCCTTACAAGGAGATGGTCCCGGGGATTCTCAATACCATGGGAGGTTGCCTCATTCTGTGGTGGTTCGGCAGATTCACTGCCGCCGATGTGGTAGAGGGGTATCGATGCCTGACGGGGCGTGACGTTGCCATCGAGGAAGGCCTTAGGGTCGGTGAGAAGGTCATCAACCTGTCACGGGCATTCAACGCGAGGGAAGGCTTTAGCAGGAAGGATGACACTATGCCACAGAGGTTTCTTGTCCAGCCGGTGAACGGGGGGCCTATGGACGGGGCACGGGTGGAGGACTTCGATGGCATGATAGATGAGTACTACAACGAGTCCGGGTTCGATCTCAAGTCAGGGTGGCCCACCTGGGCTAAGCTCGAGGAGCTCGAACTTGTTGGCGTGGCGGACCAGTTGTATGGCAAGGGCAAGTGATAGGGTCGGGGTGGGACTGGTCAGTCTACCATCCCGACGAGCGTTATCCGGCAATCGGGCGAAACCCTTGAGTTAAGAATAGAAGGAGGTATGACATGGCGTGGAAAGTGAAAGCTACGTGGTATGAGACCTGTGCGTCGCAGGGCCAGTGCGCCCACTACTTCGGCCGGGACCGGGAAGACCCGTGCAAGTCCTTCCAGTTGTTCGACATCACAGAGGGCGAGATCGACGGTGTGGACGTGAGCGGCGTCCAGGTGATGACCTTCGCCGACCTCTTCTCTTCGACCTTCGCCGGTCTCATGGGCGAGGGTGGCGAAGGCGGCATCTACATCAGCGACAAGGCCACCGAAGAGCAGAGGAAGGTGCTGGAGCCCTTTTTCGCCAACAACGTGCCCGGTTGGCTGTTGACACGAAAGGTGCTCGGGGTGAGGTACGTCCCCATCAACGTGAACAAGGAGGACAACACCTATCACATCACCATGCCCTACGGCGAGATCAAGATGACGCCGACAGCCGGCCTCGATGGCAAGCCGGTTCGGGTGGAGAACTCGTTTTTCAACGCCGTGTTCCCCCAGATAAACGTGTGCAACAGCCACTTCTGGAAGTACAAGGACTTCGGCAAGGACTTCGACTTCAAGAACAGGGGAGCGGTGATCTGCGAGGTCGACCTGAAAGGCGGCTAGCGGGTCGCGGCAGTCGCCGGTGGTGGGGCGGCACATAGCTGGGGGTTGGGGGCATCCTGACTTCGCAAGTCGTAACGGCCGGGGAAAGTCGCGACATCATCGGCTACATGCGGGGCATCCTGGCACCAAACGAGAATGACCTGCTTAGTACCACGACTTCATGTGGCCTGCGATGATGTCCAGCGCTTCGAGTAGCTGGCGTTCGGGCAGGACGTAGGCGGTCCTGATTCGGGCGTAGTTGTGCTTTGGCTCGGGGTGGATGGAAATGCCGCCCTTGAGGACACTGAGGTCAGCTTGCAGTAGCTCATCCTTCAGCCGGTAGTCGAAATTCAGCTTCTGGGCCAGAAAATCGTCTCCCTTCCATCCTATATCGATGACCTTGCCCTTGAGTTGGCGGCTCTTCTTGGTGGTCATGGTGGTCTTCCTCTTCTTCACGCCGCTGGCAAACGTGGACCGGCTCACCACATAGTCGAGGTAGTAGTTGACGCCGTACTGGCTGGCGACCCCTATAACATCTATCGAGTCTATGTTGCCATCCTCGACCTTGATCGTCCCCACTGCCTTCTGTCCCCAGGAGCGCTTGCCTCGCGCTTGTCCCCGGCCGGTTTCCTCAGGCTGGAGGCTGGCGCTCACGCCTATCTCCTTGAGATGCTGAGCGAATTCCTCGGCCTTGGAGCGCCCGCTCTTGCGCAAGCTCCTTGCGGCGAGCGGCAATCCGATGGCGACAAGAAGCGCAATCACCAGGGGGATGAAACTGGTCCACTCTTCCACGCGTGACCCCTTTCGGGCTGTCTTGTGGATGCTATGATAGCGCAAGGCCGCCGGCGGGGCAAGGCGGTCGTGGGCGCACCGTGGTTCGTTGTCACCGCAGTGCCAAGCTGATATGATTCCTTGAAGCGAGTGTGAGCGGGAGCGTACTGTGGTAGCGGTTATCAAGACGAAGGACCTGAGCAAGCGGTTCAAGACGGTGCTGGCGGTCGACCGGGTAAGCCTGGAGATAGAGGAGGGGGAATGCTTCGGGCTATTGGGGCCGAATGGGGCGGGGAAGACGTCTCTCATCAGGATGGTCACCGCTGTCTCACCTCCCACTGAAGGTGAGATATGGGTGCAGGGCAGGAGCCTGGAGCAATGTGCCCGCGAAACGAAGGCCGTCATGGGGGTGGTGCCGCAACTCGATAACCTCGACCCGGACCTGACCGTGTTGCAGAACCTGATGACCTTCGCGCGGTACTTCAACATACCCAAGAAGGTGGCGCGGCAGCGCTGCAGCGACTTGCTGGCCTTATTGAAGCTCGAAGATAAACGCGACAGCGCCATTCGCGAGCTTTCCGGCGGCATGAGGCGCAGGCTGCTCATCGCCCGCGGCCTCATCAACAACCCCAGAATAGTCATTCTTGACGAGCCCACGATCGGGCTCGACCCGCAGGCGAGGCACCTCGTGTGGCACAAGCTCACTGAGCTCGATGCCCAGGGGGTGACGCGCATCCTGTGCACCCACAACATGGACGAGGCGGCGACGCTATGTGACCGGGTGGCGATAATGTACGAAGGCAGGATCCTGGGCCTGGACAGCCCCGCTGCCCTGGTGGCCAGGCACGTGGGCCGAGAGGTTTGGGAGATCCAGGTGGACCCCGAAGACAGGGATAGGGTTCTGGCCTGGCTGGAGAGTCGATGCCTCGACTTCGAGGATGCGGGGACTCATGTGTATGTCTTCCATCTCGACAGCGAGCACGCGCTGGGCGAGCTGGTGGGTGATGGTCGAAGAGTGAGGCAGAGGCCAGCCACATTGGAGGACGTTTTCTTCCGGCTCACCGGGAGGTTGCTGGTCGAATGAAGCTCTTCTCGTGGCGCTGCATCCGAATGTGGCAGCGCAATAAGGACGTCTTCGTGAGGTTGTGGCATTCCGAGGCGCCTGGCGCTATCGCCGAACCTATCCTCATCCTGGTGGCGATGGGCCTGGGCCTGGGGGCCTATGTGGGCCTGGTGGATGGGCAGCCGTACATCGAGTTCATCGCTCCCGGCATCATCGCCAGCTACGCCATGTTCAGCGCCAGCTTCGAATGCACCTACGGCACCTTCTTCCGCATGGAGTACCAGAAGACCTTCGACGCCATCATCGCCACCCCGCTCAGCGTGGAGGACGTCATTGCCGGCGAGGTCTTCTGGGGCGCGACGCGTTCGATGCTTACCGGCACTGTGATACTGGCCATCGCCGCCGCCTTCCAGCTTGTCCATTCGCCGTGGGCGGCGCTGATACCGCTGGTCTGTTTTCTCCAGGGGGTGGTGTTCGCCTCGATTGGGGTGTTCTACACGTCGCTGGTGCCGGCCGTCTATACCTTCAACTACTACTTCACCCTTTTCATCACCCCGATGTTCTTCTTCAGCGGGGTGTTCTTCCCGCTGTCCTCGTTCCCTCAGATCGTGCAGACGCTGAGCTGGATCATACCCCTGACGCCGGTGGTCCATCTCACCCGTTCGCTGGTGAGCGGCAACGTACACCTCGGGCTGCTGTGGGTATTCGGCCTCGTCCTCCTCTTCGCTGCGGCTTTCTTCTTGCTGTCGCTGGTCACCATGAGGCGTCGGTTGGTGGTCTGAGGGGTGTTGAAAGGGGGCAGCGCGTTGGGTCGAATCGCCGCCGGGGCACTGTGCACGCGGGGGCCGCGTCAGAAGAGGACGCAGCCGGTCCAGGTTATCCTGTCGGGGTGGAACCTGTTGTCGAGGCCGAATCTGTCCAGCAGCGCCAGGACGTCGATTGCCACGGATTCCATGGACGTTCTTGCTGCGTCGGGGTAAGGGCACGGTTCTGCGAGCCTGGCCTTGCACACGTCGCATAGGGCGCAGCTTCCACCCATCATTCCCCAGACGTCGTCCACCCCTTTCGTTTGCAGGAAGTCCTCCAATCGAAGGACCATGTGGTGCAGGTCGGTCTTGGTCCTCGTGGCCCCTTCGCGGTCGTTCCTTACGTCGAGGGGTTGCGAGTACTGAAGCAGAATGCCTCGTTGATACTTCTCGAGCCGGGCGGCGATCTCTTCCACCGAGCCCACATAGGGTGGACACATGTAGTGGCTGCGGTAGTTCCCGCATTTGTCCTCGAAACAGAGCTCCCTTATCCTCTGTTCCGGGATGAGGAGTCGCGGGTCCAGTTCAACACAGGGCTCGGTTCCAAGCCCTCTGGCGAAATCCATGATGGCTGCTACCAGCGTATCCACTCGTTGACCTGCGGGTGACTACCCTTCCACGCGCCTTACTTCGAACACCACCGGATTGTCCGAATCGGGGCAGGCGGCGATGGCTTTGTCGGGGTCTTGCTCCCAGGGGAATGAGCCGCCGAACTCCAGCACCTGGGTGAAGGGGAAGAGCACGTAGAAAGCCCAAGAGCACATGTCGCAGGGGGTCTTCTGGCCCATGACAAACTCGTCGCCGACCCGGTGGCCGGCCTCACACGTCCCTTTCTGCGATATTACCCTGGCTACTATCTGCGCCATTGCACCCTCCTACTGATGGGCGTGACGGTCTGTCCTTTGGGCACAAAGTGCCGTCGTTGGCCAGCTCCGCTGGCCCGTGCGCTCTTGTCGAAAAGGCCGCTGACTTCAGGTGACCTGGCGATACAGGGTCACCTCGGGGCGGGCGACGAGCAGGGACCCCACGGCCCGGGAGAACTCCTTGAAGTGCTCTGTAGACGAGTGGGCCTTCAGCGCATCGGCGTTCTCGTATTTCTCGTAGACAAAGAACGTGGTCGCGTCGTCCATGCCGCGGTGGACGAGGTAGGCGACCGTCCCCGGGTCATCCAGCACCTTGGACATGAGCTTGCGGAACGCCTGCTCCAGGTCATCTCCTTTGTCATCGGCTGCTTTGAGCACTGCTGTGACGACGATCATATCAATTCCACCTCCGCTCGGTTTCTCTTTCAAAGGTCCTTGCCAGTGATCTTGCAGTAGCCAGCGTGACCGATTCTTGGGGACTCCTCATGGTCAGCCGGTGCGCGATGGCTATGCCCGGCGCTGCCGCCTGGCCCCTCCTGGGGTCGAGCCATTCTAGCACGACCTGTGGTAGTTTGACAAAGCGGGCCCCTGTTTCTAAACCCGGCGCCGCGCTGTCCAGAACAGAGCAGGTCGAGCGGGTAACGCCGGGATGCGGGTGGCGACCCTGGATTGAAATTCCCTGCTTCGAGGCTTACTATGGTCGCGGACAATCGGTCATCGGGGGATTGTAATGGCTGACTACGATGAACTATGGCTGCTGAAGGACTCGCTCAAGGCTGACATAAAGAACAGCATAATGTCCGAAATCGAAGACATTGCCAGAAAGCAGACTGGCGACACGAGCAGGGTGATAAGGGAAATGCTGGAGCAAACCGCGCAGCGGGTCCTGGACGAGGTCGACCTGGAAAAGGCAACCGGGCCGATCCTGGAAAACACGGTGCGAAATGTGCTGCAGGTTCAGTATGCCGAGTTGGTCCAGCAGGCCGTGGCCAATGCCCAGTATCCCAAGCTGATACAGAAGGCGCTGGCGGCGGCAAAACCGGAGATGGACAGGGCGAAAGAGGTCTTCGGCGAGGTGGTGGAGGAGGCGGTGAAGGAAGTCATACGGGAGGCTATAGTCGAAGCACTTGCTGACTCGGTGTAGCCGCTGGGCTGGCGCTGGCACGCGGGCGCGTGTGCCGGCTGCCTCGATTACGGCACGAGCTGGGCGAGTTGTCTGCCTGCGCCGGACGCTCAGGCTCCAGGGTAGGAACGGTCCGTGGGGAAGCAGCGATGAGGTACACCAGGATTGTACTGTTCGGCCTCGTGCTTGTGATGGTCGTAAGTCTTGTGGTCAGCATGGCGCGCCTCAGGCCCGCGCCCGGCGGTGCGACGACGCCGACGCCAGCGGGGGGCGAGACGCCAGCGGCGGTCGCCGGATATCTGGTGCACCGCGATGAGGCGAGTGGCTTCACCATCTACTATCCTGAGGACTGGACCCCGATCCCGCAGGAGTGGCAGACAGCAGAGGTCGTTGGTGGCTACAGGGATGATTCAGACTGCGGCGGCATCCTTGCCAGCTTCAGGGTCGGCACCAGGGACGAGCCTTCGGCCATGAGCGTTCAGGACTACAGCGAGGCATTGAAAGAGGACTACGCCGCGGTCGAGGGCTGCGCGTTCGTGGGTGAAGAGGAATTGACCGTCGCCGGCGTTGAGGCGATGGAACAGGTATACACGCTTGTCGAAGACGAAGTGACCGTCAAGAGGAAACAGATTGTCCTGGTGCAAGGAACAAGGGTGTGGTTCATCGTGTGTGACGCTGGCGCCTCCTGCTGGGGCGCGTATGAGCCCATCTTCGATACGGTGGTGAACAGCTTCCAGTTGCTGCCGTAGACCTTCTGGAGAGTGCGCCCGTCCAGGCGACAGACGCTACCAAAGTACAGCGCAGGTACGGCTCAACGGCTCAGCGGATATGATTACCATTAGATGTGCCAGATGTGGCGGCAAGGTATTCAGGTACGACAAGGCCGGCAAAGGGCGGCTGCTCCACTGCTGGAGAGGCCGTATCGTGAAGGACTACAGTGTGCGTGAGGCCAGTGAAGTCAGGTGCATATGCGGCAATGTCATTGGCATCGACGAAGGCAAGTGGGTCAAGATGAAGCGCCGCTCCTTCATCGCTGCCTGAAGGGGTATCTCTCGCCGGCGGTTATGGGCACTTCAAGCCAGTTCTCGCGGGGGACCATGGGGCAGGCGTAGTCCTCGCTGTAGGCGCACGACGGGCTGTATGCTCTGTTGAAGTCGAGGGTCCATTTCCCGTCTTGGGTACGGTCTCTTTGCGGCAGGAGGTCCAGGTAACGCCCCGCGCCATACGTCTCCTTGCCGCAGGTGGCGTCCCGGAACAGCACGAACAGGGCCGCCTCGTAGGGAACGCTCTTGTATGCCTGAAGGGTGCACTCCCTGCCGCCGACGGCGAAACGGAACTCGCCCCACGTGAGATAGTCCTGCTCTCCACCATTCATGGATGGCATGGTCACTATCCGTTTCTCCTCGTGCTCGTGGAACTGAAGCTCAAAGGCATAGTCCGGGTCGAGAGGGAAGTAGTCGAGCCCGCGAAACCTGGCGCGGTCCTGTGGCGACAGCGGCGACTGGTCATGCTCGGCGAGGAATGCGTCCTTGTCCTGTCGCTCCTTCTCAATCCGAGCCTTCCATTCATCGTTCTGCAATGTTGTCCTCCGTCGTGGCGGTATTCGAACCTTGGTTGCCTTCTCTGCGGTGCTACGACTTGAGCTCGTCGAGATCTCTGTAGCAGTCCAGCGACTCCGGGTTGGTCAGGGCCTCGCGGTTGGTCACCGGCCTGCCATGGACTATGTTGGCCACCGCGCTCTCCATCTTCTTCATGTTGTGGGTATACGGAATCTGGGGCACCTGGATGATCCTGGCGGGAACGTGCCTGGGGGAGGCGTTGTCGCGCAGGGCACTCCTGATCCTGGCCTTGAGGTCCTCGGTGAGGTCGTGACCTTCTTTCAGCACCACGAACAGGATGACCCGCTGGTCCCCCTCCCAGGTCTGGCCTATGGCCAGGCTGTCGGCCACCTCTGCCACCTTCTCCATCTGATTGTATATCTCGGCGGTGCCGATTCGGACCCCGGAGGGCATCAGCACCGAGTCGGAACGGCCGAAAAAGGTAATCCCGCCGGTATCGCTGTGAAACATGACATAATCGCCATGACACCACACGCCGCGGTAGACGCTGAAGTAGGCGTCGTGGTACTTGCCGCCGTCGGGGTCATTCCAGAAGTAGAGGGGCATGGAGGGGGAAGCCGCCTCGCAGACAAGCTCGCCCTGCCTGTCGACCACGGCATTGCCGCGTTCATCATATGCCCTGACCTTCATCCCCAGAGCCGGCCCCTGCAGCTCGCCGGCGTACACCGGCTCGGTCGGGGTGCCGGCGGCGAAGCAGCCGTTGATATCCGTGCCGCCCGAGATGGAGTTGAAGTGCAGGTCTGATTTGACTTCCCGGTAGATGTACTCGAACCCTTCGGCGGAGAGCGCGGAACCGGTCTGCGATATCTGGCGCAGCGACGACAGGTCGTAGTCCCTTCCTGGAGTAGCCCCCTGGCTTCTCTGGGCGTTGATGTAGGTGGCGCTGGTGCCGAAAACGGTTATCCCTTCATCCTGTATCACACGCCACATAGCGCCCGCATCGGGATAGCCCGGGTTGCCGTCGTACAGCACGACAGTCGCGCCGACCCCCAGGGAGCTGAGCAACCAGTTCCACATCATCCAGCTACACGTCGTGACGTACATGATGGTGTCTTCACGCTTGAGGTCGGTGTGGAGCAGCAGCTCTTTGAGGTGGTTGATGAGCACCCCGCCGGCACCCTGCACCATGCACTTCGGCTTTCCCGTGGTGCCCGAGCTGAACATGATGTAGAGCGGGTGGTCGAAGGGCAGTTGCGCAAACTCGATGCCGAGCCCGTTCTCCTTCGATGCGAAGTCGTCGTAGTGCACCGCGTTGGGAATGCCGCTGATGTCGGGCCTGTCCCCGGTGTACGAGGCGACGATGACCTTCTTAATCGAGGGTATCCCCGCCGCAATCTCAGCGGCGTTGGACAGGGAGCTGAAAGCCTTCCCCTTGTAGTAGTAGCCGTCGGCGGTGAACATGACCCTGGGCGCAATCTGGCCGAAGCGGTCAAGGACGGCGGCGGGGCCCAGGTCGGTGGCGCAGGACACCCAGGTGGCGCCGATGCTGGTCGCCGCCAGCATGGCCACGGCGGTCTGGATCATGTTGGGCATGTATGCCGCCACGCGGTCACCGCGTGAGACGCCGCTGTCGCGGAGCGACCTCGCCAGACGCGCCACGCAGTCGTACAGCTCGGCGTAGCTGAGTCTTGTTGATACCCGGGTTTCGCCCCGGAACACGAGCGCGGTATGGCCGTCTCTGTATCTCAGCAGGTTCTCGGCGAAGTTGAGCCTGGCTCTGGCGAACCACTTCGCCCCCGGCATTCTGGCGGGGTCGTCAACCACCGTTTCATAGCCTTGGGAGGCTCTTATGCCGGCGAAGTCCCACATGCGGTCCCAGAAATCGGGTATGCTGGCCACCGACCAGTCGTGAAGCTCCCTGCAGGAGCTCAGGCGCGTTCCGTATCGCTCGTTGACCAGGTTCATGAACCTGGTCACGTTGGCGTTTCTCTTCCACTCACCCGATGGTTCCCACAGCAGCTTGCCCATACGGGCTTCCTCCTCGGAATATAGCGAAGCCCAGAAATCGCATCCCATCTTGAGGTTGGCGCCAGACCAGGATGCACCATCCCGCCGCCCTTTGACAAGCCGCCGGTGCCAACCGGCGGCCCCGCCGAGATAGTTGCCCAATTCATTGGGCGGGTTCGTGCCTGATGAATCAGGCGACTACGGTTGGAAGAAGGGCCACCGCCGCGTCGCTCGATGCGCTTAAACGCCGGCCAGCGCCTGCCTCATCCGCTCCAGCGCCTCACGAAGCGTGGCGCGGGGGCAGGCGAAGTTGAGCCGCACGAAACCCTCACCACCCCGCCCGAACTGTGCCCCGTCGTTGACGGCGACCTTCGCTTTCTCCAGGAAGAACTCGTGAGGGTTGCCGGGAATGCCGGCCTGGCGGCAGTCGAGCCAGGCGAGGTAGGTCGCCTCAGGCTTGCCCATATTGACCCCGGGCAGCCGGCCTTTCACGTACTCGAACAGGAAGTCGCGGTTGGCCTCCAGGTAGGGCAGGAGCTGGTCCAGCCACGGATGGCCGTCGCGGTAGGCGGCCAGCGCCGCGGTGTAGCCCAGGACATTGGGGCCGGGGACGAGCCCCGACCGGGCATCCTCGAATGCCTGCCTGAGCTTCTCGTCGGGAATGATGGCCAGGCCGCAGCGAAGGCCGGGGAGGTTGAAGGTCTTGCTCGGCGCCATAAGGGTTATGGTGCGCTCGGCTATCTCGGGGGCCAGCGACGCAATGGGCGTGTGGCGGCTGCCGCTGAACAGCAGCTCGCAGTGGACCTCGTCGGAGCAGATGACTACGTTATGGCGCAGGCATATCTCAGCCATCCGCTCCAGTTCGTCGCGGCGAAAGGCCCGACCCACCGGGTTGTGCGGGTTGCACAGGACGAAAACGCGGGTGCGGTCGGTGATGGCGGCGTCGAAGGCGTCGAAGTCGATCTCGTACTGCCCGTCGGCCTGGCGCGTCAACTCCATGTCGTTGAGCACCAGGTTGTGGCGTTCCGGAATCCACAGTATGGGGTAGTAGAGGGGCGTCTGCACCAGCATGCCGTCGCCCGGCGGCGTCACCGCGCGGCAGGCCAGGTTGAAGCCGGCGGCGGCTCCCGGAGTGAACGCGATCGCGTCAGGCGACACCTCCCAGCCGTAGAGCCGTTGCAGCCGTTCCACGATGACGGGGCGCAGCTCCGGGGGCTCGGTGCAGTAGCCGAAGAAACCGTGCTCGACGCGCTCGTGCAGGGCGCGGATGACCGGCTCGGGCGACCTGAAGTCCATGTCGGCCACCCACAGGGGCAACACGCCCTCGCCGTAGCGCAGCCACTTGGTGCTGTCGGACGAGCACCGGTCGATGACTCTATCGAAGTCGTA
>Ga0209164_1004322_pt1 | contig 12836 bp, 11 predicted proteins | sample MTBNYHSulfiMetaG_FD_187458 | JGI IMG/M metagenome (GOLD analysis project Ga0209164, IMG submission 187458) | Enrichment culture microbial communities from rom New York Harbor, USA that are MTBE-degrading - MTBE-NYH (New York Harbor Sulfidogenic)... | ecosystem: Environmental > Aquatic > Marine >...
AAGGACCAGTTGTGGGGTGGCGAGTTTTGGAGTGATGATGGCTATATTGGAACGGTGGGAGAGGGCGTTACTGAGGATATAATACGACGGTATATTGAAGTTCATGGTACGTCTGAGGAACAAGAGAAGTTCAGCCAGATTACGTTACTCCATTTTGAGCCCGATTAGATGCCCCGCTGCTTGCAGCGGGAAGGTTCACTTATCAAAAAAATCTACATATTTTATATACCACGTGACCGTTGAGCCCCTAGGGGAGGAGCCACATGCACACGTGTCCATACTGCAAGAGAATCATGCGGCAATTCGCCTTCGGCAGCAAGACCTGCTGGGTGTGCCCGCACTGCGGATACGAGGAAGCGATAGAGAACAGCGAGTACTATAACTTCGAGTATCTGTACCTCTCGTCCATCGTGTTCAGTTAACCCGGAACCGGCACGGTGACCTCCACCCGGTCTCCGTCGCACAGGGACAGCCGCTCCCGCAGGTTGTGGGGGGCAATGACTTCCATCACCTCCCGGTATCCTCCTTTTTCTGGTATGACCACGGCGCAGCGGCCATAGTCGCCAAGACGGCAGGGGTGGACGATGACCTTGCCGTAGTCTCTTTTTCCGTGGCTGAATCCCTCCAGGATAATGGCGGGCCGGTCCTTGAGGCGCTGAAAAGAGATTAGGTCGGCGGATTCCACCTGCAGGTTCAGGGTGCCCGGAAAGGGAATGAACCCCAGGGCCTCCTCTATTTGCATCACGTATTCCTTTCTGCCTACAAAATAGCGTCCCTCCCCACACCCCGACACCACCCGCCCCCGGATCACCATGGCCGCGGTCACAGCGCGTCGGAGCTCTTGAGGCCAGCGAACGCCTTTTTTCCCTGCTCGGTGAGAGCCAGGCTGTCGCTGTCCCCGGTAATCAGGTTTTCCTGCCGGAGGTCGGAGACGGCATTTTCCACCATGGCGGGGTGGAGACGGTGCTTTTTGGCGATGGTCCGGGCCGAGGTCTCTCCGGCGGCTATCTCCTGAAACACGGCCTTGCGGTGCTTGTTGGACAAAATAAAGCCTTCCTCTTTATCCATGGTTACCGATACATTAATTTGCCGATGTTAGATAAACTTTGCCATGACCAGACTTCCGCCCATCGCCACCGCCGACGAAATCATAGACCGAGCCTTCCGTCGCGCCGGCAAGGAGCAGGCCCGCCGCTCCACCAGCCGGGCCCGGAAAAAAATAACCGCCGCCCGCCAGGTCATCGACGCCACTCTCCAGCAGTATGTGAAGGCCTTCCCCAGTTTCGACCAGCTGCACCCCTTCCACCGCGAGGTGCTGGACGCCGCCGTGGGCATCGACCGCCTGCGCCAGGCCCTGGGAGGCATCGACTGGGCCCGCAAGAAGTGCCGCCAGATAGCCCAGGAGGCCCGGCGCCGGGTGCGGGAGGGCAGCGAGGAGGAGGCGGTGAGCGCCGCCTACGGGCGGATGAGCTCCGTGGTGCACCGGGTGGACGAGCACCTGCGGTTTCTAAAAGAGGCACGGTATGCCATCAACGCCATGCCCACCATCGACGCCCAGGCCCCCACCGTGGCCATCGCCGGCCATCCCAACGTGGGCAAGTCCTCCCTGCTCCGCTGCCTGTCGGCGGCCCGCCCCGCCGTGGCTCCCTACCCGTTCACCACCACGGGCATCGAGCTGGGGCATTTCACCGTGGAGCGCAAGTACGTGCAGCACCAGATACAGATTGTGGAGGCCCCCGGCCTCCTGGACCGCCCGCTGACCCAGAAAAACCCGGTGGAGAGGCAGGCCCTGGCCGCCCTCTACCATCTGGCGGACGTGGTGGTCTTCATGCTGGATCCCACCCAGCAGTGCGGCTTTACCCTGGAGGCACAGGAGCACCTCCTGGAGGAGCTGAAAAAAGACCTGGATGTGGCCTTCATCGAGGTGGAAAACAAGGCCGACCTGCTGCAGCGGGACAACTCCCGCCTCAAGATATCCTGCCAGTCGGGCGCCGGCCTGGAAGCACTGAAGGAAAAAATTGTGGAAACCGTCGGCGTGTAAGGGTTATTTGTCTTTCCTATTCTCTTCGACCTCCGCCGCCTCCCCGTCTTGGTCCTCCTCCTCGTCTTCCGGCTCTCCGGGTTTTTCGTCCCCGGACTCCTCGATTTCTTCCTCGGGTTCCTCGTCAGCTTCCGGGGGTTTCTGCTCCTCTTCCTCCTCGGTCTCCTCGACGGCTGCCTCATCCTCGGGGGTTTCTCCTTCTTCGTCCTCGGGCTCTTCACCGGCTGCTTCCCCGGCGGCTTCGGCGTCTGCCGCCTCCTGCTCGGCTGCCGCTGCAGCTGCGGCTGCCTCCGCCTCCCGGGCCTCGGTGACCGCCTTTATTTTGGGGAGCTCCATGACCTCGGACTTGTAGACCTCCACCCGCTTGATGGGATAGATGGCCTTGGAGCGCTTGTAGGCCTCCTTGCCCAGCTCTCCGTCCAGTATGAACTTGATGAACTCGTCGAAGTCGTGGGTGTGAGCCGCCTTCTCCACCTCCTCCTTGATAATCTGCCGGATGGCCCGCTTCTGGGAGGACTGAATGCGCTTGCCGGCCAGGGCCGCCGGTTTGACCCGGACCGGTACGCCGTCCCTGGTGATGACGTCGAAGACCCCTCCCGCCTTGGACTTATGCTTGCGGCTCATCCGCTTCACGTAGTCGGTGGTCAGGGAGTGGCCAACGAACACGGTGTGGGCCTCTCTGCCCGTCACCCGCACGATTTTGAACAGGAGTTTGATGTGGGATTTGGAGAAATCGTTGGTCAGGTCCTGCATGGATACCTCCACGATGCGGCCCATGAGTTTGTCCGGCTCGTCACTGAGCGTCTCGGCTATCTTGGCCTTGCCGAACATGTGGGTGGCCAGCACGTTGTACCAGTCCTTGGTGACCTTCTTCTTGCGTCTAATTCTCTCCCGTGGCATCTGCCTTGTAATATACCTTCCTTATTTAAAGGAATTGGTGGAAACAGGGGGTGAAAAACGGCCGTGCTCTCGAAGGGCCGGATACTTTTTAAAGGAATTGTCCATTCCCCTGCCATGATAACCGGAAAGGAAGAGCGACCCAGGATTGTGACCGCCCTGCCCGGCTCCTGCGGCAAGGAGATTATCGCCGGTGACGAGCGCCATCTGGCCACCACCACCAAGGCCTCCCCTGCCGTGGTCAAGCAGGCCCGGGGCATCGTGTTCGAGGACGTGGACGGCAACGTCTTTTTTGATTTCACCTCCGGCATCGGGGTCACCAACACCGGCCACTGCCACCCCGAGGTGGTCAGGGCCATCCAGGAGCAGGCAGAAAAGGTGCTCCACTTTGCCGGTACCGACTTTTACTATGACACCCAGGTCAACCTGGGCCGGCGTCTGACCGAAATCACCCCCGGCTGCTTTGACAAAAAGACCTACTTCGGCAACAGCGGGGCAGAGGCGGTGGAGGCGGCCATCAAGCTGGCCCGGTGGAGCACCAACCGCAAGTTCATGCTGGCCTTCATGGGAGCCTTCCACGGCCGCACCATGGGCGCCCTCAGCCTCACCGCATCCAAGGTGATCCAGAAGCAGCGCTTTTTCCCCTGGATGCCCGGCGCCGTGCATGCGCCCTTCCCCAACCCCTACCGCAACGTGTTCGGCATCGACGGCTACGAGGAGCCGGACGAGCTGACCAACCGGGTCATCGGATACATCGAGGAGATGTTCAAAAAATATGTTCCGGCCGACGAGGTGGCCGCCATCTTCGTGGAGGCCGTGCAGGGTGAGGGGGGCTACATCGTTCCCCCCGCCTCGTTCCTGCCGGCGCTGCGCAAACTGGCTGACGAGCACCACATCCTGCTGGTGGACGACGAAATCCAGGCCGGGTTTGGACGCACGGGCAAGATGTTTGCCATCGAGCACTTCGATGTCCTTCCCGACGTGATGACCCTGTCCAAGGCCATTGCCTCCGGCATACCCATCGGGGCCACCGTGTTCGACGCCAAGTACGACTTCGGGGTCAAGGGGGCCCATTCCACCACTTTCGGGGGCAACCCCGTGGCCTGCGCCGCCTCCCTGGCCACCATCGACGTGTTGCAGAAGGAAAAACTGGTAGAGAACGCCGCCCGGCAAGGCCAGCTCATGAACAGGCGCCTCAAGGAGATGGAGGAGGCCTATGAGTGCGTGGGCGACGCCCGGGGCCTGGGCCTCATGCAGGCCACCGAGTTCGTGAAGAGCAAGGATGGCAAGGAGCCGGCTCCCAAGCTCCGCAACCAGGTCATGGAAAACGCCCTCAAGAGGGGCCTGCTGCTGCTGTCCTGCGGGGAATCCGGCATCCGGTACATCCCACCCCTGACCATCACCGCCGAGCAGGTCAATGTGGGCATGGACATCATGGAGGAGTCCATCAGGGAAGCCTGCTAGCCCCGCTCAGGTGCTCAGCTCCACAAACGCTTTTTCTACCGCCTCCAGCGGAGCGTCCGTCTTCAGGGCATCCGGGTCACAGTGGGTGCGCACCGCCCGGTAGCCCCTCTGCCGCAGGGAGTCCAGCACCTCCCCTAACGGGGGCTGGGGAATGCCCAGGCTCTTGCACAGGGCGCCGGCTCGGTAGTACAGGGGCGGGGCATCGACTTCGTCTCCCACCCGGTGCAGGAGGCGCCGCACCTCCCGGGGCCGGGCCAGATTGTATTGTCCCGCCGTTCCCGCCATGAAGGACATCGCTTTTTTGTCCTGCAGGGGGCCCGTCCACAGGGGCCCCAGCCAATTGGAGGGGCGTTTTTCGTCAAAACGGGCCAGGCGCCATCCCTCCCTGTCCCACCCCGCCCACCCCACCTGCTGCAGGGCCCGGTCCGCCCGCCGGGCCCCCTCCCGCAGGTGCAGGTAGACCCGGAAGTAGTGGTCGTGGGAGTAGGCAAAGACGGGGGTGGCCCCCAGGTCGCGCCCGGCAGCCTCCCGCACCAGGTAGCCGGTGAGGATGCGCAGTCCCACCTCCTTCATGGCCGGCCCCCGCCGGCCGATCGCGTGGTAGCGGCGGCGGCAGGTCTCCGGGTGCACGCCGCACAGGGTGGCCTTGTCGGTGGCGGTGAAGGCGGCAAAGCCGTGGCGCTTGAGGCCGGCCAGAGCCGCCGGAACAAAGGGGGCAGGGGAGCCGTAGGGGTCGATGTCCACGTAGTCGAAGCGGCGGCCGTGCAGCAGGATGCGCACGTCCCGGTTGACCGCCTCCACCTCCACCTCGTTGAGGGCCGCCTGCCTCCCGATGAGCTCGAAGGAGGCCGGGTTCACCTCGCAGAGGGCCACCTGTATGTCCCCGTCCACCTCGTGGGCCAGGCGGATACCCCGGACTCCGGTGGCCGCCAGTCCGTCCAGAAAATTTCGGCAGCCCTGCCGGGCGGCATAGCGCCCGAACAGCACACACAGGTCCCGGTCCAGGGCCATGGCCGGGTTGTAAAAGGCCGCTCCCCGGCGACCCGGGCCCCTCCGGCCCGTGGAGTCCACCATCAACTCCGTAGGACCCTCCCGCACCGTCATTGCAATCCTTCTTTGAGGATGCGGTCTATTTTGTAGGGTAAAATGTTCCGGTTGACGGGGGTGATCTCCAGAATGCGGACGTCGTCCATGTTCCGGATGTCCTGGAGCAGGGAATCCCGCGATTTTTTGTGTAGGGTGAGAAGCAGGGGCTTGTCCGCGTCCAGGGCGCGGCGTACCACCTCCCGGAATTTTTTGCTCTCCAGCTCCATCTTGCCCACCTCGTCGATGATGACGATGTCCACGTCCTCGCTGGCCAGGGCGTCCTCGATGGCCGGGATGCCTATTTTCTCCAGCACCTTGAGGTCGATGCGGTACTTGCCCACCCGGTACACAGTGTCCAGGTTCACATGGGCGAAAACTCCCTCCTTTTTGGTGCGCCAGTCCATGACCTTGAAGCCCGCCCGCTCCCCCTTCTCGTCGATGCTTTCGGTGATCATGCCGCCGAAGGTGAACTCGTTTTCCAGTCGCTGGATGACGCGCAGCAGTCCCTCGGTCTTCCCCACTCTGGGAACACCGGTGATGCCGATTTTCGGAGTGATGCCCATTCTCACCATGAATGCAATGCCGCTTTAAAAACATTGTTTTATAAATAGAGTCCCGTGAACATTTAGGGTTTTCAACGGCATATGTCCAAATGGGAACAGGAAGGGACATCCGCCGGCTATGCTAGTCGTCCGGGCCCCGTTTCATCTCCCGCCGCAGATATCTGCTCACCTTTTTAAAGCGGGGGTAATAGTAGGCGATGGCCACGGCGGCAGCCACCAGCAGGATGACCAAGACCACCACTACGCCCCGGCCAAAGTAGTCGGTGTGGTAACCGGTAACATAGGCCAGGGAGACCAGATAGAGCAGGAAACCGGCCACCACCAGGGAGGCCACCAGTCTGTACAGCAACTCGTTTTTCTGGCGCACCAGGTGCCTCGGCGTGCCATCGGCTATATTGATGCTCCGCTCCCGCAGGTTTTGCCCGCAAAACATACAGTAATTGGCGCGGTGAGGATTGTATTCACCGCATCGGGGACAGCCTCCCATGATACTACCCTATGCCTATCCCGCAGCCCGATGTCACCCCTTCCACGCAATAAATTGCGTGGCATTCCCCTCAAGGGGAAGAAAACACCTAACGGCGTTTTATACAGCCACAGCGATTCATCCCAGACCTAAAGGTCTGGGTTTTCTCGCTTAAGTTCCATAAAGATGGCGGTTACCCGCTCCGTGCCTGTAGCCCCAGAAAATGCACGTAGGGTGGGCCCAGCACTGCATACGCTAGGCTGCCTGCCAGCAGGAGGTATACGGTCTCCTCATAGGTGGTCAGGGCCGCCGCCACCACGATGACGGCCACCGCGGGGACGGCTAGCCATCCTTCCAGGCGGGGATAGGGCAGGGGAGACACCAGCAGCACGGCGTGAGCCACCATGGCCCCCACCGCCATCCACCAGGGCAGGCCCAGGATGGCGATGGCCATCACGGTCAGGGCGGCCGCCGGGGTGTTAATCCCCACAAAGTAGGGCTCCTCGCCCAGGTGATAGCGCACCAGGTGCAGCATTCCACACAGCACGAACAGTCCGCCGGCAAAGAGGAGGGCCACGTTGTGCAGGGAGATGGAGAAGGATGCATCGTAGGCGACAAACACCATGACTGCCGGCGCTGCACAGAACGAGATGGTGTCCGCAAATTCGTCCATGTACAGGCCAACCGAACTGCCGTATCGGATGGCTACCAGTCCATCGAGGCCATCGGCCAGGGCCGCCAGCAGGATGAATGAGAACGCCCAGGGCAGGTGGTCGGCAAACAGCAAAAAAATGGCGAAAAGACCCAGGATGCCGTTCAGTATGGTGAACGAATCGGCAAAAGACAACAGGGATACCACTCCTTGATTTTTCATGGTCACCTCTGAAAATACCGCAGGGGGAACTTTTTTTTACGGTTCGATATCCCACCGGCCTTTTTGGTAAAAAGAATAATATTTTTAGTGAAATATCTAGTATAACTAGGTAGATGATCAGGTGAATCAAACGGAAAGTGAGACAAATTGACATAAGCCTGGCTATCACGATTCCGAGTCAAATCGCTCAACTCCACAGTATTAACGAAGGCAACTATTTGGAATTTACCCTTAGAGGTGCCAATTGGTTCAGAATATGGGAAAAGCAGACATGTGGCCACGATGTGACCGTGAAGCTATAAGCAGGGGGAGCGTGGTGTTCCCGTGTCCATTAAAGGAATGATGCCCCCCTTTTTTAGATGATGTCTCTCGTCTGCTGTCACTGCGGATACTGAATATCCATAACGGGGTCACCCCTTCCACGCAATAAATTGCGTGGTATTCCCCTTAAGGGGAAGAAAACGCCTAACGGCGTTTTATACAGCCACAGCGATTCATCCCAGACCTAAAGGTCTGGGTTTTCTCGCTTAAGTTCCATAAAGATGGCGGTTACCCGCTCCGTGCCTGTAGCCCCAGAAAATGCACGTAGGGTGGGCCCAGCACTGCATACGCTAGGCTGCCTGCCAGCAGGAGGTATACGGTCTCCTCATAGGTGGTCAGGGCCGCCGCCACCACGATGACGGCCACCGCGGGGACGGCTAGCCATCCTTCCAGGCGGGGATAGGGCAGGGGAGACACCAGCAGCACGGCGTGAGCCACCATGGCCCCCACCGCCATCCACCAGGGCAGGCCCAGGATGGCGATGGCCATCACGGTCAGGGCGGCCGCCGGGGTGTTAATCCCCACAAAGTAGGGCTCCTCGCCCAGGTGATAGCGCACCAGGTGCAGCATTCCACACAGCACGAACAGTCCGCCGGCAAAGAGGAGGGCCACGTTGTGCAGGGAGATGGAGAAGGATGCATCGTAGGCGACAAACACCATGACTGCCGGCGCTGCACAGAACGAGATGGTGTCCGCAAATTCGTCCATGTACAGGCCAACCGAACTGCCGTATCGGATGGCTACCAGTCCATCGAGGCCATCGGCCAGGGCCGCCAGCAGGATGAATGAGAACGCCCAGGGCAGGTGGTCGGCAAACAGCAAAAAAATGGCGAAAAGACCCAGGATGCCGTTCAGTATGGTGAACGAATCGGCAAAAGACAACAGGGATACCACTCCTTGATTTTTCATGGTCACCTCTGAAAATACCGCAGGGGGAACTTTTTTTTACGGTTCGATATCCCACCGGCCTTTTTGGTAAAAAGAATAATATTTTTAGTGAAATATCTAGTATAACTAGGTAGATGATCAGGTGAATCAAACGGAAAGTGAGACAAATTGACATAAGCCTGGCTATCACGATTCCGAGTCAAATCGCTCAACTCCACAGTATTAACGAAGGCAACTATTTGGAATTTACCCTTAGAGGTGCCAATTGGTTCAGAATATGGGAAAAGCAGACATGTGGCCACGATGTGACCGTGAAGCTATAAGCAGGGGGAGCGTGGTGTTCCCGTGTCCATTAAAGGAATGATGCCCCCCTTTTTTAGATGATGTCTCTCGTCTGCTGTCACTGCGGATACTGAATATCCATAACGGGGTCACCCCTTCCACGCAATAAATTGCGTGGTATTCCCCTTAAGGGGAAGAAAACGCCTAACGGCGTTTTATACAGCCACAGCGATTCATCCCAGATCTAAAGGTCTGGGTTTTCTCGCTTAAGTTCCATGAATTCGCTATCAGGCGCCCAGCCGGCGGGCACCGTAGTGAGCAACAGGGAGGATACTGCTTCGGTATGCCCTTTTGGTGACACCGAAGAGAGAGGCATACTTGTGCGTATCGTAAGTAGCTATAGGTGACCTTTCTATAGATGTTGCCCTTGTGGGTCTAAACTCGCCGGTGGCTTTTCCTTATGAGGGCTACTGCCAGGGCGACAGCGGCCAGCAGTGGGATGAACTCGAAGCCGGGAAAGCGGCCATCGTCTTCCTCGTTTTTCACGGTTATCGTAACGGAATCAATGTCGGAATGTGCTAGGCCGTCATAGGCTCTAACCTGAATGACGTGGTCTCCGTTATCGACCGTGGTCGAATCCCATGCGTAGTTCCAAGAAGTTGTACCGTTGACCACAACCCATGACCCGTCCCCGACTTTCAATTCAACCAGCTGAACAGTATCGTTACCATCGGGATCGCTGGCTGTGCCTGTGAAGATGAAAGTCTGCACCAAGGTGGTGCCCATGGTGGGCATCACAATGGCCACGGTGGGAGCCTGGTTAACATGGTTGTTGTTCACGGAGACTCTGATGGTTGCACTCTCGGAGTAGTCAGTCCCATCGTAGCTCCTGGTAGAAATAGTATGATCACCATTGCTGACCGTTGCGGTATCCCAACTGTATGTCCAGTTGGTGGTACCCGTTGCCATTTGCCATAGGCCATTACCAATCTTTATCTCCACGTTCTGTACGGTGCCATCGTTATCAGAGGCAGATCCTAAAATGATTATGGTGCCTGAGACAGTGCTGCCATCAGGAGGAGTAGAAAGCAAGACAGTAGGAGGTTCATTTTCCGGCGGTGGATAAGGCTCGGTAACAAAGTGAGCTGTAATGCTCTTGTTTTCGGTCATCGTGACTTGTATCGAGATGCTGGTACCGCTGGCATGACCACTCCAATGGCTGAACTGAAATCCTGTTGATTCCGAAGCAGTCAGTGTGACCACCGTTCCGAGGTTGTAGGTTCCTCCTGATGGGGTGCGTGTGACGGTGCCGCTACCGGCGGGGTTGACAGAAGTGGTGAGTGAGTACATAGGGATTGGAATGAAATGGGCCGTGAGGGATTTGCCGGCATTCATAGTAACCTGAATCGATGTGCTGGTGCCCGGGGCATCGCCGCTCCAGCAGTCAAAGATATAGCCGCTGGCTGGACTGGCAGTGACGGTGACCACCACACCCGTATTATAGGTACCCCCGGGGGGGTCTAGCGTTATCAAGCCGCTGCTGGATGGGTCAACGCTGGTTGTGAGGGTGTGTTGACGAAGTATAAGATTAGTCTGCCACGGCTCATAGATAATGTTGTTGCTGACTGCATCGCCAGAGCCAGGGCCAACGCCGCTGGGGCCATCGGCCGAACCCCACCAGTTGTAGGTAGCGTCGGCCATGTATGCCGAGCCGGAATAAAGGTCACGTACTCCGTACTTACGGTTCCCGTAAATGTTGTTGTAGCAGATGGCGCAGTTGCTGGAAGAATACATCGAGATGCCGTCACCGTTGTTGCTGATGGTGGCATGGGTGAGAGCACAGTGATCGGAGTGCCATAGGAATACGCCGTAGTCATTGTTGGTGATGGTGGTATTGGTAATGGTAGTAGTATTGGAGTAGTGAAGGGAGATGGCACAGTAGTCATTGTTGGTGATGGTGGTATCGGTGATGGTACAGTAGCTGGAACGATATAAATAGATGCCACCGTGGGTGTTGTCACTGGCAGTGATATTGGTGAGGGTGCAGTGGGATGAAAAACCTAGTCCTATCCCCAACGTCCCGTTGCTCACATCCTGATTCTCAACCTCCACGTCTGTGCAGTTGGCCAAGATGACTTGCCCCGCCCCTCCAATGACGGTGCCGCCCGTGATATCCTTCCAGTAATACACGGGTTTACCATTGACGGTTACTGACGTATCGATGGAATGAGTATTCCAGTAGTCAACCGTATCTCCATCTACCACCAGGCCGGAGTCGACCATGATAGTGCCAGTGATGGTACAACTGCTGGAAGACTTCAGGTAGATGCCATAAGTGTCAGTGTTACTAATGGCAGTACCAGATACGGTACAACTGCTGGAGTAATCAAGGAAGATGCCGCCGGTGTTGCCGCTGACGATGGTGTTCTCAATATGGCAGTGCTGAACACGGTCACATTTTATGCCTACATCAGACCAGCCGGACCCGCTGTTCTGCACCGTGAACCCAGAAATAGTCACCTGGTCTGCGATAACACGCACCACGTCGCCGCTGCCCCCGCCATCGATAACGGTAATGCCTCTGTCTTCCCCCAACAAATTGATGGTCTTGTCCACTACCACAGTCTCATAGTAGGTGCCGCTGTATACAAAAACGGTGTCCCCGCTGCCTGCAGCATGGACGGCAGCCAGGATGCTACTGTAGTTGCCTGGCCCAGAGCCACCGACGTACAGCGTGTTTCCGCTTTCTGCCGCTGCTGCCTCCAGCGGCCTGAATCCATTGAGGCCAACAACTACAAATAATGACGCTGCCAGACAGATAGCTACCAGCAAAACCATGCCCCTGTTTCTTGCCTGCATTGCCTAGTCCCCTACACCCTACAATGGCAATCGCTACAAAAACCCTTGGTATAACGTACTCGGTTCTGTTAGGGATTCGGGACATTTTCACGTTTTCCTGTTTGGTGTTAGATGCGGGTGATAGAGCAGAAAAAAAACTGGGTTGGCAGGAGGGGATGGAACTGGATGGCGTGGTTGCCAAGGACACATATCTATTGAGAAGGAAAGGACAGGGAGGGATGCCTTGGTAAAATAGCCTGTGAATGTCCATAAAAGCCGTTTCAACCAAGGCACCCCATTTTGTTTTTATGCAGCAGTATAGATGATACAGCTCGGTCACGGATTCTCACCTCTTCTAGAAATTTCATTTACTATGTTGCTCTGTTCATTATTCTCGAACTCTCCTTTCAAATAGCCATAAGGCTTATTGGAAATTCCCCATCCTAACACTGTTTTAACATAAATCCAACATAAAGAAACAATCCATGCTATCAATAAATAATTAAGATTAAAAGTAATCATTCCAGTAAAATATGCTGGTAAAAGCAATCCCATTAAAACAGTAGAAGTGATAAAACTAATGATATTTATGGCATTTACAATATTGAATGCGATTTTAAAAAGGAGGGGCGTGTTTCTCTGGAAAGATTTAGTGTCCCTTCCGCTCCGGTGAAAGAGATGGGAAACACACCCCAGTTTTTCAACAAGATGGCCTATAAATCTCTTGCGGGAACCACCGCCATCACCCGAAGTCTTAACGGGTGAATTTATCACCCGACAACTTAACGGAACCAACGTACTCGATAAGTATAGTGGAAGACACAACTGGTTTAGCAGTTATTTCCTCTCTGCGATTGCTGGGAAAGGCTGTCATTTGTCAAGAAGAGTATGTCTTGCACTATAAAAGAACAGCTTCACTGCGACACGGTTGATGTCAGTCATTTTGTTGAAGCCATCGGGGAGAGAGGTGATCACCTTGTTCCTCGATTGTGAAATAGGGGCTGCGCCCCTATGACCCCGTTCCGCCTTCGTTCCTCGGCACGCCCTTCGGTCGTGCCGCATCTCACTCGGCGGTGAAGCCTGGCAGGCGCTGCTGAACATCGTCTATGATGGACA
>Ga0209164_1004323_pt1 | contig 12835 bp, 24 predicted proteins | sample MTBNYHSulfiMetaG_FD_187458 | JGI IMG/M metagenome (GOLD analysis project Ga0209164, IMG submission 187458) | Enrichment culture microbial communities from rom New York Harbor, USA that are MTBE-degrading - MTBE-NYH (New York Harbor Sulfidogenic)... | ecosystem: Environmental > Aquatic > Marine >...
GAGCGCGACCTGCAGAACCTGCGCCAGCGGGTGCTCATGCTGGAGGTGGCGTGATGAACAAGAACCGACGCAAGAAACCCGACTACCTGAACGTGTTCCGCACCACCCAGGAAGTGGACCAGGCCCTGCTGGAGATCGCCACCCTGGAGCTGCAGATGGAGGCCATCGGCGCCGCGGCCGACATGGAGATCCGCAACATCACCCAGGCGGCGGCCGAGGAGATCGAGCCGCTGAAGAGCCGGGTGGCCAACCTGGAGGCGGCCCTGGAGGCCTTCGCCGTGGTGAATCGGGAGGAGATCCTGCCCCGGGGGCGCAAGAGCCTGGAGCTGAACCACGGCGTGCTGGGCTTCCGCAAGAGCAGCAAGGTCCAGGTGAAGAAGAGCACCCTGGAGAAGCTGGAGGAACTGGGGCTCGAAGGGGCCATCCGCATCAAGAAGACGGTGGACCGGGAGGAGCTCAAGACCTGGTCGCCCGAGAAGCTGGCCCTGGTGGATGCGTCCCTCACGGTGAGCGACGACTTCTGGTACGAGACCAAGCGGGCCGACGTGGCCGAGCATACGCCGGCCAAACCCAGCAAGGCCACGGCCTGATCGCAGTGGAAAACATGAACATTCAGGAGGTTCCCATGTTTGATTGGATTAAACAGCTTTGGCGCATCAAGCGTTTCAACATCACGGTGCGGGACGCCGCCACCATCCGGCGGATCCTGGCGACGGCCTGCCGCCGATCGTTCAACAACGAGGTGGTGCTGGATATCACCACCGGCCCGGTGGAGCTCGACACCTACGGCGAGCGCATCGAGGGCCACGGCTATCCGGCGGAAGGGTTCTATTTGCACGGCAAAAGCCAGGGCGTGGTGAACGTTTGGAGCCAGGACGAGATGAGTGTCCTTGAAATGGATTGCGTGCCCTACACGGAATATCTGGAATTGTGGGTCTTCATCCTGGACGAGAACCGGATGCCTACCCGCGAACTTTTGGCGATATGGGTGCCCCTCGCCGCCATCAGGGAGATGACGTGCAGCTATGAACGGCGCCCCGATCCGCGGCTCCGGGAAGCGGTGGCCTGACATGACCGAGCATACGCCTCATAAGCAAAACCGATCCTCCGTTGCTTAAGGCGAAACCGGCCGCCGGCGGGATGGCACCGCCGGCGGCGGTCTTCGCGGGGTGGCGTCCGCGGACTGATGAGCCGAGCCGAAGAGATGTTGGCACACGGATCGACACGGATCCAGACGGATCCACACAGATCAGAGGTGAGAGATTATGACCATCGAAAAAATCCGCGCCCTGCTCTATGACTACTTTTCCCGGACGGGCAAATATGCCGCGCTCGTGCTCTACCCCTGCGGCTCCGGCTGCGTGATGAGCAACGACCGGATGAGCCGCGAGCCGGAGATCATCCAGTTCCGGGACGTGGCCGAGCTGGTGGGGATCCTGAGAGCGGATCCGGCGCCGGAATCCGGAGCGAAACATTGAAGGAGGCTGCCATGGGAACCATCCACCGCGCCCGTCTGGCCAGAAGCCCCCGGCTGCAGCGGGTGCTGAAGCTGCTCAGCGACGGCCGGGCGCACACCACCTGGGAGATCATCATCCAGGCGCGGGTGTGCGCCGTGAATTCGTGCGTGGCCGAGCTGCGGGCCAACGGCATCCCCGTCACCTGCCAGCAAATCGGGGATCGGGTGTTCGCCTACCAGCTCGGCGGGGAGGAGTGAGCCATGGCCCGGAATTACAAGGCGCTGATCCACATCGCCAAGAAGGAACTGGGGCTGGAGGACGAGCTCTATCGGCAGATCCTCCACGACCTCACCCGGAAATCCTCCACCGCGAAAATGGACGAAAATGAACTGGCCCTGGTGCTGCGCTATCTCGAGGAAAAAGGCTTCAAACCAAAGTACAACCAAGCCAAAACCGGGAACCGAAAAGGCCGCTTCCAGGACCTGGCCGGCCGGCGGGGCGACATGGCCACACCAGGCCAGCTCCGCATGCTGGAGGCCATCTGGCGGGAGGCGGCGCGGGAGCCCACCGACGCCGCCTTCCGCAACTTCCTGCAGCAGCGCTTCGGCATCGGCGACGTGCGCTGGATCCCGGCCGTCAAGGTCACGCCCATCAAGGCGGCCCTGCTGCGCATGCGGGAAGCCAGGTTCCGCCAGGAGGCCGCCCAATGCTGACCGGGCTGATTGTTTTCGGACTGATGTGCTTCGGCCTGGGGGTGGGCTGCACCCTGGCCGTGCTGCTGGCCCTGGCGCTGATGGTTCTGGAATGGGAGGCCCGGCCGGCGGGAGGTGAGGATGGACATCAAGAAAGAGATTGAGAAGCTGAACCGGGAGGAGCTGCTGGCGTTGATAAATTCAAGCGGCCTGTATATCCATGTCCGCCCGGAATTCATCCGGGATGCCAAATGGCGGTGTCTGACGCGCCGGGCCGGCAGGATGATGGACGAGGCCATGGCGGAGATGAGGGCCAATACCGGGCTTGAGAATCACAAAAAATATTTTGCCGCGAATGTAAAATTTGAGCGCGGCCTGGCCTTGCATGAGAAGGCCCTAAAGATGAGTGGGCAGGGGGTGGACGGATGAACGCCTGGCTGGAATGGCTGAAGCTCTTCGGCCTCATGGCCGGGCCCTTTTTGCTGGGCCTCTGGCTGGGCCGGCAGATGGGCTGGGCCGCCGGCCTCGACTGCTGGCGGCGGGAGATGGCCCTCGAGGCCAGGCTGCGCCGTGATCTGCTGTTCCCGCTGCTGCAGAAAGTGGTGGGCGGAGAGACTGGAACGGAAACACCATCAGCGGAGGAATAACCGTATGACCATCTGTGAATTGCTGGAGCTGATGCAAGCGGTGCGGGCGCGGACCGGCGAGCGGCTCAGCCTGCGGCTGGAGGATGACGGCTCGGGCGCCATCGTGTTTCACAACACGATCCTGCGCTTCGAGACGCGGACGTTCCAGGACGTGCCGCACCTGGTGGCCCGGCTGTATGAGGCCGTCGGGGAGCCGGTCGGGAAAGGCGGTGCGTGATGAGTGACCCGATCCAGATCAATATCAACATGGATCGCCGCTGCGCCGAATGCCGGCGGCCTGGCGCGGCCGACAACGGGCTATGTCTATCTTGCTCGACGAAGGCGATCACCGGCGGAAAAATGAAATCGCCGGCGGGGATCGCCGCCCAACAGCGGATGCACGCCGTTCTTCAGAGGGAAGCGAAAATGTACGAAAACAAGAAGCGGACATGCCCCCGCTGCAACGGCAGCGGCGCGGGCGACAAACCGGGCTACAAATGCCCGATATGCCACGGCACGGGGCGGGTCCACTGGGCGGTGCGGCGGGGCTACATCCGGCGGGTGCGCGGGGTGAGAAAATCCGGAGAGGGAGGAAAGGCAGCTGAATTTTAAAAAAGGATTTGGACACCATGAGAAAAAACAGAAATTTACCTGATGTGAAATTAATCTGCAATAACTGCGGGAAACAGGCCAAAGCTATAGCGGTTGACGTTGGTGACGGTTGGTGGCTGGGGCTGGATTGTTCGTGTCAAAAATACAGCGACGATTATCGTTTTGAATGGCCATCCTCGAAGAACAGTCTTGGTCCAGAAAAACTTGAAGCCCTTGGATTTGAGATTGTGTAATAAATTCAGGGAGGTGAGCATTGACCACCTGCACCAGAATCATCATTACTTGGGAAGAGCTGGAGGGGGTGGACCCGCGGGAACTGTGGCGGCGGCCGTTGTCGACTACCCAGGCGGCGGAGGAGCTGGGCATTGCGCCATATACGATTCGGCGATGGATCGAGGCCGGCAAACTTCCGGCGCGGCGTATCGGACGGAATTACCAGATCCCCCGGGCGGCTGTCCGAATGGTATCGCGGCAGCACCTGCAATGCCCCGACTGAGCCCACCTTTTAAGATCATTCCGCAAGATATTTTTTCTTCAGTTCAGCCAATCGCACGCTATCGTTGGCGGTGAATTCAATGGGAAAGAGAGATTCTCCATCAGGGCCATCGAGGCCCTCCACAGTCACGGTGAAGATGGCATCCGGCGGAGCATCAACAGTGTCCCAGTCCGAAAACAAGGTGGGGACGAGATGCCACGTCGCAATTTCGCCCGGCTCAAGACCGCCGGAGATACTATGGTTGAATACTTCTTTGTGCCAGGGTACGCTCCGGCCTGGGCTGGCCAGGGTGCCTTCGAAATAAGCTCGTGACACGGCAGTATTGGTTCCGTTCTGAACAGTAAGTTCAATGACCGGTTGAGGGCTCGAATATTTCTGTTTATGCTTGTAAAAACGGGAACGAAGGACTTTAAATTTCATTAGCTGACCACGAGCATGCTCCGCCCGGACGCGCCGTTGTTCAAGCTCCTTGATCTCTTCCAGGGCCTGTTGGCGTTCGCGTTCTTCTCTTTCTGCCCGGATTCGGCCTGCTTCGGCGATGATCTGTTCGGCGGTCTTGCCATCCAGTGCATGCCGGATTTTATCCACGACATTGCCAATGCCTGCTTTTTCCTCAGCGACAAGAGTCTCAAATTCCATTTGACTGAAAGCAACGATCTGCAGGGCTTCATCGAATTCTGCACGTTTGGAGTCCGGCAAAGATTCGCGCATCTTCTCGATAGATTTTTTCATGGAGTCTTCCGATGATGCGTCGATGGCCGGCTTGCTGCATCCTGACAGGATGACCAGCATGACGGCAAGGAGAGAAAGGGATGTTTTTCTCATGATGTCCTCCCCAGGTTGCTATTATTAAATGATTATACCGCGATTCTGGCTTTACATCAGCTGCTTTCTGCGGCTCTTTTGTTTGCGAATCCGGCGAAGGATACCTCCTGTGCCACGTAAGGCTGCTATACAAAATAATCCTGAATAGGATAGTTGATAACAAACTACCCAAAACCCCTGCGGGAAAATGTGATAAAATAGAGGCTTCATTAAAGATAGGACAAGGGGCTCGGAATGACACCACAGGAATTCATCGCCAAATGGCGGAAGGTGGAGCTCAGCGAGCGGTCCGCCTCCCAGCAGCATTTCCTGGATCTGTGCGACCTGGTGACCCATCCCAAGCCTGCCGCCATGGATGCCACCGGTGAATCCTTCACCTTCGAACGGGGTGCCACCAAACACAGCGGCGGTGACGGCTGGGCCGATGTCTGGAAGAAAGGCTTCTTCGGTTGGGAGTACAAGGGTAAACACAAGGACCTGGAGGCCGCCTACAAGCAGCTCCTCACCTATCGCGAATCCCTGGAGAATCCGCCCCTGCTGGTGGTCTCCGACATGGACCGCATCATCATCCGCACCAACTTCACCGGCACGCCCACACAGAAATTCGAGATCGACCTGGCGAACCTGGACCAGCCGGAACACCTGAACACCCTGCGGGCTGTCTTCCACGATCCGGCCGCCCTCCGTCCCGATGCCACAATCGAGCGCATCACCGCCGAAGCGGCCCGCCAGATCGGCGAGATCGCCCAGGCCATGCGCGGACGGGGCCTCGACGCCCACCGGGTGGCCCACTTCCTGGACCGCATCATCTTCTGCCTGTTCGCCGAAGATATCGAGTTGCTGCCCAAGACCATTTTCACCAAGCTCCTGGAGAAGACCCGGAACGAACCCAAACGCTTCGCTCAGTATCTATCGGATCTTTTCCAGGCCATGGCCGATGGCGGCGATTTCCTCCTGGAGACGATTCTGCACTTCGACGGCAACCTGTTCAACGACTCCGCCGTCCTCGAGCTCACCCAGGAAGAGATCAACCTGATCTACAAGGCGGCGCTGCTCGACTGGGGCGCGGTTGACCCCTCCATCTTCGGCACCCTGTTCGAGAGGGGCCTGGATCCAAACAAGCGCGCCCAGCTGGGCGCCCACTACACCAGCCGGGAGGATATCGAAACCCTCATCGAGCCGGTCATCATGACGCCCCTGCGGCGGGAATGGCAGAAGGTCCAGGCGGAAGTGGACGAACTGCTGGCTGTCATCTATTCCGAGGCCGGCCACCGCTCCCAGAAGAATGCCTACAAAAAAGCCCAGCAGCGGATTCGGGAGTTTCACGACCATCTTTCTTCGGTCAAGATCCTGGATCCCGCCTGTGGCTCCGGAAACTTTCTATATGTCGCCCTGCAGAAATTGCTGGACATGGAAAAGGAGGTCGGCCAGTTCACCCGGTCGCGGGATATGACCGCCCCGACACCCGCCGTCGGTCCCTGGCAGTTGTTCGGCATCGAGATCAATCCCTACGCCGCTGATCTGGCCCAGATGACCGTCTGGATCGGCTATCTCCAGTGGCGCCGGGACAACGGCTATCTGCTCATGGATGATCCGGTGCTGAAGCCGCTGGACAACATCCAGTGTCGCGATGCCATCCTCAATCTCTCCGATCCGGAAAATCCCACAGAACCGGACTGGCCGGCGGTGGATTTCATCGTCAGCAATCCACCGTTTCTCGGTGGGAAGTTTTTAAGAAGAGAACTAGGTGACGATTATGTCGATTCAATGTTTAGACTTTGGCGTGACAGGGTTCCTGCGGAAGCTGATCTCTGTTGCTATTGGTTCGAAAAGGCTCGTCAACTAATTGAAAATGATAAATGTGGGCGTGCTGGTCTCTTGGCTACTCAGGGAATTCGGGGTGGTGCAAACCGAGAGATATTATATCGAATCAAACAATCAGGTGAGATCTTCTATGCTGAGAGTGATCGGCCTTGGATTTTAGAAGGGGCGAGTGTACATGTCTCAATGGTTGGTTTTGATGACAAGTCTGAAAAATGTTTCACCCTCGATGGTGATTTGGTTTCAGAAATAAATACTAATCTAACTTCATCAATCGATATAACTATAGCCAGAAAGCTGGGATCCAATAAACAAATTGGTTTCATGGGGACAACCAAACAGGGTCCCTTCGACATTCCAGAAGAAATTGCGTTGGAAATGTTAGTTGAGCCGAATCCTAATCTCAGACCAAACTCGGATATATTAATTCCTTGGATTAACGGAAGAGACATAACCACTAGAATCAGGAATATGTGGATCATCGACTTCTTCCCAAAATCAGCTGAGGAATCCTCTAGATATGAGCTCCCATGGCATTATGTAGATCGAAATATCAGAGTAGTAAGAGAGCAAAATCCGCGCTCGTGGTATAGGGGTGAATGGTGGTGGTTCTATGCGCCTCGTCCGGAATTACGGGCATCCTTAGAAGATATAGATAGATTCATCGTCACTCCGACAGTATCCAAACATCGCTTATTCCAATGGATTGAGAAACCAATCAATCCTGATCATCAATTGATTGTCTTCTCAAGTGATGAAGATTTCTTCTTCGGAATTCTCCATTCACGAATCCACGAAGTCTGGGCACGGGCTCAGGGGACACAACTCCGTGAAAGAGAGAGTGGTTTTCGATATACTCCCACAACATGTTTTGAGACTTTTCCATTCCCTGATGCGTCCGATGAACTTAAAACTGTTATTTCTTCAGCGGCTAAAGTGCTAGTCGAATTGCGGAGTAATTGGCTGAATCCTCCTGAATGGACCAAAGAGGAAATATTGGAATTTCCGGGCGCAGTGGATGGACCATGGAAGCGATATGTCCAGGATCCTGATGAAAGAGGCATCGGAACGGCCCGCTATGCCAAAAAGATTCCCAGAGACATCGAATCTGCCCGGAAATTAAAGAAACGCACCCTCACCAACCTTTATAACCTTCGGCCAGAATGGCTGAGTCTGGCCCACAACAAGCTTGATGAGGCTGTTGCAGAGGCCTATGGGATATCCCTGAACAGCAGTGATGATGATATTTTGCACATGCTACTCGACAGGAATTTAAACATCTGAAGAATTCTCACCAACAATTGGCCTCCTGGCGGATGAATGGGCAGGCGATGGGGGCCACCAGCAAGAACAAATAGCAGGAAACACCTGACTTTATAGCACATTAAGCACATTAGGCACATTTGCCTTTATAAAATCCCGCATAATCCAGGTGACACGCTACCCGTTCAATCCGGCGGGAGGCCAGACCGTTTGGGCGGGAGCGGCGGGCCGCCCCGGCCCGTGATGCCATGAACCTCCTGAAGTACTGATGGCCTCCCGCTCTTTTTTGAATGTGCACCGGCCGCCCGGCCGGCTGACGGGGAGGGCTCGATGAACCTGGATGGGCTGACCATGTATGTGCTGACCAACCTGGCCAACGGCCTGCTGATGGTGGGGCTGCTCTTTGGGGCGCTCTGCCTCGGCAACCGCTTCACCCGGATGGATTTCTGGGATGAACTGGCCCGGGACAACCGGGCGGTGGCCCTCATGATCGCCGCCTTCGCCGTGGCCCTGGCCCTGGTGCTGCGCCAATGACGACACAGATCCGGCTCACCGTCATCTTCGCGCTGCTCCTGGCGGCCACGGCCCTTGTCTCTGCGGAGAGCTTCGAGGAGCGGCTCCTGCGGGAGATAGAGCTGTTTCAAGGAACGCCCTACGTATGGGGCGGCGAGGACGCCGGCGGGGCCGACTGCTCGGGCGCGCTGCACTACCTCTTCAAGCGGGCCGGGCAACCCTTCCCGCGGATGACGGCCCGCCAGATGCGTTTCATACTGTGCCGCGGCGCCCTGCACCCCTACGGGCAGGCGCGGCGGTTCGACTTCGTGTGGTGGACGTTTTCGGCGGCGCGCCCCTTCGGCCACGTGGGGCTGATGGACGGCGACGGCCGCCACTTCTGGCAGGCCGGCCGGAGCACCGGCTTCGTGCGCCGGGCGTTCGCGGCCGGGAACCATTGGGACCGAAACTTCGCCGGGTGCGCCCGCTGGCCGGCGCTGGACGCGGCCGCCCGGCCGGATCACAACGAGGAGGAAGACCATGACTGAGCAACGACACGTGACCCGGCACCTGGTGGCCGGGTTCGCCCTGCTGGCCATTTTCCTGCTGGGCCTGTTCTGGGTGAGCATCCAGGCCGAGATCCGGGTGACGGCGCGCCAGATCCAGACCCTGGACGGGCCGGCCCTGCGCCTGGTGGTGAACCGCGGCGACACGCCGCATCCGCCGCCGGCGTGCGAGGGCTGGCAGGTGGGCATTGGTTTGAGGACCAAAGACTGGTGCGACATCTTCTTCGATGACTTTATCCCGCACTGCGAGCGGACCATCGACCTGCCCCTGGCCGAAGCGCTGAATCCGGGCGAGTATTGCGGCTGGATCGAGCTGTGGGCCAAAGAGGAGCTGGTGGAGGCGGCATATTTTGATTTCGAGATCGCCTACGAATACTGGGACCTGGTGCCCCGGGCCGTCTACCTGGCCGAGTGGTTCACCTCCATGGCCCTGGGCAATCACCTGGACCGGCCGGTGGAGGTGACCCTCACCTTCTACGAGGAGGACGGCACCGAAGTGGCCCGGCGCACTCTGGTGCTGCCGGCCCACGGCTGCACAGCTTTCTTTTTCCATGACATCCCGGAGATCACCTCGTTCGTGGGGCCCATCCTGCTGGAGGCCGACGCGCCCATCCGCTTTGATTACCTGCACAGCGATTCCACCGGTGAGGTGTGGATCCCCAACGGCGGGCGCCTGGTGCGCAAAGAATAACTGATCCCTGGCCCGGCGGTGAACGCCCGGGGCCGTGGGCGGCGGGGGTGGGAGGAGGGAACAGATCATGAAGGAGACAACTGCCATGAGACGCTATCGTTTTGCTTTATTTTTGCTGGCCTTGCCGGCGCTGGTGCTGCTCTCGGCCTGTGAGGAGCAGAGCAAGCTGGACGCGCTCATCCTGAACACCCAGACGGTGCTGGAATCCTCGGCCGCGGCCTGGCCGGGCATCCAGGACCGCATGGCCGACGAGGAGCTGGACTGGCGGGCCGAGCACCCCGGCGTAGACCACTCGCCCTGGTGGCCGGAATGGACGGCCATCGACACCAGGTACCGCGCCACCCACAACGAATTGGTCAAAGCCCTGGATTTGATGCAGAAGTACCGGGACTTCCCGGACCAGGCGCCGGCCTACCAGCGGGCCCTGGTGCTGGCCCTGGCCGAATTCGCCGACGTCATGGGCCGCACCATGACCCTCATCGAGGGCTGGCGGACGGCGCCGCCCGAGCAGGCGGTGCTCCAGCGCAATCTTGAACTCATCCGGGAGGTGCAGTGATGGGAGACGGCAAAGGCTTTCTGGACATGGACCTGGTGGACGCCCTGGAGCTGGTGCGGATCCTGGCCGAGGCCATCGGCGGGGCGATCCGCAACCGTCAGCCGCGGGTGTCGGTGGACGTGAGCCAGTACTACCTGGACCGCTCGGCCGAGGATGCCCTGGCCGAACGCCGGGCCCGGCGCCAGCCGCCCGGCCGCCAGTAGGCGGGGGCCCACATGGGGGAGCTATCCATCGTTTTCGAGGTGTTCAAGGCGTTCGGGCCCATCGGCGTGCTGATCTTTTTGTGGTGGAAGGAGCGGGCCGAAAAGGAGGACCTGAAGAAGCTGGTGGAGAAGGTGAGTGGCATCGCCACGGGCTACGAGAAGAAACTGTCCGAGGCCACCACCGCCATTTACACCAGCGCCTATGTGAACGGCCAGACGCTGGAGTCGGTGGCCAACATGAAACGGCACCTGGCGGACCTGGTGCGCAACCACGGCCATGGGTTCACCGCCTGCCCCCTGGCGGACCTGGCCAGGAAAACGGACATTGCAAGCGAGGTGGATAAATGACTCTGCACGGGAACATCCTGCGGGCGCGGGGCCGGCTGGCCCAACTGAAGGGGGAGCTGGAGACCCTCAAGATCTCGGCGCGGGGGGACCTGCTGGCCCTCACCGACGTGGTGGACGGCATGACACCGTTTCTCCAGCTCCGCCTGGAGGACCTGGAGACGGCGGCCGCCCAGCTGCAGGAGCTGGTGGCCAAGCGCCGGCGGGCGGCGGAGATCCTGGTGGAGATCGGGGAGCTGGCCAAGGCCCTCGACGGATGACGCCATGAGCAAAAAACGGGCCCTCTATCAGATCGCCAAGGTCAAGTACGTGGTGGACGGGCTGAGCCTCGCCGAGATCGCCATGGAGATGGACGGCGAGGTGTCGGAGCGCACGCTGCAGCGCTGGTCCGCCGAGCACGGCTGGCCCGAAAAGCGCGGCCAGTACCTGGCCACGGAGGAATCGGACCGCGAGCTGATGCAGCAGATCAAGCGCAAGCTCATCCTCAAGGCGCTGGAGACCACCGACCCCCAGGTGATCTACGCCCTGGCCCGGCTGGAGGCGGTGATGAAACCCGGCGCGGCCGACCGGCTGCGGGAGATCGAGGAGCGGGAGGCGGCGGCGCGGGGCCGCGGCGCCGGCCTCACGCCCGAGACCATCGAGGAGATCAAGCGGAAGGTGCTGGGCATTGAGTAGCGAGACGCTGTTACTGCCTTATCAGGCGGCCTGGATGGCCGACAAGTCGGACGTGAAAGTCTGGGAAAAGAGCCGCCGCATCGGCGCCTCCTGGACGGAGGCGTGTGACTGCGCCCTGACGGCCTCGTCCGCCCAGGGGATGGACGCCTTCTACACCTCCTACGACAAGGAGATGACCCGCCAGTTCATCGAGGATGTGGCCGAGTGGAGCAAGCTCTACAACCTGGCGGCGTCGGCGGTGGAAGAGGATGTGTTCCAGGATGAGGACAAGGACATCCAGGTGTTCCGCATCCATTACAACTCCGGCCACCGGATCGAGGCGCTGAGCTCGGCGCCGCGCAACCTGCGCTCCAAGCAGGGGATCGCCGTCATCGATGAGGCGGCCTTTCTGGACAACCTGGCGCAGGTGCTCAAGGCGGCCATCGCCTTCCTGATGTGGGGCGGCAAGGTGCGGATCATCTCCACCCACAACGGCGACCTGCATCCCTTCAACGAACTGATCCAGGATGTGCGCGCCGGCAAGAAACCCTACTCCCCGCACCGGACCACCCTGGACGACGCGCTGGCCCAGGGCCTCTACCAGCGCATCTGCCGGCGGGTGGGCAAGGCCTGGAGCTCGGAGGCGGAGCTGGCCTGGCGCCAGGCGATGATGGATTTCTACGGCGAAGACGCCGACGAGGAGCTGTTCTGCATCCCGCGGGCCTCGGGCGGCCGGTACTTGTCGCGCCTGCTCATCGAGGCCTGCATGGACGAGAGCATCCCGGTCATCCGCTGGAGCCGGGATGACGCATTTACCCTGGCGCCGCGGGCCGAGCGGGAATACCAGACCTATGAGTTCTGCGAAGAAAAGCTCCTGCCCATTCTGCAGGCGATGCCGAACCTGCCGGTATTCATCGGCGAAGACTTCGCCCGCTCGGGCAACCTGACGGTGATCCAGCCGCTCATTCAACTGCCCAACCTGCGGCTGCAGGCACCGTTTACCCTGGAGCTGTTCAATGTGCCTCATGAGCAGCAGGCCCAGATTTTTTTCTTCATCGCCGACCATCTGCGGCGCTTTTACGGGGCGGCCCTGGATGCCCGCGGCAACGGCAGCTACCTGGCCGAGGTGATGCAGCAGCGTTATGGCCGCATCATCCAGACGGTGATGCTGAGCAGCCCCTGGTATATCGAGAACATGCCCAAGCTCAAGGCGGCCATCGAGGATCGGGATCTGCTGTTGCCCAGGGACGCCGAGATTCTGGCCGACTACCGCGCCATCGAGCTGGTCAAGGGTGTGCCCAAGGTGCCGGACCGGGCGAGCGATGACGAAGGCGCGGTACGCAAGAAGGGCAAGATGAAGCGCCACGGCGATGCGGCCATTGCCGGCGCCCTGGCCGTGTTCGCCGCCAGGAGCGAGGCGGGCGGCCCGGTGCGGGTGGCCAGCCGGCGGCGGCGGGAAGCCTGCGCCCTGGTGGAGGGGTACTGATGGCCAAGCGGATCTGGCTCAACGAGCGGCAGTTCATGGAGGTGGCGGAC
>Ga0209164_1004324_pt1 | contig 12834 bp, 10 predicted proteins | sample MTBNYHSulfiMetaG_FD_187458 | JGI IMG/M metagenome (GOLD analysis project Ga0209164, IMG submission 187458) | Enrichment culture microbial communities from rom New York Harbor, USA that are MTBE-degrading - MTBE-NYH (New York Harbor Sulfidogenic)... | ecosystem: Environmental > Aquatic > Marine >...
TTACCACACCAAATAAACCACTCATGATCTCCCCCGGTCTGAAATAAAAGAATCACTAAATTATATTTAAGGATTTTTAATAGAATGACCCACTGTACAAACACTATGCATGTTCAAATTATGAAAAACCCTCTCAGAAGTTCTCTCTCTTACCTGCCTACGGGAATGATGAAAAGGGGAATGAAGGTTTCATCAAGGTGGAGTAATGATTGAAGCGCTAGCGGATCTGTTGGAGGGATAATGGTTGCTGAAAGATTCCACGATGTGGCTTCCAAAAGCACATTATGTGCTGAAGCGCCTGCCTCATAATACCAGAACCGCCGATAAATCTCGTCAGAGAGGTCATCTTTGCCGGCCGGGCGGGTCATCTCTACATCCAGAACGCTAAGGATTATACACGGGGCAGACGCCACTACAGGGTCATCAGCCGCCTCTGCAACCTTCAACCGATGATCACCAGAGAGCTTCTTTACTAGGAAGGTTAGTATCGGCAGTCCTACGAAATCGACCGGGACCTTCTGTAATCTCATGAACAGATTTGGTTGGTAGTAAAAGACACCATGCTGGGTTACTGCATACATCCGCAATGGGTAATATCCATGAGCACTGGGCACTGTACGATGTCGTTTGATGGCATTTTTTTCCTGCTCACTCCTATCAATAGAGGGGGAAAAGCCATAGGTGGCCCACAAGATTTGACTGACCTCCTGGTTCGAAAGGCTCCCTGTAAATGATGGTCCTTCCCTCAGATTGTCTAATGTTTCTGACAGTGACAGCGAAGAGAGGTGTATTCTTGGAAGTAATGATATCCAAAACGGTCTGTTCTTAAAACTATAGGGATGCGCCAAATGACCTAATGGCATCACAATCATCCCCTCTTCGTTTTCTGGTATCCCTAGTGGATCGATTGCCGGGGGAGTCTGTCCACAGACAACGGTCCCTAAATCAAGAGCATTGGCCATAAATTGGATGTTCTGACCAATTTGTCCAAGTTCAGCGCCTCCAAAACGCGAGTCAGCCTTGTTTGTATCATAACAAAGACCAAGTTGTATAGGTGCCTTGTACTGCCGGCCGACGATATCACGCCAATCCCCCTCTTTAAAGAACACAAGCGAGTGGTTCACAGGATCATAGGTGTACGCCGCGTCCTCCTTTAATACGTAAATGATCCCTGAGTATGTGTTGTTGATTCCTACGATGGTGCGACCCCCATCTGTTTGATACCCACAGGCGGCCCAGAGAATGGTTGATAACTCGTCATCGGTCACTGCTTCATCGGTAAATTCACGGACAGACATCCGTCTGAACATTGATTCTTCCATTATCATATCAACCATAGAAGCAGGTGGTAACGGATATTCTACTTGCGACTCTGCTTGTGAGACAGGTAATAGAGTCGTACCGCAAAACAAAGCAAGTATACAAAGAACCAGGGCTTTCTTCTCCAAAATATTTTTTTTCATCTACTATTCACAAAAGAATATAAATTATGCATTGAATATAAATGTTAGGTCGTTCAAAGTTGGACGGATTTACTTTTCAGTATTAGAAAAGTGTTACAATGGACAATGTTCTGCTTTTTCATAAAAAAATGTGTATGAGATAAAGACTTTTTTCTATGACATTTTATCATTTTGTAAAGCTACCTCGATACTTCTTAATATAAGGAGCGACAAAGAGTACTACGGACTCATTAGGGAGATCTATGCAATTAAAACTACACATGAAACAAATAAGGTTTGTTTTTCCTCATCATAAAAAGATAGGTATAAACCCCCTTATCTTTCTTGCAATTCTTTCTTCTATTTTGCTACAAAAACAAAGAAGAAGCACTTTAGCAAATACGATATCTGAGATGAACACAAAGAAGTATCTAAATGAACGTAGTCATACGGATACTTTGACGAAAGGAGTGGCTGAACAGTAATGAAGCGGCAACAACTCGCCTATGTTAGAGTCGTTGCCCTTATAATGGCTGGTCTGGTTGCCACCCTTACCATCGGTAATCTTTTTACCATAACAACAAAAGGTATTACGGTTTATCTGCCCACGGAAGAGGATATCCATTGGTCTATTGACCCGATAAAAAAAGAGATCCAATTCCGAACCACATTTTCTGTAAAAAACCAAGGTGCCTATGACATCAAAGGCATTGGAATCTCTGCTCAGTTGGTAAAAGATAACAAGACGACTCTTATCCGGTTTGAAAAAGGAGATATGGCTGCCCTACGAGGAAGCAACACAACCTATGAGTTGCTCATCCCTCTTAACCTAGACACCATATCGTTTCTTGATTGGTTCAGTCTCATGTATAAAAAAACGACACTCAAGCTCCTTATAGATATTGACGCGCTCTACATGTTTGGTCTTATTGAATTTACCGCAAATGAGGCAATCGATGTTCCCTGGTCCCCTCCGCTTCAGAATATCTCGAACGATACGACAATCCAGCAAGGCTTACAAGGGGTTTTTTCACTCTTACAGGTAACCCAGAACACCTCAAAAGCGTCTTTCTCAACTATGCTTTCTGTCTTTTCTTTGTTTTCTTTACCGGAAATCTCCTATACTGCCCAGAACGGTTTTTCCTTTTCACTTACCATAACATCGTATTCCGAGACAGTGAAAAACGTTACCTGCCGTATCGTTGTCCCCGTGTTTGTCACCAGTGGTTCTTTTGAATTAACTATGTCAGTTCTAATCGGATTTGACGCAGGAGATTTTGTGTTTCAAATCCAGGAGGTGGGTATACAGTATGTCACCTAAGAAACAATCATTGCCTTTAAAAACCTTGTTGGTTTTAATTCTTTATCTTATTATTCCCATTTCATGTCTTCTTTTTATTCTAGAGTCATACCCAGAGCTTCCCCGAGAATTGATGGTTACGCGCATCTACTGGGTTATTCCCACAGGAATGAGCATCGTTATCCTTGCCCATCTCAGCACATTATACCAGAAAGGGGATACGAGACGATTTCTGCTTAGCATCGGTTTTACTGTTGCTACGATGATCTGGATGTTTGGTTTGCTTGGTGGCGGGGTCATCATCACCTCGCAATGGAACGAGTATGAGTTCTCGCTTCATATGAACAAATATATCATCCTTATCGTAAGTGTCGCTGCATTAAACGTAATGTACTATACCCTTGAATGGAAGGAGTATAAAAAAGACACCGTATCATTTCTCCCACAGAACGAAAAAAAGACGGGTACAGCTACCGAATAGACTGTTGATTTTTTTTATTTCGTCGTATTTTAAGTATCGTTACATGATATCAACATGATGTGTTTTTCCTCAAAAAAAGAGGAATGTGTGTGAAAAAAAACACTGTTAAAAGCCTAAAAAACCGATTATCAAAGGAGAATTATCAGAAAATTTTACGACTGAACAACCCGTCGATAAACAAGTTTATTGCGACTTTTATTGAGACCTGCAACCCGGAGAACATCTTTGTCGGAACTGATTCCCAAGAGGACATCCAATACACCAGAGAGGCTGCATTACGAAATCATGAGGAAAAAAAACTTGCCAAGCAGGGGCATACGATTCATTTTGATGGATACAATGACCAAGCAAGAGACAAGGCTCATACAAAATTTCTCCTGCTCGCAGGCACAAGCTTAGGTCCTGAATTAAATACCATGGATAGGGACCAAGGTCTGAACGAATTATCTCAGATAATGAGCAATATTATGGAAGGTCATGAGCTCTTCATCAAGTTCTATTGTTTGGGACCTACAGATTCACCATTTTCCATCCCCTGCATCCAACTCACCGACTCTGCATACGTCGCTCATAGCGAGGATCTTCTTTACAGACAAGGCTATCAAGAGTTCATCCGACAAGGAAAAAACGCGCGTTTTTTTAAATTCGTTCATTCCCAAGGAGAACTAGCAGAGGCGGGGCTTGGGTTACGTGTCAGTAAAAATGTAAAGCAAAGACGGGTGTACATTGATCTTCAAAATGATATCATCTATAGCATGAACACTCAGTATGGCGGTAATAGCATTGGTTTAAAGAAACTAGCGATGCGCCTTGCGATCAACCGTTGCGCACAGGAGCAGTGGCTTGTGGAACATATGCTTGTGATGGGCGTCCACGGACCACGTGGACGAATCAGCTATTTCACTGGAGCGTTTCCCTCGATGTGCGGGAAAACATCCACCGCTATGATGAGTGGGGAAAGCATTATCGGTGATGATATCGCGTTTCTACGTAGTATAGACGGGAAAGTGCGCGCGGTCAATGTTGAGTCAGGAATTTTTGGTATCATCGAGGGTATCAATGAAGACAACGATCCTTTGCAATGGGCTGCTCTGACCCATCCAGCGGAAATAATCTTCTCCAATGTGCTGGTGACTGATGAAAACGATGTCTACTGGAATGGGAAACCAGGGGTTCGTCCCAAAGCTGGTGTGAATTTTTCAAAAGAATGGTTCGATGGGAAGATTGATAAAGACGGAAAAAAAATCCCCGTATCACATAAGAATGCCCGGTTCACATTCCGTTTAGACATTCTCCCAAACATTGATGCATCTTTGAACGATCCGCTGGGCGTGGAAGTCCAGGGGATTATCTATGGTGGTCGTAACTCTGACACGTCAGTCCCGGTTGAAGAGGCATTCGACTGGACGCATGGGGTTGTGATGAAAGGTGCGTGTCTTGAATCTGAGACGACCGCAGCGACCTTAGGGATGGAAGGTGTCCGGGTTTTCAATCCGATGTCCAATATCGATTTCCTCTCAATCCCTATTGGACGGTATATTCAAAATAACCTGGTTTTTGGGACAACACTTTCTGTTCCACCACGAATCTTTTCTGTCAATTATTTTCTAAAAGACAGAGATGGAGGTTGGCTAAACGAGAAAAACGACAAGGCGATCTGGTTGAAATGGATGGAGCTTCGAGTAAACAACGAGGTTGAAGCACTTAAAACTCCGACAGGGTGTATCCCGCTCTTTTCAGATCTCAAAACATTATTTGCAAAGGTGCTTCACAAGCAGTATCAGAACCATGAGTATGTCAAGCAATTCACTTTACGAGTGAATGAGAACCTCGAAAAGATAGAACGAATGGAGGCGATCTTTCGTACAAGAATCCTTGATACTCCAGCAGTCGTCTTCACGATATTAAAGCAACAACAGAAACGATTACTCGAAGCAAAACGCACGTATGGAGAGTATATCTCACCAGAGCAATGGTGACTTCACGTGGCATGGTTCATTCGTATAAATCGAATACGGCACAAAGAAAAAGATATATAAAAATATATATTTTATAGTTTTTTGGCAAACTCCTCAAGCTTTGCTTCCCAGTTGCCGATAAACGCATTTCCACTCGAAATATCCTTCCCAACCTGAAAGTCTACCTCAGCGTTTTTAACCATGTTCTTTTTCGAAAGGAGCTTCTCCATCTTAGCAAGACGACTCTTTTTCATAGCATGAGTATTCATAATCCCATATTTTTTCCCATCCAACCCTGAGATGTTCTTCATAAACGTTCTCATGTTCTGTTGAAGGGTAAATTTTTCAGCTGCTGCTGAGAATACATAGACGTCTGCAGTTGGTAAGGAGGCTGGATTTGCCTGCTCGACTGTAAAAATCTGCGTCTCCCCACCGTTCTTTTTCAAGATGGTTTCTAATGAATCGACCAGTTTCTTATTATGACCATATCGCGACCAATACACCAAGACATACTTCATTGCTTCACCATCTCGTCATTTCGATTCGCATATAAAAAGATAACAGAAAAAAATGAAGCAAGGAAAAATTGATAATATGATGAAATATAACAAATTTTTATTCAAAATATGCTAAGAGATGTTCCTGCTGCAATCGTTTTCGTACCAAAGGATAGAGTTTTATCTCCTCATCCTCAACCATTACATCCTCTAAACCCAAGTCTTTTAACTGTCTGAAAAAAGACTGTTTTTTCTCATTATGTACTGACACTAATGCGATATTGAAACTCATGTGACTTTCTCGTAGATGTTCTAACGCTTTGATTTGATACTCAAACCCTTGTGTCGCACCTGTAAGAAGACAGAATTCCTCAGCATCCGCTCCCTTCAGACACACACGAACATGAAGATGTTTAAACCAAGAAAGATCCTGAACATACGTAGGGTCATATCCTAAGAGGATACCGTTCGTCTCCAAGATAAACAGGTAATTTGTACTAATGGTTTCTAATAACCTAATAAGATGCTGTTTACCAATCGTCGGTTCTCCACCAGAGATACGTACTTGATGATACGCTTTTGAATCAGCGATATTTTGGAGTTTTTCTGCGACCTGCTCTGCAGAGTAAAATTCACCAACACCAGAGGCATTCCAGACGCTATTGCTTGACCAACAGAACTTACATCGTAAGTTACACCCAACTGTGTCAGCGGTGGCAATCCCCCCGTAAAATCCAGTTGGTCTGAACCGATAATATTTTTTCAAAGTATTGTTCATAACAATCTCTTGAGTTTTTTTAGATAATTCGATAGGATTATACATGAAGAACTCCGTCTAAGGTAACCATAATAAAAAATGAGTATGCTAATGATGTATAACGATTTTTCCGTCTTCATTTTATTTTTATTCGTATTCATTACGTGGCGTAAGATAAAAGAGGAATGAAACAAAAAATCTTTTCATAAAAACCAGAGCGTATCAAACCAAAACAGTTAAAACCATTAACTGAATTCCAAGGATATTCTTAGGGCGCATAACCTACCAAGCACTAGATAACCTGACTTTTCACTTATAATAAAGATAGAAGTAATTTTTTCAGAATATATGATTTACAATTCATCTTTATACAAACAAAATTCTGTCTATAATGTTGTTTTTTATGTCTTTTTTGTTTTTTTACTTCTTCGTCTCTCTATGTTTTTTACTCTAAATAGATTGCGATAATTGTACAAATACCTAAAAATTCTATTTAATTTATCGAATTCATTCAAAGATTTTAAAAATAATTTTAATTACTATTATTTTTTAACTATATTTGAGGAAAAATCGACCTATATAAAAAGAATACACTTGAGGGATAATATGAAAAAAAAAGATTTTAATAAAATAGTAATATATGCAATGACGCTAGTGTTCATTAGTGTTGGATTTGTTTCGGCGTATCAGAATGGAGAGTTTAATCAGAGTTTGGATAACCACATTATACAAAAATCGGATAGTCGTTCTACTCTTATTGAGCATCGCTATAATCTTAATCAATATTCTTTGGATTCCTATCCGGTGATGGAAAATCCGATACCTCTAAAGGATTTGGGAGAAACAAAAAACAAAATACCGGTCGAACTTGCGAATACACCAAGTGAGTTTTCCTGGCTTTCTGTTGATGGTAAAGATTGGATGACCTGTGCAAAAGATCAGGGGCGTTGCGGTAGTTGTTGGTTATTTGCAGCAATGGGTGCTTTGGAAGCTGTAATCAATATTCGTGAGGGATGCGATGATTTGGATCCTGATCTTTCTGAACAATACGTGCTTTCCTGTTTACCAGCAGCAGGATCCTGCAATGGGGGAAATATCGAGCATTGCGTATATTATTATATTATGAATAGCTCCGTGGAAGGGAATTTTAGGAATGGCACTCTTACTGAGGATAGTTTTTTATATCAATCAAGTTTTGAATACATCCCGCCCTGTTCTGACAAACCGCAGAATTGGGAGGAATTCCTCGTACCAATCTCTAATTATTGGGAAAATTGGACGAATCTAAACGATCCTTCTTTAAATGATATCATCAAGTCTCTTTTGATTCAAAAAGGACCTCTTATGGCGTATTTCTGGGCTTCGGAACGATTCATCAGATGGGGGACATTTGTAAAAAGTCCATCTAAATATTACCCGGATTACAATGAACAATGCCCACATTATGTCAATCATGGAATGACGATTGTTGGTTGGAAAGATGACCCTTCAGTAGGGAATGGCGGCTATTGGATTTGTAAAAACACCTGGGGTCCAAATTGGGGATATAATGGCTTTTTTAATCTGGAATATGATTGTTTGAATCTTGGTGCTTTTATCGCCTGGGTGGATTATGACCCCGATAGTTATGATTGGCTGCCGGTTGCGAATGCTGGAGGATTTTATTACGGAAAAATAGGGGAAGAAGTTAATTTTGATGGGAGCAAAAGTGTTGATCCAGAAGGTGCAATTTCCTCATACACATGGAATTTTGGTGATAATATAACCGCCAATGGACCAATTGTCTCTCATGTCTATGCACAACATGGTGTCTACCCGGTGTCTTTGACAGTTACAGACAGTAGTGGACAGCAAACAACTCAAATAACCCTTATTGGAGTCGATGAAGATCCATTGTCCGTAGATATCTCTGGAGGATTTCAACTAAAAATAGGTTTTACAAACCCTGTTGATAATGAGTTGAAAAATTTTGAGTATCAGATAGAATTGAAAGGTTTAATCATTCCAAATCGGATTGCGGGTATTTTTCGGTCAATACCGGAAGGTGCTAGAGCTGAAACAACAATGCGTTTATTTGGTATCGGTTTTGGGACAGCAACTATTGACATAAATAGTTACATAACAACTGCTCGTTTTCTTATCATAGGACCATTCATTAAAATACTGAATGTCTCCTAATGAGGGAGTTGGAGGAAAAATCGTTTCTGTTATAAATTCAAATAGCTATGTTAAAAAAGATTTACCACCAAAACAGTTAAAACCAATAACTGAATTCCCAGGATATCTATAAGGGCGCATAGCTGAATTATGGGCTAGGTAGCCTTCCAATGGGCGGGTAACAAAGTGGCTATGTGGCGGACTGCAGATCCGCCTACGAGGGTTCAAATCCCTCCCCGCCCTCTAACAAAAAAAGTCTGGGAGAAAAGAATCTATGAAAAGAAAAAAACACTATTTTGAGGCTTTAATCATACTGTGTATATCGACGCTTTTTTTGCTGCCACCCACGAACAGACCCTTGCAAGCAGAACCAACTACAGCGCTGCTTATCAATGAAGTGATGTACCGTCCCATTGAAAATGAAAATACGAACGAATGGATAGAGCTTCACAATCCCACGTCCACACCAATTGATGTCGCTAGATGGATGCTTGCTGATGAAAAAGAAACCGACACCTTGCAGGCAGACCCAGACCATGGAGATGGCACGACGGTCATTCCGCCAAGTGGGTACGCAATTGTCACCGACAAAGGATCGACTATCTACGACACGTTTATGGTTGCTGACACTGCGATACGACTTTCTGTAGATGACGGCACTCTATGTGGTTATGGACTGAACAACCAAAAAGAAAAAATCATGCTGTTTGATCCAGCAGGAGTCTGCATCGACGCCATGGAATGGGGTGAAGACTATGACGAAGTCCCTGGCCTTCCTGCCAAGCTTGTTGCAAAAGCTAATTCCCTCGCACGATATGGAGATGTAGACCAGGATGATTCTTCCCTTGATTTTGTTGAATGTAGCAGTCCTACACCAGGAAGTCGAAACATCTTTGATGAAGAATCGGAAAATGTCATCCCTGATGAGAGCTCTGATGAACATTTAGGGTGTGACTCTGCAATTATTCTCATCACCGAGCTGTATTACCATTCATACGCAAATATGAAAAACGAATTTGTTCGCATTTTCAACCCCTCGAACAGAACTATAGATATTTCGGGATGGTACCTTACCGATGAGCCCTGGAATCAACCAGAAGATCAGCCAAAAATAATCTTCCCAAAAGATACGCATATGCTGCCAGATACCTCCTTTTTCATCACGCAAAACGCATCTGATTTCCTTTGGGAAACCACGATGTTGCCTGATTTTGAATACGCGATTGACTCACAGCCGTCTGTTCCTCAACTCCTCACCTATAAGACAGTCAGTTTCAGCAACACTGGTGGTCTTGTCGGCCTTTATACAGCTGCTTCAACACTCATTGACCTTATTATCTACGGAGATGCCAATCAGTTCATCTCTTGCTGGGATGGACCAGCAGTCAATGCATCAGGACAAGGAGTCGTCCTGAGGAGAAACACGGTTAACGGAACATACATTGATACAAATTCAGCAACCGATTGGGTATCCCCACGGATTTATCGTCTTGGGCAATCAAATCTCGAACTGCAAACAGATTCATGTCCTGGAGAGGTTATCGTGTTTGTGTCACCAGATAACAGCTATGAGACCCTTGTCCATGAGCTACGAAAGGCCCATGCCTCTATTGACATCAACATGTATGAATTCACAAGCACCGGTCTTTACTCAGAAATCATCAATGCCCTTCAGCGAAACGTGAGGGTGCGTCTCTTCATGGAGGGATCTCCAGTTGGTGGTATCACTGAGAAAGAAAAATATATCCTATGCAATATTGCGGACAACGGCGGTGAGGTTCGTTTTATCGCAAGTGATTCGACAAACCGAGTTTACGCGCGTTATCCGTTCAACCATGCAAAGTATATCATTATTGATAATAGCACAGTCATCATTGAGAGTTGCAACTGGGGGAACACCGGGGTGCCGCAAAACCCGACATACGGAAATAGAGAATGGGGCATTGTGATAAAAAATCAAGGCACAGCTGATTTCTTCCATTTGGTGTTTGAGGGAGACTGGAACCCTGCACGTAGCGATAGTGTTTCCCTAGAATCAATGAACCTTTCGTATTCTAACAGTTTCGTGTTAAGCGATTATGTACCAACAGGGATCTATACTCCTTGTTTCACTCGGCAGACAATCGCTGGACCGTGTTTGGTCACGCCCGTGTTCTCCCCAGATACCAGTGAGCAGGCAATCCTTGACGTGATTGATTCGGCTACCACCAGCATTTATGTGCAGCAGCTGTATATTTACAAAGACTGGGATGAGACGATAAATCCTTTTGTTGAACGCCTCATCAGCAAAGCAGCCGAGGGGGTGGATATCAAAATCATCCTGAATTACAATCCATCGTTTTCACAAACCACCGTACAAACCAATGAAACGAAAGCGTACCTGGAAGAACATGGAATCATGGTAAAATATCTTTCAACAGAATGGGGGCTGTTTGCCGCTGTGCATAACAAAGGAATGATCTGTGATAACAAAACCGTTCTGATCAGCAGCATCAACTGGAATGAGCAGTCAGTACGAAAGAACCGCGAGGCAGGGGTCCTTATTGAAAACCAGGAGGTGGCAACGTACTATGCGACCGTGTTTTTGTATGATTGGTCTCTTGACACATTACAAAAAAGCAATAGTGATTTCTCGTGGGCAGATTATAAATACCTCGTGCTTATTGCCGTAGTGATTTGCATCACCCTGGTGTTAATCGCACGAGACTGGAGAAAAAGAAAATGGAGATAGTGTTTCTTGAGCCATCCTTTATTTCTTTTGTTGCTCTTGCAATCATGATCGGGACGTTGGTCGTCGCGTATGTAAAGAGAATCACTTTGACCTATGCGATCATTATCGGTAATTTTTTCGTGTTTCTCATTAGCCTTTTTTTCCGAACCCAAATCATTAGTGAACTTGGATTCAGACCAATCTATCTCTCCTTGGAATATTTCCCGAACGCGTATACGTTATTTACCTCCATGTTCGTCCATAGTGACTTTTTACATATCCTTGGGAACATGTTTGTGTTTTTCTTCATGGGTGTTGCCTTCGAACAGCGCATTGGGCCGAAGAAGTTTTTGCTCATCTATCTTATCACAGGGGTCTGCGGCGCGTTGACCCATTCTTTTCTTAATATCGGGTCTCCGATCCCCTTGGTTGGCGCATCCGGGGCGATTTTCGGGATCCTTGGAGCGTTTGCCTACGCCTATCCAAGAGACGAGGTCGTCATGCCGGTTCCACTAGGCATCATGTTTATCATGCGCATCAAGGTCATCTACGCAGCAATCCTTTTTGCGATTCTTGAGACCGTCATTGTGATGTTTTCAGTCTCTGATAACACCGCGCATTTCGCGCACCTTGGAGGTCTTGCAAGCGGGGTTATTCTTGCGGCAGTACTCATTGGGAAACGAGCGGAAAAGGCAGCATCTTCAAATAGGGCGGGTCCCTTGGATTACATGCAGATCAAAAAAACAGATTCCATCAATTTTTCGCATTTAAAACAGCTGGTCAAGACCCCTGAGATGAACAAGATACTACAGCGGGTCGAAAAGGAAGACGTCCTGCAGGTGCGTGACATGTGGCTTGATCATTTTCTTGAGAAGGTCACCTGCCCGGTGTGCAACAGACCACTGAATCATTTTGATAGAAGAATCTGGTGTGAGAAGGATCATTTTCAGACCGACTACTAAAGACCCAGCCCCGCAAGTGTTCCATAAAATACGTAACTGGAAATCACATAGCCAAGGATGGCGCCGCTGCAAAGCAACGGCAGTCCTGCTTGGGGTTTTCCCTTTATCACAAAACTCATAAGCAAGAGAAAACCGATAAGAGTTCCAGCTAACACCGAGAGAGCGACAGGAAGTCCATCCGGTATGGTATGGTACGTTGCAACCACCAGGATGCCTGGCATGACGATGTCCCCAAGCCCCATGAAAAACGCGTCCCGCTCCTCGTCCTCTTTGAGTTTCTCCTTCAGGCTTTTGGTTTCTTTGATGAGGGAGTACTTCCGTATTTTGGGGACCACGAGTAAAACCGGTAATTTAAGGTCCATGACCGCATCAGCAAGATCAATCATATGTTTCGTTTTATACACGGAGATAGCGTCGTAGACCGCAAGCACAAGGAGCAAGATAATGACTAAAAAGATACTTAAGGAAACACCAAAGATGGCGATCGCCCCTGCCCCAACAATCACCCCGCAGAGGTCGATGACGTACCATTCAGGATAGCTATACAGAGCCACAACAAGAATAACCGCA
>Ga0209164_1004325_pt1 | contig 12834 bp, 9 predicted proteins | sample MTBNYHSulfiMetaG_FD_187458 | JGI IMG/M metagenome (GOLD analysis project Ga0209164, IMG submission 187458) | Enrichment culture microbial communities from rom New York Harbor, USA that are MTBE-degrading - MTBE-NYH (New York Harbor Sulfidogenic)... | ecosystem: Environmental > Aquatic > Marine >...
CAGAGACGTCACAGTATCCGGTCGCAAGACGAAATGGGGGAGAATGCTGGCATGGCGCACCCCGGCTTGAATACGCCTGTGCAGGGCTTCGTCCGCGAAAGGGGGGAGTGGCGGAGGTCTGCTACGCTTCTTTACGAAACGTGTAGCTGGGGATGAGTCCCGAGCGTGTTTGTCGTGGAGATCAGGAGGCCGTCAGGGCGCGGACTATTCCCTTGGACCGAGCAGTTCGTGCGCCTTCTTCAGCCACTCCGGGACGGGGATTTCCTGTGGGCAGGCTTCCATACAGTCCCCGCACTCGGTGCACTGGTCAGCGCGCTCTTCCTCCTTTACTCCCGTAGGCCCGCGATAGCGGAACCGCCCGGTGCGCGGGTCATCGTACATAATGGCCTCGTTGTATATCTCGAAGATACCGGGGATGTCCACGCCACTGGGGCACGGCATGCAGTACCCGCAGCCGGTGCAGGGTATGGGGCTCAATCCACGGTACGCTTCGCGGGCACGATCGAACAGCGCAATCTCATCTTCGGCAAGGGTACCCGGGCCGGACCGGTCGGCCACGGCAACGTTCTCCGTCACCTGCTCCATAGTGCTCATACCGCTGAGAGCTAGTGACGCCTCCGGCTGGTTCCATACCCACAACAGCCCGCGCTCGGCGGGGGTGCGTTTCTGAACGGCGTCTGCCCACACCTTCGCTACGGGCTCCGGGGGCTCCTTGGCCAGCCGTCCTCCCCGCAGCGGTTCCATGACCACAACCGCAAGGCCCTTTGAAGCGGCATACTCCAGCCCGCGGCGACCCGCCTGGTGTTCCACGTCCATGTAGTTGTACTGGATCTGGCTCAGAGTCCAGTTATCGTAGGCGTCGACGATTTCCTTGAATACATCGAAATCATCGTGGAAAGAGAATCCCAGGTGGGCGAAGCGCCCGTTGGCCATCGCCCCCTCGGCCCAGCGGAGCACGCCCAGGTCTCGTACCGCGGCCCAGCTGTCGCGGTTCAGCCCGTGCAGAAGATAGAAGTTGATGTTGGTCTGCAGGCGCTCAAGTTGTTCGTTGAGAAAGCGGTCGAAATCGGAGGCCGAAGTGACAAGTCGGGCAGGGAGTTTCGTCGCCAGCTTCATTCTCTCCCGATAGCCGTCCTTCAGCGCCAGGCCGACTACTGGCTCGCTGCGCCCGGCGTGGTACGGGTAGGCGGTGTCAACGTAGTTCACGCCATGGTCGATGGCGTACCGGATCATGCGAATAGACTCGGCCTCGTCGACACTCGCCGGGTCCCTGTTGGTCAGGGGCAGCCGCATTGCGCCGAAGCCGAGCGCAGATACTTGCCAGTCCAGCTTTCCGAACTTACGGTACTGCATGGTTCTTTCCCTCCTTGGTTGGCTTCGGCTTGCCGTTGTGCCGCATGCAGTTGAGCGTCCACAGACTCAGAGACGGAGTGTGACGCTGGTATGGGCAATCCCGGGCTAATCAGTGCCGCCAAGAACGGCACGCTGGAGGTCAGACTGCAGCGTCGGGACGTGCTCGGCGAGCGCTGGTATCGAATCATGGTCGGTGACGGCCGGGCGAAGCGGAGTCAGAGATATCCAGCCTTCGGAGACAGCCCATATGTCGGTGCCTTCGTGGATGCCCAGCTCGGCCGCGGCCTGTGGGCTCCAGGAATGGCCCAGGCGGCCGTCTTGCTGGCTGGCGACCAGCCTGACGTAGCTCCTTGAAGCAGCCGTGGTGACGGCAATGCCCCTGACCAGTTCCGAAGGAATGCTGGGCACGTTGACATTCAGGATGGCGTGGCTTGGCACTGCGCCGTTTGTCATGTTCAAGGCCAGCAGCTCAGCGACTTTCGAGGCAACGTCGAAGGACAGCTGTGGCTCCAGGCCGTTGATGGCAAGGGACACCGCCATCGAAGGTATCTGCCGGTAGAAGCCCTGCAACGTAGCCATGACGGTGCCCGAGTAGAGGATATCGGTGCCCATATTGCCGCCGAGGTTGATGCCAGAGACGATAAGGTCGATGTCCCCCTGAGCCAGCCGCCACAATCCGACGATTACGCAGTCAGTGGGGGTTCCCCCTACAGCATAGGCGTGGATTCCCTGAGTTGCAGAGGGCACCTCCATGATGCTCGTGTCACTGCGCATGGAGACCGATGTGCCCGAACCGCTCCGCTGGGTATCGGGGGCCACGAGCAACGTCTCCCCTATGCGACTCATCGCTTCAGCCAGGGCCCAGACCCCGGGCGAGTCGATGCCGTCATCGTTGGTGACCAGTATCTTCACCTGCGTTCCCACCCCTGAGTCAATATACGATAGATTGGTTACGTTGCACCAGACTCGTGCAATAAATGCTGTTCCTATCTTACCCTGCCCCCACTGGCTGTCAAGGCCGCCAGAGTGAGTCCACGGCAACCCTGCGGCAGCCAGCCCCGTGCTGGAGCGTATTAAGGTGTTCCGCTTCCGGGGTCACCCACCACACCACAGGTGGTTGACCCGGCCGCGTTGACCCCTTTCTTTAGCCGCTGCTATAATCGCAAACACAGAACGCATCTTCTACTACCTTACCGGAGGCCTCTCTATGGACGATAGCCGTACAGACCTAGAAGGGACGCTGCAGCGGCTCGAGCAGAAGGTCAGAGAATACTTGAAGATCTCCGGCAACTGTGCTCAGACGAGCTTTCTGGCGCTGCAGGAGGAGTTTGGGCTGGAGGATGGCTCCATCCTCAAGGCCCTCACTGTCTTCCCCGGTATTGCCCTCAGGGGGGAGACATGCGGCGCAGTGGTTGGGTGCCTCATGGCGCTTAGCCTGGTCTACGGGCGGGAAAGGCTCGATGATTGGGAAGGCTACATCAGGTCACTCCGCCCCGGTCGAAGGTTCTGCCGCGAATTTGAAAAGGAGCTCGGCAGCACCATGTGCGGCGACATCCTGGAGTCGCAGTTCGGCAGAAGGTACAACCTTGCGGACCCCACCGATGCCGCGGAGTGGCAGAAGGCTAACGCTCAGGGGAAGTGCTCTGCCGTAGTGGCCGCAGCCGTGCGAATTGCAGCGGAAATCATAAGCGAAGGGCAAGCTCCTGCTGGGCAGTAGCCGTGTACCCTTCAAGGGTATCCTGGAGCGGTCCTTCTTGTCTCCAAGCAGCTTGCAGGCCTGAGCAATGCCATGCTGATGTTGCGTTCTTGCCCCAACGGAGGACGTGACAATGGACCCCCATGGGCGGTGTCTTGCCGAAGCGGCTGACTGTCTGGCACAGGGCTCTGACTTCTGCCACGCCCGTCGCGGAGGGCCGGTGTCTCAGGACCTCACGCGTCGGTGTGCGCCTTCGCTAGGGGACCGTCTCCTCAGCCACCACACGACAACCGGAGAGACCAGCGCCAGCGCGCCGGCAATGGCGACAATGTGGGTCAGCGTGGGATTGACCGCCGCCGCGCTCAGCGCCACGGCTGGCAGGAGCGCGGCCTGCACTATCGGCTTCAGACCGGGGTGCTCGTCGATGAACCGGGCCGCTGGCGGGCTGAGTCTATAGTAGGCCGATGTCAGGCTTCGGCCCACGGGGTTCGTCATCAGGTAGCTGTCGCGGAACTCGCGCAGGACTTCGACGTGGCTGTCGAGAGGCGAGCCGTAGGCAGCGGTAGCAATGAAGCAGAACATGCTGCTGGCGCGCAGCGGATAGGGGTCTTCCGGGTCAGTCTTCTTGTCCCCGTCAGTATCGGCCTTGTTCGGGTTGGTCCCGGCAATCGCCTCTTCGTCGTCGCTCCAGCCGTCCCCATCCGAGTCCACATAATGCTCTTTCTCGTATGGAATGAGCTCCACGTCGACCATGCTGTCGGCAGTGATGTTGCCGCGCAGCTTGGTCAGACGGTACTCAGCACCTGTAAGAAGGTCGGAAAACTCCGTCAGATCATAGTCGAGCCCGTAGGACCAGTCCATGGAGGGACCGCAGTGGTGATAGGTGGAGTCCTCAAGACACACCTGGTCCGTGCATTCCACGTAGAACACGTCCTCTGCTCTTTCCATGTCGATGACCTGTTCCGGGCGCTTGAGAGCGAGGTGCCCGTACTCCTTGGGCACTACTTCCTTGTCAGAGAAGACGTACAGAAGGACTTCGCAGCTATCGGAGCTAAGGGAAGTGATCTTGAGAGGGTAGACTATATCATCTGAGTCGAAGCTCAATCTCAGGGGCTGGACTGTGCCCTCGGCCAGGCCTTCTGCTGCCTCGGCGGCATTGATTCTGAGCGCCACAAAGTACCACCCCTTGTCTACGTAGTGGTCAATGGTCTCCGCGCCCTCTTCGGGAAAGGGGTACCCGTTTGCGTTCAGCCAGTCGACCAGCGCCTGCGGGTCTGCAGCGGAGAGGATGGCGTACTCATATATACCGACAGAGTCCTCCTCCCAGACATCAACCTCCGATACGTCAAGACCGCCGCTGGCAGGAAGGCATGCGAAGAAGCCGCCATCGGTCTCCCATGCCTCGACAGCGGTGAAGTAGGCCAGTTCCTCGAACATCTCAGGCTGTGCTACATCTACGTCGGGGTAGGCCGGAACGGGAACGACCCAGGCGAACTCATCGACATCGCCTTCGTATTTGACCTGTAGAATGAGGTCCTCCCTGCCATCCTCGTGGAGTATGACCGCCTTCTGGGCCGGCTCATAGATATCCTCCGTCGGGTCGGAGGCAAGGAAGCAGCCGTCGGCGAGGACGGGTGTGGCTGCAATCATCAGCAAGACGATGGCCAGCACTGCGGCCATAATGCTTCTCATGGTTTCCTCCCTGTTCGAGATCGCAGTGCCAATTATACAGGCAAAGCGTGAGCGGTCAAGGCGATTCTGGGTACGTCCCAGGCGTCAACGACGGAGAAAGAGGCACCGCACCACGTGCAACGGATTTCCATGGCAGCAGCCGGTTCAGAAGCCAGTCGGCCCACTCTACACGTCGGACACACGATCTTGGAGCACGCGCCCGCGCGCATATGGCGCGGTTGAGACTTCATCCAGGCTGCTTCTCCTTCTCTGCCTCAACTTCCAGCCGCACCATGTGGATGTGGATAAGGCCTGCGTCGTCGGCAGGGTGCCTGCTGGCATAGGTGTCAACCACGGCAGCAACGAAATCCTCCCGCATTGTCTCGGGAATTCTCTGTGTATAGGGCAGCCATACGGCGCGGATCCACGATGCGAGGCCCTCTTTGCCATGGTGGACCATGTCCTTGGGAACGAGCTCAAGGCGTTTCGCTTTCAGACCGGCCTCCGAGAGCAGTGCCTCGTACTCCTCTGGCCCGAAGAAGCGGACAGGCGACGAAGGGATCTGGAAGTATGCTTGCCACTGTGGGGCCTGAGCTATCGCGCTCACGGTTGCCAGAATCTCGGCCGCATTGCCCGTCCCACCCATCTGGAGCAATAGCCTGCCTGGACACCTCAGGCTGCGGTGAATGCCCTCGAGCAGCGGGCGGTGGTCTGCGATCCAGTGGAGGGCCGCATTGGAGAAAACCACATCGAATTCGCCGGAGAACTTTAGGCGTGTCGCGTCCATACGTTGAAAACGCAGGTTGGCGTGCCCCTGCGGCGGATAGGTGCGCTGCGCCACGGCGATCATTTCGGGTGAGCTGTCTACGCCCACGGCGGTGCCTCGTGGCACGAGGTACGCAATCTCAGCGGTAACCCTGCCGTCACCGCAACCTATGTCCAGCACCCGTTCCCCACCCTCCAGGTTCAGCTTGGACACCAATTCCCTGCCCCACTTCTGCGTATCTGAAGGATTTCTCTGATAGCGCTCGGCGTCCCACCTGTGCATGTGTCCATTCTCCTGCGCCCCACGAAGGAAGCGCCGCGCTGCCCAGCTAGTGCTTGAGAAGGTGTCTCAAGTTCTCCGTAGCCGTATCACCCAGCTCTTTCGCGTCGACTCCCATCACTGACGCGAGTTTGTCGACAACCAGGAGTACGGCTGTAGGCCCGCCTATTTCTCCCCTTCCGGAGGAATCGGTCTCGGTGAGAAGGCGGGCCAGAGGGATGTCGGTGACTACATCGTGCAAGGGAGACGTCTCATCGGTCACGAACCCCCGCACGCCGATGGAAACGTAGAAGCCCAACTCAAGCCAATCCCTGAGCGCCGCCCGGTCGCCAGAGAAGCCGTGTATCACCCCTTTGACACCTGATCCTGCCTCTCCACGAAGGATTTCCATCATGTCCTGATGGGCCTCTCGGCAGTGGATGTTGACTGGCAGGCCCAACTCTCGGGCGAGGGACAATTCGTAGGTGAGCAGTCCCTTCTGGACCTCCCTGGTCTCAGGGCTGCGGGCGTAGTCGAGCCCCACTTCGCCAAGGGCCACAACGTCCTCCCTGTCGGCGAGCGCACGGAGCTGCGCGCGTATATCCTCGGTTGGAGAGACCGCATTCCACGGGTGGATTCCCACGGCGGCCAGCACTGCCTGGTACGAACGGGCCAGGCGAAGGGTCTCCTCTGAGGACTCCAGGTCCATTCCCATGCCCACGATTATGTCAACTTGCTGTGCCCTCGCCTGCTCGAGTACTTGGGCCAGGAGCTCGGGTTGGTAACCGTCAAGGTGGCAGTGGCTGTCGGAGTAAGTCATATGTATGTCCCCCAAAGAGACTCTGTGTGCGCTACCCTACAACTGTTCTGCTTGGCTGTCAATCACAGCACTGCGATTCGATGCCGTGTCTCTCTTGCAGCGGGGGCAACGCCGGACTGGTCTACCAGCGTTGCTGCAGCCGCTGTGTAGGGCTATAACGGAAGGCGAGACGGCATGGCGTCGGCCTGCTCAGCGTCAAACGCCGAAGTGTAGCGGCGTTCGACGGGGTCTGCTAAACTGGCTATGCGAGGTCGCCGTACCCTGAGGAGGTCGCTGAGTCGGCCGGGGTGCTGCGTGAGTATTCTCGCGGTTGCCCCGGTGACTACAGGGTGTAGATTCTGATGCCTGCCAACCTGCCGCCACAGTACTTCGCCGCCGAGAAGCGCTTTCGTACTGCCAAGACCATACCGGAGAAGATCGAGGCGCTGCAAATGATGATGGCAATCATGCCCAAGCACAAGGGCACCGACAAGCTGCGCGCCGAACTCAGGAGCAGGATGGCCAAGCTGACGGCAGAGGCCGAGAGGGTGCGCGCCACCGGCCGGAGGGGGACGTCGTACTATGTTCGCAAGGAGGGGGCGGGACAGGCAGCGCTCGTTGGTCTGCCCAACGTGGGCAAGTCTCAGCTAGTCGCAGTGCTCACCGAGGCCACGCCTGAAGTAGCTGACTACCCCTTCACCACCCACTCCTCGCTGGTGGGTATGATGCCGTTTGAGAATGTGCAAATCCAGCTCATCGATCTACCTCCGGTCACTGACGCCGATGCGCAGTCGTGGCTGCCGATGGTGCTGAGGAACGCCGACGTTCTGGTGCTCGTGGTTGAGCAGACGGAGGACTGCGTCAGCCAGGTGGAGAGCCTACTTGAGAAACTGGAGCAGATGAGAGTGAGCGTGATTGGGACTGCTGTCTCCGTTTCCGCACTGGAGGTAAGCACAGCCCTAATCCTGGCCAACAAGAGTGACCTGGCTGGTACTCAGCACAACTACGACCAGCTCGAATCGCGATATGCAGGGGAATTCCCCGTCATCTCCGTTTCCGCCAGGAACGGAAGCGGCCTGGAGGACTTCAAGCTCAAGCTGTTCGAGGTGCTGGACATCATCCGCATCCATACTAAGGCTCCTGGCCAGGAGGCGGACCTGTCTCATCCGGTGACGCTGCCATCCGGAAGCACCGTAGCCGACGCCGCCGAGTTGATCCACAAGGACTTCAGAGCGAAGCTGAAGCACGCCAGGATCTGGGGCTCGGCCAGGTTCGATGGACAGATGGTCAAGAAAGACTATGTCCTCAAGGACGGCGACATCGTCGAGTTCCACATCTGACGGCGCCTCATCGCGGCGAAGTCACCCGTTTCGATTCCGTGTCCATGCCCTCCCAGGGTGTCCTGTCACAGCATTACCAGCACGGTCATCATGGCGGTTGCCCACAGGATGTCCATTGGCAGGTGGATTGAACAGGTGGAGTCGAACAGAAGGTCAGCGCGCGCCGGGAACTCCTCGTCTCTTGTCCAGAGCAGCACCACCACGGGGACCCGGGGGAAGGGAAACAACCTCAGAGACGCATCGCCGAAATCAAGCTGCTCACCGCCGAGTTCGCAGCCCCTGTGGAGGAATCCCCGGGCGTCATTGCCGTATCTTCGCACAAGCCGATCCAGCGGAAGCGCGTGCGCCCCGGCGAAGAACATCCTTCCCTCGCTCGTATGGCTGGGGTTCACCAGGCTCCCGGAGGGGGGTACGTCCTTGGCTTGGATTAGATACCACAGGATCGAGAGCGGGGCGTAGTCGCCGAGTCTGTCGAGGAGGAGGTCAGCCTGTGGGGAGTTACCTGAGATTCGTCTGTCTCCGGGGCGGACCGACATCTCCTTGTTGAACAGAGGCAGAAGGTATGCGCCGCGCGACCTGTCGTAGACCACGTGCGCCCTCCGGCTGACGTCATCCGGGTCGAGCCCGGCGAGAGCATCCCAGGCCCTTTCTTCACCCTCATTCCAGTCATGCCCCTCGCCGACCAGCATGCGTCTACTTTATCCGAACTCAGTCGTGTTGTTCAAACTGGCAACCACGCTTCGGGTCGCACCGCCGTCGCGGCTCCCCGGCTGCGACATTCGCCGACCGGAGGCACCGTGATTGCCTCAGTCTATGGTAGCGCGTCATCGTAGCGGCTCCAGGACGAGCCGCTCAACGGCAGCCGACTCCACCTGACCTCGCGTCCACAGCATGGGGTAGTACTCTATGTTGCGCCACGGGTCAATCATGTCATCATAGTGGGGGCTATAGGGGTGGCCGCTCTGGCCGGTGGTGTGGACGGTCACGCTCTGTGTCAGGTCGCTCAGGTCGACGACCATGCGCATCGAAGGGAGCCCCAGCACGGCGAAGTCGCCCGATGTGGCGCTCCACACGGTGTTGTTCACCACTGACGTGCTGCCGTTCACGGCGAAGGGCCCGCGATTCACCAAGCCCTCGATGAGGCCGACCCCGCTCAGCCCAAGCGGGTAGCTGACGAAGGTCGCCGTGTGCACGTCGCCCCACCGCCACCTGGTGTGGTCTTGGCCGAGGGCGGCGACCGTCTCATCATGGGCTTCTCGGAAGGAGCGAAGCAGAATGTCGTCGCGCGATTCGACGACGTCCTCCGTCTCGATGTCGTCCCACCACGGGCTGTCCGGCTCCTCCATCAGCAGGTAGGTGGCCTGCATGTCCCGGTCGCTGCCCTGTGCCTCCATCTCCTCACCGAGCTGGTCGCTGTACAGGTTGTCCAGGAGGCGTGTCCAGAAGTAGGCGTAGAGCACCGCCCGTGAGCTGTCCATGTCGCACTGGTAGTCCCACTGCAGCAGCCAGTCGCGCGCTTCGGCGAGTTGAGCATCGCCAAAGAGCAGTTCGCCGAGGTAAGGGAGGAGCTCTGCGGCGCTGATATGCTTGTTGTCGCCCTGAATCGCCTGGAACGTGGTGATGGTATGCGGCGCCCTCTCGTGGAGCAGCTCGACGATGCGCTGTGCCCGCTGGGCGTAGTCCCACTCCTGGCTGATGACGTAGTTCTTTCCCTCGCCCAGTTCCCCGCCAAGCCAGTCATAGTACTCCAATGGAACAACTGCCTGGTTTGCAGTGGCGATATAGCCGTTTCCGGGGTTGAATACGTGCGGCAGCTTGTCGAAGGGGATGAACCCCTGCCAGTCGAACTCATCGGTCCAGCCGGGGACCGGCACCAGGCCGCTGTGGTCGGTGGTGCGAATAGGGATGCGACCGGGTGTCTGATACCCGATGTTGCCTTCGACATCGGCGTAGATGAAGTTCTGTGAAGGAGCGTCCCAGTACTCCAGGGCGTCGCGGAACCCCGCCCAGTTGGTGGCCTGGTTGAGCTTGAGGATGGCCGCGCACAGCGTGCCCGGCTCCAGGGCGGTCCACCGCGCCGCCAGGGGGTTCTCACTGTTGAAGCCCTGGATCTCGCCCGTGTCCTCGTCGATCTCATGGTCATTGATGATCGGTCCGAGGTGCGTCTGGCGAACCTGGATGGTGACCGGCTCTTCGCCGTCGCCGAAACGGATGGTCTCCTCGCCGACAGTCATGTCCCGCCACTCACCATTCCACTCGTATTGAAGCGAATTGTCCGGGTTGACACGAATCTGGTAGAGATCCAGGACGTCGGGGCCCACGTTGGTGACGCCCCAGGCGATGGAGCCGTTGTGACCGATGATGACCGCCGGTGCGGCCGAAAAGGCAAAACCCACCACGTCCAGGGACGGTTCCTCGCTGCCTTCAGGGGGATGACAGTGCAGGCCGACCTGGTACCAGATTGAGGGCATCCGTATGCCCAGGTGCGGGTCGTTGGCCAGGAGCGGCATGCCGCTCTGGGTCATGCTGCCATCGACCACCCAGTTGTTGCTGCCGACGCCTCGCCCGTGCCCGAAGACCAGGCTCATATCGGGCACGCCACTGGCGGACAGGAGTATGTCCTCCTCGGTGAACCCGGCGGCGCTGGCAACGCCGACGCTGCCGGTTGACCCCGCTCCGGGCAGGTCCTCGGGCTGGATGATGGTCGGCTTCTCGCCATAGGGCCACGGTGGTGTCAGCAACCGGTCGGCCATCTCCTGGCCCAAGAGCTCGTACAGAGTGGAGCGCTCCTGTTCGCTGCTTGTGCCCGGTCCCAGCTCCCATGCCATCACCTTGGCGAACGCCAGCGTGTCAACGGGCGTCCACGGTTCGACTTCGATTTCAACGCCCACCAGTCTCAGCACACTGTATTCCACGGCAAGCTCGCCGGGGGTACGGCCCATTATGTAGGCATTCACGCCGTCGGCGAAAGCCTGCAAGTGAGCCATGGTCTCGTCGTCGTAGCCATTCGCCTCCTCTTCCGCCACACGCCGCCAACCCAGAGTGCGGATGAAGATGTCGGTCGCCAGCAGGTCGTCATCTTTGCCGGTCAGCTCCTCGACTCTGCCGCTCGCGGTGTGCCGGAAGAACTCCATCTGCCACCAGCGGTCTTGTGCCTGGGTATATCCCTGGACGAACATCAGGTCGTGCATGTTGCTGGCGTAGATGTGGGGGATGCCCCACTCATCCCGCAGGACCTCCACGGGGTAGTCAAGCCCGGCGACCGTTATCTCCCCTGCATATTGCGGCAGCGGTGCCCGGGTCAGCTCGTAGAAGGAGGCATAGCCGAGGCCGGAGACAAGTGCGAGCATAACCACGACGGCGGCTATCGCCATCCCAATGACTTTGCCGGTGCCGATGCCCTTCATCGCTGCCCTCCTTTTTCAGTGCGCCCCGAGTCCGTTTCGCACCTGCGGTTGCCCTCTCGATGTAGTTTGAAAAGACCCAGCGACCCCTTCGAGCATACGTCTCAGCCGGGCCTCGGATTGCCCGTTCCCGGGGTCTCGGCGACTCGCCTGCTCACGAGGCGCTTCTCTGTATGGCTATGTCCATGAGTTCGGTGATGTCCTTCACGTTCTCCAGGGACTCCAGCAGCGCCAATGAGCGTTCGACGTCGTCTGCGGACAGCACGAGTCGGGCGCACTCACGGTACTTCGTCGCCAGCTCCTCGCGCGTTAGCGGTACTTGAGGGAAACCTTTGAGCATCTCGCCGCTGCGCTCGCGGAACTCGCGCCCGTCGGTCATTCGAACGGTCATCTCTATGCCCCCGATGCCGCGGAGGGCCGGGTCAAGATGCCGTGTCACCTTCTTCATGGTCTCACGAATCTCGGGCCGGTTGACCTTCTCGTCGGCGAAGTCCTCAAGCCCGACCTTGCCGCTGTGCAGCGCCCGGGCGATGCAGTACTCCACGCTGAATTTCCCTTCGAGGCCGGTTGTTGGCTCGGTGTAGAAGGCTACGGTGGAAATCAACTCGCTGACGGTGCAGTCTATGCTCGCTATGTCCTCGGGCCGGATGCCGTGTTTCTGGCGCAGCTCCAGCGCGGTGTTTATGGCGGCGTGGGTCTCATGACAGCTAGGATACAGCTTGAAGGCTATTCCCGAGGTGAGGATTTCCAGAGTCTCGCCCAGCCCGCTGGTGATGTTGTCCACGTCGTAGGGGTTGTCGCCCTTGAACACGTTGCAGAAGCCGAGTTGCTCCTCTATCACGCTGGCGTGGGCGGTGAAGCCGCCCTCGGCCAGCATTGCCGCCACCACCCCGCTCCTGGCGGCATGACCTGCATGGAAGGGCTTGGTCATGGTGCCGAAGTTCTGTCTTATTCCCGAGACCTGGGATGCGGCAATCCCCAGAGCCATCCTGGTCTGGTGCACGTCGAGCCCCAGCATCCTGGCGCTCGCCGCGGTTGCTCCCATGGTGCCAAGGGTTCCGGTGGCATGCCAGCCCCGCTGGTAGTGGCCGCTCGGTATCATCGCCCGCCCCAGCTTCGACTCGGTTTCGAAGCCCGCTACGTACGCTTGGAGTATGTCCTTTCCCGACGCTTTGCGCTGCTCGCCCAGAGCCAGTATCGCGGGCAGCAGGGGCACCGTGGGGTGCCCCAGTATGGCGTAGCCGCTGTCATCGAAGTCCTCAGCATGTCCCATCGTCCCGTTGGCCAGAGCGGCCCAGGGAGCCGAGGTGCGGAACCCTCCACCTATCACGGTCGCCACAGGGTTACCCCCCACTTCCCTGACGAAGGCAGTCATGATTCTGCCGTCGGACGTTGCGGCGCCGGCAAGGGTGACGCCAAAGCAGTCGAGAATCGCCTGTTTGGCGGTCTTGACCGCCTCAGGTGGCACCCTGTCGATGTTCGCTTCAACGATGAACCTGGCCACTTGCTCGGTGACTCCCATTTCAACCTCCTTCATGTCCATCACC
>Ga0209164_1004326_pt1 | contig 12832 bp, 11 predicted proteins | sample MTBNYHSulfiMetaG_FD_187458 | JGI IMG/M metagenome (GOLD analysis project Ga0209164, IMG submission 187458) | Enrichment culture microbial communities from rom New York Harbor, USA that are MTBE-degrading - MTBE-NYH (New York Harbor Sulfidogenic)... | ecosystem: Environmental > Aquatic > Marine >...
TGAAGATTGAAGTCGCGGAGAGGGGGATCGAGGATGAAGAGCATGCTGATTGGAGCCTTGATGGTGCTTGCCGGTGCGGGATGGGGCGTGGGGCAGGAAGGGGCGACCCCGGGGGGAGGGCTGCTTCTCGATGATTTCGGTGATGAGGTTTCCGCCCTGGGGACCCGGTGGGAAGGCTTCACGGACAAGGTGATGGGCGGGGTCTCGGAGCTCCAGGTGCGCCGCGAGAGCTCGGAGGCCGGGGCGCTGCTGCATCTGTCGGGAAGGGTTTCCCTGGAGAACAACGGGGGCTTCATCCAGGTGCGGCTGTTCCTGCACCGGGATCGGAAGCCCTTCGATGCAGGGCAGTACCGGGGCGTCGAGCTGCGGGTGCGGGGCCGCGAGGATGGCTACTACGTGCACCTCCGCACCACCCGCACCGTGTTTCCCTGGTCGTACTACGCCCAGCAGTTTCCGGTGCAGGAGCAGTGGACCCTGGTCCGTCTGCCCTTCGAAGGGTTCGCCGCGGAGAATATGCTGCCCGGAGCTCCCAACGTGAGCCGCCTCGTCAGCATCGCGATCGTGGCGGCCAAGAAGGAGTTCCCGGCGGACCTGTACGTGGACAGCGTCGCCCTCTACCGCTGAAGCGCCCGCCCCGGGAGGCTAGAACTTCGGCACGGGGAAGAGAAGCCCGCCGAACACCAGGGCCGCGACCAGCAGGGTCCACAGGATGTTGAAGGCCTGGGCTCCCACGAAGGTCAGGGCCGGTCTTCCCCCGTGCATGGCCACGAGCTCCTTGACCCTGGTCTCCAGACCGATGGACACGAATGCCACGGCGAACCAGTAGCCGCGCAAGCCCTTGGACACCGAGGTAATCGCCGTGGCGGTGCCCTCCTGGAGAAGCAGCGAGAACACCAGGGAGGCCACGACGAATCCAAGCACGAACTTGGGGAATCGGTACCAGATCTCCCCGAGATTCGGTCGTTCGCCTGCCTCCTTCTTCCGGAATGCCGCCCACAAGGCCAGGAGAAAGGCCACGACTCCGATCAGGGCATTCTGGGCCATCTTCACGACGATCGCCATGTTCATGGCCTCGTCGCCGGCGATGGCCCCCGCGGCCACCACCGCCCCGGTGGTGTCGATCGTACCGCCGAGCCAGGCGCCGGCCAGAATCGGGCTCAGGCCCAGCAGCCGGGCTGCGATCGGCTGGAGAATGAGCATGGGAACGGCCATGATGAGCACCAGAGAAATGGTGTGGCTGACCTTCTTGGGGTCGCCCTTGAGGGCTCCCCCTGCGGCGATGGCCGCGGACACGCCGCACACCGATACCCCCGTGGCCAGGATGGCCCCGAACTCCTTGTCCAGTCCGAGCTTTCCGGCCAGCCAGTAGCAGAAGTACCAGACCGCCAGGATGACCGCCAGGGCCTGGATCATCCCAAGGGCGCCAGCTTTCAGAAGGGTGCGTATGAGCATCTCGGCGCCCATCAACACCAGGCCGATCTTGATGTAGAGCTCGGTGTTGACCGCGGGTTTCAGCCACTGCGGGACACCGACGGTATTGCTGATCAGCAGACCCAGGGCGAGGGCCCAGAAAACGTACTCCACCCCGAAGTAGTTGATTCCGCGGTTGCCCGCGATCAGGAATCCGACCGCGGCAAGGGCGAAGACCACCGGAGAGGCGGCGAGGAAGCGCAGGCCGCTGCGCCCCAGCAGAGCGGAAGCCGCCGCCCCGATCAGGGCGAATCCCGCCAGCACCGGAAGCAGCCTGCGCAGGTTGGACCACCGAAGCGTGCGCAGGAGCGTGCTTTCCGCGGCCCCGCCGATCCGGGCGGCAAGCTCGAGGGCTCTCTCTTTGATCGTCGGGTTCCCGGCCACGGCAGCGTCCCGTTCCAGAGACCGGGCTGCCTCGCGGAGCTCCTGCCGAGAGGACTCCCGGCCCAGGGCCTGCAGAAGCCCGGAGGCTGCCCCGGCCACCGCGGCTTCGCCGGCGAGCTGGGCCTGGTCCCTCAGGCTCTCGGCCTGTTGGACCCAGGTGGGTCGATCCCGGAGGAGCTCGCCTGCGCTGACCCACTTCCAGCTTGGCAGCTTGAGGGCGAGTCCACCGCCCAGGAGCACCCCTGCAATCACTGCGAGGATCAACAGTCCGGACCAGACCGAAAGCCAGTCATCCTTGCGCCACAGGTCGGACAGCCTACGTTTCCCTTCCCCAGCCATCTTTTGCCTCCTCCGCCACTTCGGGCATGCGCGCCTGGGCCGAACCGATGAAGGGAATTATTCACCTCTCGCGGAGGGAAGTCAATCGAGGTTTGCCGTTTTCTATGCTAGTTTTTTCTTGGAAATGAATATTTGAACAGAATATTCAGATTGTGCCATCTCGGTGGACCGGGGGGGCAGAGTCCCTGGGCGCAGCCGTCGGGGCCGCCGGCGGCTGCGGGAGAGTCGACAGGGTGCTCCGGGCTCGGGCGCAGTCCAGCTCCATCTGCCGGATCAGGGCCTCGGGGCTGTCGTAGCGCTGCTCCTCCCGCAGGTATGCCGCGGGCACCACCTCCAGGAGCGTTCCGTAGAGCTCGCCGCCAGGGTAGTCGAGGATGTGCACCTCCATCCGGCGCCGGGGCGCGGGAAAGGTGGGATTGTACCCTACGCTGGCGGCGCCGGAACGCCAGAGTTCCTCGCCCTGGAGGCGCACCCACACGGCGTAGATTCCGGAGACCGGGAGCTCGCCGGAATCGAGCTCGAGGTTTGCCGTCGGGAACCCCAGCTGGTGGCCCCGCCGTCCCCCAGGGACCACGCGGCCCGAAAGGACCCGGGGCGCACCCGCGGTGCGGGGAGCGGCTGCGTCCGGCGGCGCAGCGGCGGCCCGATCATGTGCCGGTATTGTCGTCGTCTTCGCCATTGCTACAAAGATACCCAGGCCGAGGCGGAAAGTCACGGGGGAGTGGGCCGAGGTACTGGTAGAGGTAGGTCTTCAGGTTTCCGTTGTACAGCTTGCGGTTTCGGTCCGCGCGCCTCCCGAAGGGTCTCTCGAATCCCGGGTGGGCGGTCAGGATGAAGGCGGACCAGCGGTCGAGGCGGCGGAAGACCATCCCCAGGCTGCGGTAGAGCTCTTCGACCTGCGAGCTCTCGCCGGTACGCTCGCCGTAGGGCGGATTGCAGACCAGGACGCCGCACGCGGCCCGGCTGTGGAAGCGCTCGACCGGCAGGGTTCGCCACGTGATGACGTTCTCCACGCCGGCGCGCCTGGCGTTGGCCCGGGCGAGGGCCATCACGCCGGCGTCTCGATCGGAAGCCAGGATCTCGAGATCTCCCGGGCTGCGGCCCTTGGCCTCTTCGGCCTGCCCCCGAGCCTCGTCCCGGGCCTCCTGCCAGATCCGGGCGCCCAGGTGCGGCCATCCTTCGGCGCTGAAGCTGCGCTGGAGCCCCGGCGCCATGCCCAGAGCGGCCATCGCCCCCTCGATGGGAATGGTGCCGGAGCCGCAGAAGGGATCCGCCAGCACTCGGGGCGGGCTCCAGCGGGAAAACAGGGTCAGGGCCGCAGCCAGGTTCTCCCGCAGGGGAGCCGCGCCCGCCTGGAGTCTGTAGCCCCGGCGGTTGAGACCGTCCCCGGATGTGTCGAGCGTCAGCAGGCCCTGGTCGCCGCGCAGGGAGAGGTCCACCAGGTACACGGGCCCGCTCTCGGGGAACCAGTGACTGCGGTAGCGGCGGCGGAGGCTCTCGATCACGGCCTTCTTGACCGTGCGCTGACAGGCCGGGAGGCTGGTGAGCCCGGATTTGACGCTGCGGGCCGTGACCACGATGCGGCCGTCTGCCGGAAGGAAATCCTCCCAGGGGACCGCCTGGACGCCGGCGAACAGCTCCTCGAAGCTCGAGGCCGGAAAGCTCGCCAGCACGATCAGCACCCGGTCGGCCGTCCGCAGCCAGAGGTTGCAGCGGGCCACCGCGGAGGCCGGCGCCGTGAAGCTCACCCGCCCGTTCTCCACTTCGTGCTCGTGATAGCCCAGGTCGGCGAGCTCGTGGCCGACCAGAGACTCCAGGCCGAAGCTGCAGGCCACGGAGATCCGGAGCTCCGAGCCTCCCCCGGGGATCCCGTAGCGCTGGGCGGGTCCCCGGAGTCCGCCGCCGGCGGTCACTCCAGCCGGTCCCGCATGTGCGGCGCCGGGGCGCCGTAGCGGACCGCCAGGACCTCCGCGGCGATGGAGACCGAGATCTCCTCCGCCGTGCTGCCGCCGATGGCCAGGCCCACGGGCGCGTACAGGAACGGGGGGCGCTCGATGCCGTCGGCCTCCAGGCGCTTCAGGGTCGTGCGCACCTTGGCCCTGGAGCCGATCAGGCCCACGTAGCGGTACTCGGGCCTGGCCTCCAGGACCTGCTTGAGCACGGCGTAGTCGTGCTCGTGGCCGTGGGTGGCGATGAAACAGAATTCGCTTGCCTCCAGGACAGACCGAACCGGGGCGAGATCGCCGTAGTCCCCGCGAACGACCTTGCGCTGCCCGGTATCGGGCAGAAGCTCCGATACCTCCGCCCGGGGATCGTATACCGTGACGCGGAAGCCCAGCGACTGCAGGATGGGCGACAAGGCCCTGCCGATGTGCCCCCCCCCGAAGACAACGAAGCTCTGCCGGGCCTGGAGAACCTCGAAGAGCAGGCTCGTCCGTCCGCCGCAGGTCATGCCGATCTCCCCGAGATCGTAATCCCGCTGCCCGCCCTCCATGTTCTGCAGCATCTTCCGGGCGTCCTGGACTGCCCGGGCCTCCAGGGCGCCGCCTCCCACCGTCCCGTGAAGAGCTCCCGAACGGGTGACGATCATCTTGAAGCCCGTCTTTCCCGGTGTACCGGCCCCCGCCTCGATCACCGTGACGAGGACCAGGTCGTCGCCCTGTTCCAGCAGCTCTACCGTTTTGCGGAGGATGTCCATGGCCGTACAGTGTAGCTTCTGCCTCGGGGAAGGGCAAGGTGGGGGTGGGCCGCCAAGCGGGCGGGACGGTGCCGGGTGGCCGTGAGCCCGGACCCGTTAGTACATTACTTCTCAGGTAAGGATGACGAGCACGGCGAGCATGGAGAGCATGGAGAGCACCAACCCGGTCATCGACTGGGTCTTGAGCGAAATCGGGGGCCCCTCGGGAGAGGGCCCGCCGCAGGGTCTGGATTCCTCGGCCGCCGAACAGGACGCAGAGCTCCTGGACGCCTACTCCCGGGCGGTCATACGGGTGGCGGAGGAGGTCGGGCCCTCGGTCGTGGCTATCAACGTCAGCAAGAAGAGCGGCCGGCGGGCTCCCGGGGGCGAGGGGGCGGGGTCCGGGGTCACCATCACCCCGGACGGCTTCGTTCTCACCAACTACCACGTGGTCGAGGGAAGCGACGGCCTGAAAGTCTCGCTGACCGACGGGCGGAGCCTTCCGGCCGAGGTGGTGGGCCTGGATCCGGCCACGGACCTGGCGGTGATACGCGTCGCCGATGGAAGCCTGCCGGCGGCGGTTCTGGGCGATTCGGACCATCTGCGGGTCGGGCAGCTGGTGATCGCGATCGGCAATCCCCTGGGGTTTCAGAGCACGGTCAGCGCGGGCGTCATCTCTGCGCTCGGCAGGTCCCTGCGCAGCCAGTCGGGACGGCTCATCGACAACGTGATCCAGACCGACGTGGCGCTCAACCCGGGCAACTCCGGGGGACCGCTGGTGGACAGCCGGGGACGGGTGATCGGGATCAACACGGCCATGATCTACATGGCCCAGGGGATCAGCTTCTCGATCCCGATCAACACCACCCGCTGGGTGGTCAGTGAGCTGGTCATGCATCGCCGGGTGCGGCGCGCATATCTCGGCATCGGCGCACAGCCCCGGCCGGTCAACCGGCGTCTGCAGCATCGCCTGGAGCTCGACGCCCCCGCAGTGGTCGAGGTCGTATCGATCGAGGAGGGAGCGCCAGCCGGCCGGGCGGGGCTGGAGCGGGGAGACCTGATTTTTCGCGCCGGAGGGCATCGGGTGGCCTCGGTGGATGACCTCCACCGGGTTCTCAGCCGATGGCCGGCAGGCAGGACGATGAACCTGGACATCCTTCGCTCGGGAAGCATCGTCTCTCTGCAGATCATGCCGGTGGAGGGCTGACCAACGGGACACCATCCCCCGGCGCGGGGGTCGTTGGGGGATGTGGGTTCGTGTGCGGATCTGGCGGGTAGCCTATTCCCCGAGGGGAACGGATTGGACGGTCTTGACCTCCGGCACTTGGCTCTTCAGGTGGCGCTCGATTCCCTGCTTCAGGGTGATCTGCGCCATGGGGCAGCCGCCGCAGGCCCCTTTGAGCCGCACCTTGACGATGCCATCGTCGGTAACCTCCACCAGCTCGACGTCACCGCCGTCGGCCTGAAGCCCGGGCCGCACCTGGTTCAACGCTTCTTCGACTTTCTCACGCATCGGATTCCTCCATGGTCCCGGCACCGCGGGCCAGTCTGTTCGCCGTGGGGGTCGACAAGCGCCCCAAGTGCAGCGCATTCTGCCGTTTCGTCCCCGGTCGATCACCCTCGTCGCTGAGCTCTGCCAGAGCCCGGGCGTCGCGGACGACCCGGGCTTCGAGCCCCGCGGGTGCCCCTGCGCTCTGCGACAGCTCCTCCAGGATCCCGCACACCGCCTTCACGTCGTCGGGATCCAGCCCCTGCCCGTGCAGGAGCCCCTCCAGGGTGTCCCGGGCGGAGCCTCCGGGGAAGTGCACATCATGGACCAAAACCGCGGGAATGACAAGATGCCACGCCGCCGGCTCGTCCGCCAGAATGGCCTCCGCCCAGCCCGCCGCGCGCTCTCGGATGTCGGCCTCCTGCGGGCCGAGCAGCTCCTGGCGCCGCAGTACCTCCAGGAGCCTCTGTTTCAGACCCAGGGCCCTGTTTCGCTGGTAGGTGCCGAAGGCTTCTTCGCCCACGCAATCCTTCCCGTACTTGCACCACTGCACGCAGGAAGGCAGCCCATCGCGGAAGACGTGCCTGCCGCAGGCGCTGCAGGTACCGCGTATCTCGTCGGACCAGATCTCGACTTCCTCGCCGCAGTCCGGGCATTCGAAGATCTCGGGTCGTGGCTGCCGCAGGAACCTGGCACCGGGACATACCGTGTGATCCATGCTTCCAGTATACCCACCGCGGCCGCGGCGGGTAATTGACCCAGGTCAACCCTGCGCAGGGTCTTCCGGGAAGCGGTAGTACAGCTCGGTGAGCTCCCGCAGGCGGTCGGCGATCTCCCCACGGAGCATCCAGTCCTGGTACCGCCACTGCCAGTTGCCCTGGGCCCTGCTCGGGAAGTTCATCCGCGCCTCGGAGCCGAGGTTCATGAGGTCCTGCAGCGGCACCACGGCTGTGCGGCCCACGGAGGCGAACGCCAGGCGCACCAGGTCCCAGGAGATGTCGTGACCGTCACGGGCCAGGTAGCGGCGCACGAAGTCCCGGGTCGGTTCGTCCTGGGTCTGGTACCAGCCGAGGGTGGTGTCGTTGTCGTGGGTGCCCGTGTACACCACGCAGTCCTCCGAGTAGTTGTGGGGCAGCAGGTTGTTCGAGGTGTCCCCGTCGAAGGCGAACTGCAGGACCTTCATTCCCGGCAGCCGGAGCCGCTCCCGAAGCTCGACGACCTCGTCGGTGATGTACCCCAGGTCCTCGGCGATGAGCGGGAGGCTCCCGAGAGCTCCGGCGAGGGTCTCGAACAAGGGCAGGCCGGGTCCCTTGACCCACCGTCCGTTCTCGGCGGTCTCGTCCCCGGCCGGGACCTCCCAATAAGCCTCGAATCCTCGAAAGTGATCGAGGCGCAGGAAGTCCACTGACTGGAGCTTGGAGCGGATGCGGTCGATCCACCAGCGGTAGCCGGTGGCCTGGTGGCGGCTCCAGTCGTAGAGGGGATTGCCCCAGAGCTGCCCCGTGGAGCTGAAGTAGTCAGGCGGTACCCCGGCCACGACCGTTGGGTTTCCCTCCCGGTCCAGCCTGAAGAGCTCCTGGTGCGCCCAGACGTCGGCGCTGTCGTAGGCCACGAAGATTGGTATATCCCCGATGATCCTGACCCCCTGGCCGTTGGCGTACCTCTTCAGAGCCTGCCACTGACGGAAGAACAGGAACTGGTAGAGCTTGTGCTCGGACACCGCCGCGGCCAGCTCCCTGCGGGCCGCCTCCAGGGCGGCGGGCTCGCGGCGCACCAGCTCCTGGGGCCAGCGGGCCCAGACGCCCCCGCCGCGGGCGGCGTACCGGCGCTTCAGGCCCATGAACAGGCTGTAGTCGTCGAGCCAGAAGGCGTTTCGCCTGCAGAACTCCGCGAGCTCCTCCTGCAGGGCCGAGCCGCTGCGTCGTTTCCAGGCGGCGTGAACCCGCCGGAGAACCGCCTGCTTGAAGGGGATAACCGCGCCGTAGTCGATCCGATCGGCCGGGAAATCCTCCCGCCCGTCAAGCGCGGTCTCGATCTCCCTGGGCAGGAGCAGCCCCTCCTCGAGCAGAAGCGGAAAGTCGACGAGCAGGGGATTGCCCGCGAAGGAGGAGAAGCTCTGATACGGAGAGTCGCCGTACCCCGTGGGCCCCAGCGGAAGCACCTGCCAGAGGGACTGGAGGGCACGCCGCAGGAAGTCCACGAAGCCCTGCGCGCTCCTGCCCAGGCTGCCGATCCCGTGGGGCCCCGGCAGGCTGGTGGGATGGAGTAGCACGCCGGCTCGGCGCTGAGTCGGCAATCGGGTGGTCCGGTCGTGGATCGTTTGCTTCATGGCTGCCTCACTGCGGCGCCCAGAGAGGCGGCCAGAGCGGAAAGGAACCGCCCCGCCCCCTCGGGCCTGGCGCCCACGCCCTGCCAGCGCTTTCCCCTCCCGCCCCCCCGGCCGCCGATCAACTGGAGGTGCGGCACAACCAGGGCTTGCAGATCCAGCTCCAGCTCCTGGCTGCAACCCGCCAGCCAGCGCAGAGCCCCTGCCTCCCGGCAGGCCAGAGCGGCGACGGTCCCCGGGGTCGACACCAGCGCCCGGAATATCTCCTCGACGAGCTCCTGGGACTGCCCGTCCAGCTGCTGCACGACCAGGGTGATCCCGCCCAGGTGCCGGCCCCGCTCCCGAAGGCCCGCCGCCAGGAGCTCCCCAAGGCGTCGCTTGAGCTGCGATGCTTCCAGCTCCCGGGCCCGGAGCCGCGCCTTGAGCTCCCGCACGCAGACCGGCAGCTCCTCCCGGCGGCAGCCCAGCTCCCGCCCGAGCTCCTGCGCCAGCCGCTCCATCTCTCGGGCCTCCCGGTATGCCCGCTCGCCGATGCGCCAGGACAGGCGCAGGTGCCCGCGGATCTTCTCTACCCCGGTCAGCTGGATCAGTCCGACCTCCCCGGTGGAACCCACGTGCAGTCCGCCGCAGGGGCTGGCGTCGTGACCCGGGATTTCCACGATTCTCAGGAGCCCTATTTCCGGCGGGGGCGCTTTGCGCAGCCGGTAGCGATCCAGCTCCTCCCTCCGCGCCCACAGGACCCTCACGGGGAGGTTCCGGGTGACGATCCGGTTGGCCAGAGACTCCGCAGCCTCGAGCTCGGCTTCTTCCAGGCAGTCCCGGTCGACCTCCACCGAGGTGTAGCGTTCCCCCAGGTGGGCGGAAACGGTCAGCGCGCCGGCGCTCTCTGCGAGGCTGGCGGAGACGATGTGCTGGCCCGTGTGCTGCTGCCTGTACTCTCTGCGGTGACCCGCCTCGACCGCTCCGGCTACCGGCAGCGGCTCGGGCGCCTCCCGGGCCGGGTCGGCCAGGGGCTCCGGGAGAAAATGAACGACTCTTCCCTCGAGCTCCTGAACGTCGAGAACCGGAATCCCGTTCAGGGTCCCCCGGTCGGGAGGATGTCCTCCCCCCTCGGGGTAGAAGGCGGTCTTGTCGAGGACGATGCCCCAGCGCCCCGAGACGGGCTCCTGCTGCACGAGGCGCCCCGTGAAGCTGAGGCAATCGGGATCCTGGTAGTAGAGTCTGTCGTTCACCTCGGCTTCCAGGGAAAACGACAGCGCCTCGGAGGAGGCCGGTTCGCCCTCACTCATCGGTGCGCCAGCTTACCATATGTTCGAGGTCTTGGAAGGAGAACCCCCCCCGGTCCTCCCGGGCCCTCCGGGCCTGATCGGGAGGCTCTACGGGCCCGGGGGGCTCCCAGCGCCCTCGGCCCGCCTTCCCGGGATCGGCCGCCCGCAAGGCAAGCTCGAAGTGGGCCATGGCGATGCCGACGTCCAGGCGTTGGAGATCCATCCCCCCCGCCCGGTGGTACCCCGGCGTGCGCTGCAGGTACAGGTGCACCTGCTCTCCGACCGCCAGGACCCGCCAGGGCTGGCGGTTGGAAGCCGAAGGGGCCAGGCGGAGCATTTCCAGGGCCTCCCGGTGGTGCCGCGGCAGCTGCCCGGGGGACAGGGGCATGCCCCGGTCGTCGAAGAACAGGGTGTCCCAGGGTCGCCGGGACCTGGAGCCCGCGCCGAGTCGGAACAGCCGGTCCAACAGGCTCCGGCGCCGGGCCGGGGGCCCGACGGGGCTGACCGCGGGCAGCATCTCGTGGTCCTTCAGCTGCAGCGCCCGCTCGAAGTCGCTGCGGCGAAAGGTCCCGCCCAGCCAGCAGGTCCCCAGGCCGAGCTCGGTAGCCTTGAGAACCAGCATCTCGAACAGGTAGCCGAAATCCAGAAGGGCGAAGGATCCCCGGACGGCGGCCCCGGCCAGGTACGTGGAGGCTCCCCGGATGACGCCGTAGGTTCCCAGCCGTTCGCCCCCGGGCGAGCTTCCCGCGGCGGCGCCGCGGTCGAGGAGCAGGAAGCGGCAGGGAGTGCCCAGGGGACCCTCTCGAAGAGCGCTGCAGGCCTCCTCGAGGAGCCGCCGCCGGTCGGCGGGCAGCGGTCCCGAACGGAAGGTGCGTATGGAGGTCCGCTCCCGCATCAGGGTGCGGGCATCGCGGCGGTATTCCAGCACTGTCGTGGGCTCCTGTGGGGTCCCGCGAGGGCCGATGGGCTCCTGTGGGCGGCGACCCGGAATCTAGGGTATTATAGAGGCGAGACACCGGGACTGTTAAGGGGGGTGTGGACCATGGACTCCAGGGGCCGGCGCGGGAAAACCCCGGCGAGCGACGAGCTGTTCGGGCAAGCTCCCTCCCCCGAAGAGATGCCGCTGGCCGCCCGCATGCGTCCCCGCACCCTGGAGGAGTTCGTCGGCCAGGAGCACATCCTGGGCCCGGGCCGGCTCCTGCGCAGGGCCATCCAGGCGGATCAGCTTTCCTCGCTGATCTTCTACGGTCCCCCGGGGACGGGCAAGACGACCCTGGCCCGGGTGATCGCCAACACCACCAGGAGCCACTTCGAGAGCATCAACGCTGTGCTGGCCGGGGTCAAGGAGATCCGGGCGGTCACTGCTCAGGCGGAAGAACGGCGCCGGCTTCACGGTCAGAGGACCATCCTCTTCGTGGACGAGGTGCACCGCTGGAACAAAGCCCAGCAGGACGCGCTCCTGCCCTGGGTCGAGAGCGGCACCGTGGTCCTGATCGGAGCCACGACCGAGAACCCCTTCTTCGAGGTCAACCCCGCTTTGGTCAGCCGCTCCCGGGTGTTTCAGCTGACGCCCCTGACCCGGGAAGACCTGCTGGAGGTCGCCCGGGCGACCCTCGAAGATCCCGAGCGGGGCTACGGCGGGCTCTTGGTCGAGATCGACCCGGAGGCCCTCGAGCACCTGGTGGACGTGGCCGGGGGGGATGCCCGCACCCTGCTCAACGCCCTGGAGCTGGCCGTAGAGACCACGCCGGAGCGTTTTCCCCCGCCGCCGGGACAGGAGATCCGCGTCACCCTCGAAATCGCCGAGGAGAGCATCCAGCGCAGGGCGGTCCTGTACGACAAGGAGGGGGACTATCACTTCGACACCATCAGCGCCTTCATCAAGAGCCTGAGGGGCTCGGACCCCGACGCCGCCCTGTACTGGATGGCCAGGATGGTCTACGCCGGGGAGAACCCCCGGTTCATACTCCGGCGCATGCTCATCTTCGCGGCCGAAGACGTGGGCCTGGCGGACCCGAATGCCCTGGGGGTGGCGGAAGCCGCCGCCGCGGCTTTCGACCGGGTGGGCCTGCCCGAGGGGCGGTTCCACCTGGCTCAGGCCGCGCTGTACCTGGCCACGGCGCCCAAGTCCAACACCACCCTGTCCTTTTTCGACGCCCTCAAGACCGTGGAGCGGGAGCGCTCCGGGGAGGTGCCCGCCCACCTCAAGGACCCGAGCCGGGACCGGGAGGGATTCGGACACGGCGAGGGCTACCTGTATCCCCACGCATACCGCGACCACTGGGTCGCCCAACAGTATCTGCCGGACCGACTGCAGGGCAAGGTCTTCTACCAGCCCACCGGCCAGGGTCACGAGGCGGCCATCCGGGAGGGCGTCGAGCGCCGCCGGGAGGCCCAGCTGGCGGCGATGCTGGAATCCGAGGAGCGCACCGGCGAGGTCCTGACCTTCAGCCCCCCCGACCGCTCCAGGGAGCTGTGGCTCGAGCGCACGGTCAGCCGGGTCAGCGAGCAGCTGGGCGAGCTGAGGGACGAGCTTTTCGCGGCGCTCTCCCCGGCGCGCCACCACCTGGTGCTCGACCTGAACGCCCGGGACGGCCTGTTGAGCTGGGAGGCGGCGAGGCGGGTTCCGGAGGGCGGGGTCTGGGCCGTGGTCCGCAGCGGCCGGGAGGCCGAGCTCCTGGAAGCCAAGGCCCGGAGCCTCCCGGAGCTCGAGCGGCCCCGGTTGCTCCGGCGCGGACCCGAAGGGCAGGGCAGCGGGCTCCCCGAGCTGCTGGCGGCCGCCGCCGGGGGCGAGAGCCTTCGTTTCGACGCCGCCGTGGGCCGGGACGCACTGCTGCGGGAGACCGACCGGGAGGGCGTTCTACGGGCAGTGGCCTCCG
>Ga0209164_1004328_pt1 | contig 12830 bp, 8 predicted proteins | sample MTBNYHSulfiMetaG_FD_187458 | JGI IMG/M metagenome (GOLD analysis project Ga0209164, IMG submission 187458) | Enrichment culture microbial communities from rom New York Harbor, USA that are MTBE-degrading - MTBE-NYH (New York Harbor Sulfidogenic)... | ecosystem: Environmental > Aquatic > Marine >...
AGGGGCTCCACGTGCACCATGATGTCGTAGACGTTGTCCAGCTTCTGCTTGATGCGGTCCTCCACCCGAGCCGCGATGTGGTGAGCCTCGGCCACGGTAAGAGAACCGTCCACCTCGATATCCAGGTCGATCAGATACATGTTGGCCAGCCGCCTGACCCGGGCGCGGTGCGGGTTGACCGCCTCGGAAACGCCGCCCACCGCCTCGAACACGATGGGGTAGATGGTCGGGTCGTCCAGTCCGTCCATAAGCTCCTTGTTGGACTCCAGGAAGATGCCAAATGCCGTCTTCATGATCCAGGCGCTGATGGCCAGGGCCACGACCGGGTCGATGACCGGCAGGTGCAGCCACCGGGTGAACACCAGGCCGACCAACACCCCCCCCGAGATCAGGATGTCGCTCTTCATGTTCTTACCGTTGGCCACCAGCATGGAGCTGGACAGACGCTTGCCGAAGCGCGACAGCAGGAGGGCCAGACCCAGCTTTCCGGCGATCGATATCGCGACCGCGTACAGGGCCAGCGACGCGGGGACCTCCGGCGGAACGCCGGACAGCAGCCGGCGCACCGTGGAAACAGCCAGCTGGGCGCCCATGAAGAAGATGATGAAGGACAGGGTCTTGCTGGCAATCGTCTCGGCGCGGAAGTGACCGTACGGATGGGTTCGGTCCGGGGGCTTGGCGATGATCCGGGCGGCAAAGAGCGTGATCGCCGAGGCGGCGATGTCCGTGGTGCTGTCCAGGCCGTCGCCGAGAACCGCCAGGCTGCCTGCTACCAGGCCCGCGGCGATCTTGATCGTCGCCAGGACCAGGTTGCCCAGGACGGCGACCCAGGCGATGCGCTCGATCTGTCTTGCCCGCTCGGTGAACATTCCGGCCTCGATCATACCCCGTAGCCCGGTCCAAGGCCAGGGGACGTTCCAGCCCTGCCCGGCAGGCTCTGCTGCGCCGCCCCCGGGGGGCCCTCAGTATAGGTCACCGCCCCGCCCGGCACAAGAGCCCCGGTCGTGTCCCGGTCGTGTACACGGGGGGCACGATCCGGTATGCTCTGTTACTCGTGGAGGGAGGAGTGCCGGCGCCAGGCCGCTCGCCGCGGCGCCCGGGCGTCTGACCCCGATTCTGGAGCAGGATCTTGCGGGAACGCGATCGAACCGGGCGGCAGGAGCCCGGGATTCATGCCGACCTGACCAGCGGGCCGGTGTTCGGCACCGTGCTGCGGCTGGCATGGCCGATGATCCTGGGCAACGTTCTGCAAAACGCCTTCAACGTCGTGGACATGATCTTCGTCGGCCGCCTGGGCCCCGAGGCCATTGCCGCAGTGGCTCTCTGCGGGCTTCTCATGCAGATCAGCTGGACGCTCCTGATCGGGGTCTCCATCGGGACCACGGCCATGGTCTCCCGCTTCTACGGCGCCGGAGAGCTGGAGCTGGCGGGATCGACGGCCATGCAGTCCCTGACCCTGGGAGCCGCGGTTTCCCTCGCTCTGATCGCCTTCGTCAACCTGCTGGGCAGGCAGGCCCTGGGTGCGCTCGGCGCCGAGGGCGAGGTCGTCGAGCTGGGCTCCGGCTACCTGCTGATCGTGTTCAACGGCTCGTTCACCCTGATCCTGTTCTTTCTGTCCAGCGCGATCATGCGCGGGATCGGGGACGCCCTGTCACCCATGCTGGTAATGGCGGCGGCCAGCGCCGTGAACATCGCCCTGGACCCGCTGCTGATCTTCGGCTACGGGCCCTTCCCGGAAATGGGAGTCCGCGGCGCGGCTCTGGCTACGGTCATCGCCCAGGGACTGGGTACGGGAGCGGGGCTCGTGATCCTCTCGACGGGCAGGACCCGGCTGCGCCTGAAGTGGGGGCGCTACCGCCTGGATTTGGGGCTCATCCGAAAGATGCTACGCCTCTCGGGTCCCGGGACCGTGCAGGGGGCGGTCCGCAGTCTCGGGAATCTCCTCCTGATGCGCATCGTGACCGGCTACGGCGTTCTGGTGGTAGCCGCGTACGGAATCGGCCTGCGGCTGGATCTGATCGTCATGATGCCCGGCTGGGCGCTCGGGGCTGCCGCCGCAACCCTGGTCGGCCAGAATCTCGGCGCGGGCAAACCCGATCGGGCCGAACGCAGCGCCTGGACCGCGGCAGGATTGTATGTCGCGCTCCTGAGCGTGGTCGGGGCACTGTTCTTCGTCTTTTCCGCTCCGATCATCCGCCTCTTCAACGGCACTCCCGAGATCGTATCACTCGGCTCGACCTACCTGCGTGTTCGGGTGGCGGGCTACGCTTTCCTGGCTCTGGGGCTGGTCATGGCCAGCGCCCTGAACGGCGCCGGCGACACGGTTGCTCCCATGACGATCCTGGCGGCGAGTCTGCTGGGCGTGCAGCTTCCGCTGGCCTGGCTCCTCCCGCGGCTGTTCGGCGGCCGGCCCCTGGGCGTCTGGCTGGCTATCACCCTGGCGTTCGTGCTCCAGGGTTCCGCCATGGCCATCTGGTTCATGCGCGGGCGCTGGAAGAATGTGAGGCTCTGACCCCCTGCTGCCTTCCTGATCCCGGTTGCTCCCTTCGCGGGTACTTGAGATAGGGTACGACCAGGTCATTTCTCGGAGCCCCGGTACCGTCATAGGTAAGGGTCACCACGGGTACTCCGGTCAAGGCCTCGATCTTGCGGGTCATGCCCTCGGTGACGAGGGAGGGGCAGCAGAAGGCGGGGTTGGTCTGGACGAAGAGGGAGATGTCCGGATGCACGCGCAGGAGATGCAGGATCTTCAGGGCGTTGTCGTACGACTCCCCCGAAAGCTCGAGGCGCAGATTGAACAGCTCGAGCTCTCGCTCCACGTCGGGGTGGTGATACGACTCCGGCGGGCTGACGTAGGATTCGTACAGGGGGAAGTAGCGCCGTTCGGCCACCCGGATCGCCGCGAGCAGGGCCTCGTTCTTGAGCACCGGCAGGAGCATCCCCTGCTTACGCCACTGGCGGAAGTAGGCCTCGGCGATGATGCGCACGTACTCGCTGTACGGAGTCGTCACCACCTCGCCGCCGGCCGCCTCGATCCAGTGGATCAGATCCTGGTTCATGACCTCGTTGTCCCGGACGTACAGGTCACCGAAGATCGCGACCTTCGGGCGTGCCGGCTGGCCGCCGCTGCCCAGGGCCCCCTCGGGGAGGACCGGAATCGCCTCCAGGCGGCGAAGCACCTCCTCGAGGGTTTCCAGGCGGGAGCGCACTCCGCAGAAGGACTCGACGAAGAGTGCCTGGGCTTCGGCGATCACCCGGTCGGTCGCACCCCCTTCGAGCTCGTAGGGCCGAATGCGGCAGCCCAGGCGGCGCAGCAGCCCCCCGAACAGGTACGCAAAGTAGGTCCCCACGACCAGCCGCGGAGAGAGATCGAAATGGGATATCTCCCCGACGTAGACTCCCGCCCGGCCCATGCCCTGGGATTCCAGCAGGGTCTTGATGTACTGCGGGTACAGGTGAATCCCGCAGGACCAGTTGGAGCGACCCATCCACAGCACCACCCGGGCGGGATCCAGGTCGTACTTGCGGATGTAGTCCACCATTTCCTGGGTGATCACGCTGATCGGGATGCACTGGCCGGTATTCAGGCGCATCCCTCTCTGGATCGAAAGGGGAGTTTCCTCAAGCACGCGCGCGTCGATGCCGGCTCGCTGAAGGTTCGCCGCCACCAGGGGGGTGGATAGGGGATCGAAGTTCGGCAAGAGCAGCACCCTGCCATCGAGGCTTGTTTCCACCTGCGGCGCCACACTCTGCGCCACGTGCGGCACCGCGGCGGGCCCCGCGGCGGGCCCCGGGTCCGCAGGCTGCCGCCGGCCCCGATAGTGGTTGCGAAAGCTGTGGACCCCCGCCTCGATCCGGGTCTCGTAGCCCACGCTGGAGTCGTGCTCGTCGATCTGGAGAATCAGGTACGGCTTGGAGTGGGCGTCCAGAAACCGCCGGAAGTACTCGATCACGAACGAGTCCGGCGAGCACTTGAAGGCCGTGACCAGAACCGGGTACAGGCCCTCGGTCCGCACGCAGGCCTCGGCGGTCTCGAGAATCCGTACCGCGTAATGCCAATGGAAGGCGTCCAGCAGGGGCTTCAGCTCCTCCGACACCCTCTCGGGGCGAGGAATCATGTCCTGGTAGTAGGCCCGAACACCCAGGGAGCCGAAGATTTCCGGGATGCCCTTGTTCATCGAGGGTGGGAGAATCAGGTACGGTCTGCCCGTCAGCACCACCCGTATGTCCCCGTCCGCCGGCATGTCCTTGCGGTACAGGTCCTCGAGGCGACGCCGAACCCCGGCGAAGGCGGCCACGGCTCGGTCGTACGCGCGTGCCACCTCCGGATAGCCGAGGTCGGGCACTGCCACCCTGAGGGACTCGAACAGCTCGCGCTTGGTTTGCTGGCGAAGACGCCACGCTCCGCGCTGGCGAAGACGCCACGCTCCGCGCTGGCGAAGACGCCACGCTCCGCGAAGGCGAAGACGCCACGCTCCGCGCCGGCGAAGACGCTTGGGCCGCAACCCGGGCGCCGGGACAGCCCCCGCCTCGAAGCCCAGGCTGCCGTGGTCGACGAGCGGGGCCAGGCATCTTCCCTCCGGCACCGCCTCGGGCACGGACGCCACCACGGTCGGTGAGAACTGCGTGTAGTAGCAGTAGTACCTCAGTGGCTGCCCCGGGCGTTCAGCGGCGCGGAGGCTCGGCTTCGCCCGCGGGGCCTCGAGGACCGTGGGCAGGAAGACGTAGTCGCAGCCTTCCGCCAGACAGCGCACGTGGCCGTGGAGGGCCGTCACCGGGGCACAGAACTCGGCTCCGGTGAGCTCCTTCCCCCGCGCCAGGGCTTCGGAGCAACCCTCGCTGGTCACGGACGGGATCGACAGCTCGGCGAAGAATCGCTTCCACAGGGGCAGCTCTTCGTACAGGTGCAGCGCCGCCGGGATGCCGATCGTCACGGAAGCCCCGCGCTCCCGTACCGGACCCTCCTGGGGGACCGGCGCCTCTATCTCCCGGTGGATCCTGCGCACCTCCCGCCCCAGGTCGAAGCCGGAGGTATTCCGATTGACAAAACGCTCGACGTCGTAGTCCCGCCCGCAGAGAAAGCCGTAGGCCACGCTCTCTCCGTGCACCTCGGCGATGCGCAGACGACAGTGATTCGGGCACAGCTCACAGGTCTCCGCCCGCACCGGGATCGAGCTTCGGTACAGCTCGACGCCGCGGAAACGGGTGGCAGGCGCCGCGCCCCCGGGCTCGAGGTCCGCGCCTCCGCCGTCCCGAAGGCTCAGGGCTGCACCCAGGGCACCGGTCAGATGGCAGTACTTCGACACGAAAATCGGCTTCTGGAGCTTTTCCTCGAAGGCCGCCACCAGCGCCCGGTTCTTGGCCGTGGCCCCCTGGAAGCAGATGCGCTCGCCGATGAGCCCCTCGGAGGCCACCTTGAGCAGGTAGTTCTCCCGAACCGAGTACAGGACCGTGGCCAGGATTTCCTCGACCGAGTACTTCTGGTTGAGATAGTGATTGATGTCCCGCTCCATGAACACGGTGCAGCGGTCGCTGGCCAGGGGGGAAGGAAGCCCTTCGGCGCGCCTGGAGTAGTCGGCCAGAGGCACCCCGAGCTTGGCCGCCTGCTCTTCGACGAAGCTCCCGGTTCCCGCCGCGCAGACCGTGTTCATTTGCGAGAACGTGACCAGTCCGCCGCGCAAGGTCGTGAACTTGGCATCCTGACCCCCGATCTCGATGATCGTGTCGATGCCCGGATCCAGCTCGTAGGCGGCCCGCGCATGAGCCGTGATCTCGTTCATGATCAGATCGGCCCCGATCACCCGGCCCACGAAGGATCTTCCGGCCCCGGTGGTGGCGGCGCCGAGGACTGTCAAGGTCCAGCCCAGGCTGTCGATCATGCGGTCCAGGGCCTCCAGGATCCCCTGGACCGCCGGCAGGGGCCGCCCGGCGGTCCGGGTGTAGAATCCCGCGAGCACCGTCTTGTCGGGCGCCATCAGGACGGCCTTGGTGCTCGTCGAGCCCACGTCGATGCCCAGAAAGGCTTCCACCTTCGCTCCCCGGGGCCGGGATGCGTAGCGCTCCACCTCCACGGCAGTCGTGGTCTCGACCACTTCCGGCCGATACAGCGCACTCTCCAGGCCGCCGAACTCCGGGTAATCGGACAGGTGAAGGCTCAACGGAGGATTCTGGTAGCTCTTGGGCTGTCGTGTATCAGCCAGCAGCTCGGCGCCCGCAGCGAAGCGGATCGGCTCCCGACCTTTCTGCCCGGCGCCGCCGCCGAGCTCGGCCAGGAGATTCAGGCAGGCTCCGATCGCGCCGAACAGGTGCGAGCTCGGGTCTGCCGTGAGGGTGCAGCCCACAAGCCGCTCCAGGTGCCGCACCACGGCCTCGTTTCGCGAGACCCCCCCGGCAAAGTAGGCGGGCCTCGGCAGAGGGTCGCCGCCGGTGACGGTGTCGGCGATGTTCCGGGCCAGGCCGAGGCAGAGCCCGTCGCAGATCTCTTCGAGGCTGTACCCGGCCTGCTGGGCGTGACAGAGATCGGTCTTGGCGAACACCGAGCAGCGGGAGGCGATGCTGGGGACACCGCCCGTGTTGGCCAGTGCCAGCTCCGCCAGGCGGGCGCTTGTCTCGAGCCCCAGCCTGCCGGCCTGCTGGTCCAGGAAGCTCCCGGTGCCCGCGGCGCAGGAGGTGCTCGCCCTGAGGCTCGCGAACCTGCCGGAAGAGTCGAAGCGCAGCGCGGCGAACTTCTCGCCCCCCACCACGAGAAGCGAGCCGAGCCCCCCATGAGCCCGTCGGGCGGCATCGACGAAGCATACCCGGCTGTCGAAGCGCCTGCAGCCCTCCAGGATCTCCGGGGTGGCAGAGGTACAGGCGAATGCGCCGAGGCTCCGCACGGGCAGCCTCCCGAGCTCCTCCTCCAGGGTTTCCCGGATCATCCCCCGGTGGAAGCGGTAGGCCGTGTGGAGAATGCTGCGGTCGGAAGCCATCAGCACGACGCAGACGCTGACCGACCCTATGTCGATGCCGAGTACCGGGGCAATCATCACAAGATCACTCAGAAATGCTACCAGGAATCCGCCGCCCGAGACAAGGGACGGCACCCGCAGGCCGGGGGCCGGCGGGGAGGCCGCGGGGCACAAAAAAAAGCGCTCAACCGCCCCGGCAGCCCGCCGATGCTGCTATAGAGAACGAGGTAGCGATGGGAAGGCTGGAGCGCGAGCTGGTAAACAAGGCGATCGAGAAATTCGGTTACATCGAACCCTGCGTCGGACGAAGGCTTTCGGACTGCTTCCTCCGCCAGGACGGCAAGGTGCAGTTCTGGTTCAACGATGTGCGGGGCAACACCCACCTGATCTACGCCGAGGAAAAGGCCCTGTCATAGAGCCCCCTTTGAGCCGGCATCGGACGACGGCCACGGGGCGGGCGAACCCTTCAGGATTGCCTGGAATCCAGGTAGGTCTTGATCGCCTTGTCGTTGATGAACCCCTTTTCGATGGCGATCTCTCCGAACAGTCGGGAATCCCCCCCCCGTTGAATCTCGAGAATCGCCTCGACCTGCTCTCCCGTCATGGCCCCGATACGCACCAGGGCTTCTCCGATTCTCTCTTCCATGCTTTCAGCTTCCTACACGCTTCGTTGCTTGCGCGGGCCGTGCCGCTCGGCCGAAGGTCCAGCCCTCGGTGCGCCTGAGGCCCCATCATAGCAGATGCGCGCGGGGTTTTCAAAACCAAGAACGGGGAAATGGAGGACTTTTTTTCCGGCTCTGTTGCCGAACCCCCGCCCCGTTGGTAGCTTAGAGGATGAATCGGGCGCAGCCCCCGGCCCGCATATCACATCGGCGCAAGGAGGAACAGAACCATGGCCAAGACGCAAGAGGTCTACCCGGTGCACCTGAAAGGTGAGCTCACGGAGCCGCTGTCCCGGGCCCTGTGGCTCGTGAAGTGGCTGCTCATCATTCCCCACCTGATCGTTCTGGCCGCGCTGGGCGTGGCCTTCGCCGTGGTCACGGTGATCGCCTTCTTCGCGATCCTGTTCACGGGGAAGTACCCACGCGGGCTCTTCGACTTCAATGTCGGGGTGCTGCGCTGGGGCTGGAGGGTGAGCTTCTACAGCTACGGTGCCCTCGGCACGGACGTCTATCCGCCCTTCACCCTGAAGAGCTTCGACTACCCGGCGGACCTCGAGATCGATTACCCCGAGAGCCTGAAAAACTGGATGGTTCTCTTCAAGTGGTTCCTGGCCATCCCGCACTATGCCATCCTGGCGGCCCTCGCGGGGTGGGGCGCCAGCTACGTCAAGGGCTGGGAGGTCCCCTTCGGCGGCCTGCAGTGGGTGCTGGTCGTGATCGTGGCGGTGCTGCTGCTGTTCACCGGGAAGTACCATCAGGACATCTTCAGGCTGATCATGGGAATCCAGCGCTGGGCCTACCGGGTGGTTGCCTACGTGGGGCTGATGACCGACGAGTACCCCCACTTCCGGCTCTGGGAATAGGTCGCACGGCCGGCGCGCCGGGCAGCAGGCCGGGCAGCACGCAGAGGACCGCCCATCAAGGTAATCCGCATCGTGGCGGCTGATGCGTTCGAGTCGGAGCCCGAGAGGCAGGCCCTCCGGGAGCGCTGGGAGACCGAGGTACGCCCTTTCTTCCGCACCGGCGAGGAAGGCTGCTTCGAGGGCACCGGCGGGGTGACCATCCGCTACGTCCACTTTCCCGCCGGCAGTGGTGCCGGGGCCCTGGTCGTCCTGCCCGGAAAGGGAGAGCCGTACCTCAAGTACGCGGAGCTGCTCTACGATCTTCGGGGCCTGGGCTTGAGCCTGTACGGCTTCGACCACCGGGGGATGGGCCGTTCGGACCGGCTGCTCCCGGAGCGCCGCAAGGTGCACGTGGAAACCTTCGGGGATTACGTTGCCGACGCGGCGGCGTTCGTCCGGCGGGTCGTGAGGCCCCAGGGGCAGCGACGGGTAGCGGTACTGGGACACTCCACCGGGGGACTGGTCGCCGCTCGGCTGCTCCAGGAGCACCCGGGGCTGGTCGACGCGGCCGTGCTCAGCTCCCCGGCGTTCGCGCCTCGCCTGGGATCCCTGCCGCCCTGGCCGCGGCACGGAGTACGCTCCCGGGGAAGAGCACGCGGAGCGCGTGCCCTTCCAGAGCAACCTGATCTCCCACAGCCTGGCCCGATGGCAGATCTGGGAACAGGCCATCCCGGCCGAGCGCCCGGAGCTCGTCCTGGGGGGCGTGACCCGCCGCTGGCTGCGCGAGCCGGTTCTCCTGCTCCAGGCCGCAGACGACCGGGTGGTCCGCACGGGACCGCAGGAGCGCTTCTGCCGTCGCTGCCGAACCTGCACCCTGGTCCGCCTCGAGGCGGCCCGGCACGAGCTCCTGATCGAAGCGGACTGCATCCGCGAGCAGGCGCTGGAGCGCATCCGGAGCTTCCTGCAGTCCCATGTTCGGTAGGCACGAGGACGGGGATTTGCATCCCGCCTCGGCTTTGGATATAACATAGTAGATACTCACCCCCAGGCACGCAAGGGAGCATACCATGGAACACGAAGCGAGGCAGTACCTCTCCCCGGTCTGGACGCACCTGACCGAAATCGAGATGGTCCGGGGCGAAGGGGTCTACCTGTACGACGGAACCGGGAAGCGGTACCTGGACTTCACCAGCGGAATCGGCGTGACCAATACCGGTCACTGCCATCCCAGGGTGGTGGAGGCCATTCGCCGGCAGGCCGGGGAGCTGATCTTCGGGCAGATGAACGTGGTGCTCCACCGCCCACTGTTCGAGCTGATCTCGGAGCTTCGCCGGGTCGTGCCCCAGGAGCTCGACCGCTTCTTCTTCGGCAACAGCGGGGCCGAGGCGGTGGAGGGGGCGGTCAAGCTGGCCAAGCAGGCCACGGGGCGGCCCAACGTGATCGTGTTCCAGGGCAGCTTCCACGGCCGCACCCACCTGACCATGGCCATGACCACCAGCAAGACGGTGTACCGGACCCGCTATCAGCCCCTGGTGCCCGGAATCTTCGTCTCCCCCTACCCGTACGCCTACTACTACGGCTGGGACGACGACAGTACCCGGGAGTTCGCGATCCGGGAGCTCAAACGCCTGCTCAAGGGCCAGACCGCCCCGGACGAAACCGCCTGCATCGTGGTCGAGCCTCTCCTGGGCGAGGGCGGGTACGTCGTACCGCCGCAGGGATTCCTGGCCGAGCTTCGGGAGATCTGCGACCACTACGGGATCCTTCTCGTGGCCGACGAGATCCAGTCCGGTTTCGGCCGCACCGGGCGCTACTTCGCCGTCGAGCACGACGGGGTGGTCCCGGACATCATGACCATGGCCAAGGGCATCGCCTCCGGGGTCCCGATCTCGTGCATCGCCTACCGGCATGCACTCGGCGAGCGATGGCTCACCGGCAGCCACGGGGGTACCTTCGGCGGCAGCCCCCTGGCCTGCGCGGCCGCCGCCGCCAGCGTCCGGGTGATCCGGGAAGAGAGGCTTCACGAGAACGCCGCGGAGCGGGGCGGGCAGCTCCTCGCGGGTCTGCGGAGCCTCCAGAAGGAGGTCCCCCGGATCGGGGACGTCCGCGGCCGCGGGTTGATGGTGGCTACCGAGTTCACCCTGGACGGTCAGCCCGACGAGCCGGGGGCCAAGGCAGCGTCCAAAGCCGCGGCAGAAGCGGGTTTGCTGCTTCTGACCTGCGGCACCTTCGGCAACGTGGTGAGGTGGATTCCGCCCCTGGTGGTGAGTCAGGCCGAGATCGAGGAGGGCCTGGCCGTGTTCCGCGAGGCTCTCGGGCGCCTGTAGCCCGAGGCGGCCCGGACGACGAGCTCTATCGCCCCCGGTAGTACAGTGCTCTGGCCGCCAGCTGGGCGGCGTCGATGGCCTCGCGGGTGCGGGACAGGGCCTCGCTGGGTCCAGGGCCCCCGTCGATTTCCAGGGGCCGCCCGTAGCACACCCCGATGCGGCTGAAGGGCAGGGGCAGCATGTACCGGTCCCACCGGGGCAGGCGGTAGGAGGTGGCCGTGAAGGCCCCCACCGGTACGACCTGTGCCCCCGTCTTCCTGGCAATCCAGTACAGACCCTCCTTGGGGACCCGGGCAGGCCCATGCGGGCCGTCGGGATTCATCAGCAGGTTCATGCCGCTCCTGACCTGCTGGACCAGCTGCACCAGCCGGCGGCCGGCGGCCAGGGATCTCGTGCGCACGGAAATGGGACAGGCCTTGCATCCGACGGTGCGCAGCCACAGCCCCACCACCCAGCCCTTCATGTCATCCGACACCAGGGCGATGCGATCGGGTGGAGTCGCTGCGATGTAGTGGCCCAATACCGCCAGGGTGCTTCCGTGCCAGGAAACCACGATCTTGGGGCGGTCGTCGCCGCCGGGTCGAATGTACTGCTCGCCTTCGACCACGTACCTGGCGGTCTTCCACACGGATTGGGCGTAGCCGGAGAGCAGCCACACTCTCAGGCGCGTCTCAGGCGAGATCCTGACTCCAAAGCCGAAAGCCTTCTTCACGCAGCCACACCTCGAACAGTTCGGTCACGGGAATCGGCCTGCGTTGGTCACGCACTCCGGAAGCCCTCCCCGGCGTGATCCCCGGGATCGCTCAACGCAGGACGCTGAGCCGCCCCAGGTCTATGCGTTCGAGAAAGAGTATGCTGCGATCCGCTGCGTTGACAAGAAGCCGATTCTCGAACAGCGAGAAGCTCGAGTCCCGGTCGACCGGCACCGAAGAGGTGGCCGCGAGCCTCAAGGCTTCGTCGAAGCGTCCCAGGCGGTACTCTCCCCCCGCTGCGACCACCGCGTAGATCGACCCACCCTGGATGAGCACGAAGGTGTCGGGATAGATCTCCTCCGCGCTGCGGCGCACTTCCCTGAGGCTGCGCGGGTCGAGGGCGAACAGGCGGGCCGGCGAGGAAGGGCCCGCCTCGTTGGCCACGACCAGAATCGTGTCCCGAAGGAAGTAGTAGGCGCGCCCCCGGATGTACGACACCGGCGAAGTCGCGGTCACCTCGGGAACCGCAGGATCGATGATCGACAGGGTGCCGCTGATCGAACCCGAGGGCTCGCGGGCCCGTACTTTCAGGAAGTACAGCTGATCGCTGGCCACGAACGCCCCGGCGACGGGCTGCCGGCCCCGCTCGTCCATGGACCGCTCGTCCGCCACGATCGTGTCCCGCTCCTGGGCGATCTCCTCTTCCTTCTGCCGTATCGTCTGCTCGGCGGCCGCCGCCTGCTCTTCCCGCTGCCGAACCTCCTCCTCCCGGCGGGCCACCTCTTCTTCCAGGCGGCGGCGCTCCTCGGCGGTTCGGGCCTCCGCGAGCTCCGCCTGTCTCTCCGCCAGCTCGGCCTTCTCCTCCGCCAGTTGTTCCTCCGTGCGCTCCAGCTCTTCCCGCCGTTCGTCGACCTCCCGCTCCTTGAGCTCCACCATGTCCTTGCGGTCCTCCAGCCCCATGTCCGGCTGGCGCCGCATTTCCTCGATCACAGCCTCCTCCGAGAGCTCGCTGGTGTCCAGGGAGCTCAGTCGGCCCTCGGCGGCCTCGGCGGTCAGGGGAATCAGCAGCCGGGTGGCCCCCGGCCATTCGTAGTACCGCGTCGAGATGCCCGCGTTCTGCCGGCTCAGGTGGCCCAGGACCACGGTCTTGTAGCGCTCCCGGAAGAACTCGAGATCCCCCCGGTGCACCGCGTTGTAGACGGTGGCGAAACGGGCGAGAGTCCGGGCGTCCTCCAGGGAGTAGCGAAAGGCCCCCTCCAGATAGCCGGCCAGAATCCGCCGGACATTGTCGATGTGATCGACCTTGGCGTCCGCGTCGATGGAGAAGATATCCGCGTCGAACCTGCCGGTCTCCGCCGGG
>Ga0209164_1004329_pt1 | contig 12829 bp, 9 predicted proteins | sample MTBNYHSulfiMetaG_FD_187458 | JGI IMG/M metagenome (GOLD analysis project Ga0209164, IMG submission 187458) | Enrichment culture microbial communities from rom New York Harbor, USA that are MTBE-degrading - MTBE-NYH (New York Harbor Sulfidogenic)... | ecosystem: Environmental > Aquatic > Marine >...
ACCATCCGTTCAGCGACGGCAACAAGCGGATCGGCTCCTTCCTCTTCCTGATTTTTCTGCAGGAGAACAACGTACTGGAACAATCCGGTATCAATGACAACGGGCTGGTGGCCCTGGCCTTATTGATAGCCGAGAGTGATCCGAAACAGAAGAATTTGATGATCACTTTCTTACCGAAACAGTTTTCTTTTGCAGGGGAAATGCTTTATTTTTTAAAAATTTTTTTCATCACAGCCCATAAATGCTATTGTTAAACAAATCATCTAATTTATCATTCCCTGACACAATTTATGGGTGACAAAAAAAGAGCATAAGGAAATACAGGAAATGCGGCAACCTAATGGAAATTCGATGCGTTAGAATTATCAATCATTTTTTTAACTCAACTAAAACGTTGAGTTCAGTTTTCAAGTGAAAAAAGGGTGGAGAAATGGCTGAGATAGATAACAAAATTACATTAAAATTTTTGCTTCAACTAATGGATATAGAAAGACGATATTCGGATGAAGAGATCAACAAGCGCACCAAAAGGCGAGAAGAAATAGGCGAGTTGATAAACAACTTCACTATTAAGGAAATAGAAAATGAAGATTAATAATATTTCCCTATATAATTTTAGGCAATTCTATGGAGAGCAAAATTTACCATTATCTACCGATAGTCAAAGGAATGTTACAGTCATACATGCTGAAAATGGTGTTGGGAAAACCACATTATTAAATTCTGTACTTTGGTGTTTCTTTAATCAGGTTACATCAAAATTTGAGCAAAGTGAAAGTATTGTCAGCTTTGAAGCTCTTGATGAGAAGAAGAAAGAAGCATACGTCGAAGTTGATTTTGATTATGAAGGAACATGTTACAAAGCTAGAAGGACTTTTAACGACGGTCAAAAATCAAAAGATTCTGATTTTTTTATACTAAAAACTAATAGCGGAGTTTCAAGAGCACTTGATGCGCCTGTTTCGTTTATAAACACTGTAATTCCAAATGCAATGGCCAAATATTTTTTCTTCGATGGGGAGGCCGCAGAGAGTTTTTCAGCTGAAACTAATTATAGGTCTGTGGGTAAAGCAATACGAAATATGTTGGGCTGTGACCTTGCTGTAACGGCAGAGGGCGATTTGAAATATATTATTGGCAAGCTTAATAACGTTATTGCAACTAGTGCAGGGGATGCAGAGATTGAGCGCAAGGAAAAAGAGTTGGAAAGGTATCAATTACAGCTTGATGAATATAAGGCTAAAAAAGATGAGGCAGAAGATAATGTTGAAGCTCTTGAAAGCGTAAAAGACAAGATTGACAAAGTTTTAAAAGAAAATCTGGTTGCAAAAGAAATCCATCTTCAAAGAAGAGCCAAGGAGGAAGAACTTAAGGAGAAGAAAAGTGACATAAGAGAGGGTAGATTAAATCTAGTCAAATGGATTGGAAACTATGCAACAAGTATTGTGAGCGAAAAACTTTCAAAAGTTACATTTGATTTTATTGATGAAGAAGAATTAAGAGGGCGTATTCCAAGTCCCTATAATGAGGAGTTTGTACGGGGTCTGTTGTCTGCGAATAAATGTATTTGTTGCAGAGAATTAATACCCGAGAGTGAAGAATGGAAGTCTGTAGCAGCCCTTCTAGATAATGCTACCAACGCCGAGTTGCTTAGTCGCGTAACGAGAGCGCGAGCAACAATTCAATACTTTCGCAACAGAGCAACGGATGCACCAGATGAGTTCGAGAATATCCAGAAACGTCTAGCTCGTGACCTTGACAAGCTTTCAAAATTAGAACAAGAAATTGTCGAATTGGGTGGAAAAATACGTAATTTGGATATTGATGAAATAACAGATCAAGAAAATGCTCGCAGACAAATTGATAAAGAAATTGGCAATTTGCAAAAAAATATTGGACAGTATAATTTAATTATCAAACAAAGCGAAAAAAAGATCCCAAGTATTGAGAATGAGCTGACTGTTCTCGCAAGTAAAAATAAATTGGTGAGAAAGGTTTTCCTCCGGAGGCAGTTAGCAACTGACGGTCTTAAAATGCTTAATGTTATTTTACAAAAGTACGAAGCAACTGCCAGGGAAAAAATAACTGAACTCGTAAACCTAATATTAGAAAAGACTGCTCGAAAGGACTATATTTTTCATTTTAATGATAATTTTTCAATTGAACTACTTTTTTCTCATAATAAAAAACCAGTTCCAAAAAGCGGTGGTGAAAATCAGATTCTAAGCTTAATGTTTATATCCGCTCTTATTAAATATTCCCAAAGCTTGATTGATTCTGGTGATCAAATTTTAAGGCCTGGAACAATAGCTCCTTTGATACTTGATTCTCCTTATGGACAATTAGATATAAAATATCGAGCTTCAATCGCCGAATATATTCCAAAAATGGCATCTCAGGTAGTTATGTTGGTTTCGAGTTCACAGGGTGACGAGACAGTAATGAATGTTTTGCGACCATATATAGGTGCGGAATACATTCTCATTTCTGAAAATCGTGGAAACCGAGGCAATAAAAGTAGCGATACTATTGTACTCAACGGCATATCATATGACAGATCACTTTATAATTGTGACAGAAATTTGACGAGAATTGAGAGGGTGAATTAAATGAGGGGTGTAAAACGTTCTGTTAAATACGATAATATCGTGAAATCTTTCTGTGAAAATCAGGAAGAACTTGCTGGAAAAGCCGTATTCTCAACAATGAGAGAATTTATGTGTTTTGCGGCTGTTTTAGGCTTTCAGTATGAAAAACGGGTCCCCTTTAGTCCTAAAGAAAAAACTTTTGAAATAGATGGACGTATATTTGCAAACCACCCAACAACTGTAGATCTCTTACACTTAATTGCCTTAGCTGTTGAGAAAAAGGTGGATATTCTACGGGATGAAAATGAAAACGATGTTGTTGGAATTTTTGAAGAATACGCTAACGGTGGATTTCAAATAATCGAATCTTGGTTGAAGAAAAAACCAGATGACTCAATTGGCCATCAAGCTCTTATGGTCGCTCTCAAAGAAGATGGGTTTCTCGATAAAAATGTAGCCATGGATGACGCATTAGGAAAAGTATCTTTTTAGTTAGTGTTATCAATGCTAAAAACCCTTTCACTCAAAGCTGTTTATCGATCAGACGAAGATAATATTTTACAAGATTTCTATCTTCCCGCTTTAGAATCAGCCATCTCATATGACCGAGCAGTAGGATATTTTTCTGCTTCGATGCTTTCCTATGCTTCTCAAGGACTTACTGCATTCATCAAGCATGATGGGAAAATGCGATTAGTTATTGGCGCAGAATTATCTGAAGACGAAAGTAACGCTATAAAAAGAGGGTACGATTTAAGATACCTCAATGACAAATTTGCTGAATATTTTTCTTCTTCAATAGAAGAAATTAATGACGCCTTGTTTTACAGAAGACTTGAAGCCCTTTCTTGGCTTGTTGCAAATGGTCGTTTAGATATAAAGGTAGCATTCAAAAAAAGAGGCATGTATCATGAAAAAATAGGGATATTTGGTGATGAGGTTGGTGACAAGGTAGTTTTTCAAGGTTCTGCAAATGAATCAACTCGAGCTTTACTTCCTGATTTTAACTTTGAATCTATAAATGTTTTTCCCTGTTGGCGTAAGGAGCTTTCAGATCATTTTCAACCATACTTAGATGGGTTCGAACGTTTATGGGATAATAAGACGAAAAGAACAATTGTATTAGATTTTCCAGCCGCAGCTAAAGAAAAATTGATTCATATAGCAAAAAAAGCTGTAATTCCGCAACCACAAATAGAAATCACGCTCTGTGAAAGACTTACTCCATATTATCATAGCGAAGAAATTAATAAAGGGCTCCTGCCATCAGTTCCAGAAATTTTGGGAGACTCTACCTTTGAACTAATGGATCATCAAAAGGAAGCTCTCAATGCATGGAAAGCTAATGATTTCCAAGGGATTATGGCTCTTGCAACAGGTGCTGGAAAAACAATCACTGCAATATACGGTGCTGTAAAGATATTTGAGGTTTCGAAAAAACTTTTCCTTGTGATTGCAGTTCCATACCAGAATCTTGCAGACCAATGGGTAGAAGTTCTCAGAATCTTTAATATTTTTCCAATCCAGTGTTACGGTAGTTCTAATAATTGGGTCGATAATCTATCAAAAGCCATCACTTTTTTTCAAACTGGTGCAAAAGACTTTGTTTCAATAGTTGTCGTAAATAGAACACTCTTCTCCCATAATTTCCAAAATTTTCTAAAACAAATTCCTGGCAATAATCTTCTTTTTGTCGGTGATGAGTGCCATTATCACAGCGCGGAGGGTTTGGCCAAAAGTCTTCCTGGTCAAGCACGAATGCGTTTGGGATTGTCTGCAACTCCAGTACATTATGTTAACCATGAAGCGACAAAAAGATTAATTAGTTATTATGGCAATGTCTTAGCTAAAAAATATGATCTTGCTGATGCTTTACGTGATGGCGTTCTAACTCCATATACGTATCATGTTATATTGGTTGATTTGACACCTGAAGAAACCGAACGTTATTACGATTTGAGTATTCAGATTAGTCAGTTAGCTGCACAACAAGGGAATAAAGACCTGGATCCTGAACCAAATGGACGTTTGGATAGACTCTTATTTGAAAGATCACGTTTATTAGGATCCGCACAAAATAAACTCGTAGCCCTTCGCAATCTTCTTTCTTCTATTGAAAAAACTAAATTATCAATTTTTTATTGTGGTGATGGTTCAGTTGAGGACGAAGACACAACAGAGCCAATGCGGCAGGTCAACGCAGTTTCTCTGATTCTTCAAGAGAACGGCTGGACAAATGCACATTTTACCTCACGAGAATCAAGGAAAGAAAGACAAAGTATTCTTACCCATTTTCGGTTAGGCCAAATTGACTCTCTTGTAGCTATTAGGTGTCTTGACGAAGGTATTGATATTCCAGCATGTCGTAAAGCATTTATCCTTGCTAGTAGCAGAAATCCAAAACAGTTTATCCAGAGAAGAGGACGAATTTTACGAAAAGCCCCAGGTAAAGAGTACGCTGAGATATATGATTTTGTCGTAAAGATGCCTTATGTGCAAGGCGAAGGATCAGTATATGAAAGGTGTTTAATAAAACGAGAACTAGAAAGAGTGGCTGAGTTTGTTCGGTTGTCAAAAAATAAAAGTGAGTCTATAAATATTTTAATGCCAATACTTGAACAATATCGTTTAGAGCATTGTATAATATGATTTATTTGGAGATTAAACATGTTGGCAGGTTTTAAGAGTAGGGATGGGAAGTTTAGGATAGGATCAAGCTTGCAAAGCTATATATTAAATAAAGTGAAACCAATAATTATAAGTGGTTAGAGATGTCCAATATCGTTATCCCATCTAAATTAATTGACGCGGAGCAAAGTGGTTTTGGAGAAATAGTCATTCACCATGAAAGACAATTTTTCATACCCTTCAATCAAAGACCCTGGTCTTGGAATGACGCACGTCTTTTTGAATTATGGAACGATATTTTATTCACAGTTGATATATTTTACGAAAATAAATACGGTAGCAACGAACTTGTAATCCGATCAAAACCTAATGGTTTGCCTCATTTTTTTGGCGCATTCGTATTCGTTCAAAATGATTCTGAAGAAGAATCGAATATACTTAGTGTAGTTGATGGTCAGCAAAGGCTAACTGCGATATCGATGTATGTTTCTGCAATCTTATCCCACCTTTATAAACTACAACTAAGTAGCCCCGATCCTCATTTAGCACCATTAATCGACAATTTAATAGACCAATATAGAAGAATACTAATAGTAGACCATCCAAGTGATTTAAAACCAAGACTTATTGTTGATTCAGAATATCAAGCACTATTTGAAGCCTGCGTGATTATACCTAAAAACAAAGAAAATAGGGAAAAATTAATTAATGATTTGGGCTTAGATTTTAAAGAAAATCATATACACAAGAAAATTGTTTCAAGCTATGAGCATTCACTAGAAAAGGTTGATGAATATTTAAAATTAGGAACTCATGTAGATATATATAAAAAAGCATTAGCTTTGTATTATATTATCACTAAAGCTTTTAGGTGTATTAGTGTAATAGTTTCAGAAGAAACATATTCATTTAAAGTTTTTGAATGTCTGAATGCAAAGGGACAACCTTTATCTGAATATGATAAAATAAAAAACATTATATTTAATTCCGCTCCTATATCTGACCATAAGTATATAAAAAAGAAATTAGATGCTATATCTTACAAGGTTCCAAAAGGAGATATGGCTTCATTTGTAAGATTCAGACATATAGCTTTCATTGGTCCTTGCCAAAAAACAGATATGTATCGAGTCATAAAAAATGATGAAATTAATAAATCCTCTCATATAGACATGAAAGCTCTCGTTGATAAATGGAGCAAAGATGCTGAGTGGCTAGCGAGAGTGACTTTTAAAACAAAATATTCATTTAACAAAGAAACTGAAAAGTTATTAAAAGATTTTCAGACACTGAACATAACATATGGAATACCATTTTTAATTGCAGCAGCTTCAAAATATTTAACAATTAAAGATGATATAAGTTTTCAGAAAGCAGTTAATCTTGCTCTTAATTTTTCTTTTAGAACTATTACAATATGTAATAATGATACACCTTTTTTAGAAGATAATCTTGGTTATTGTGCAAGAAAGCTTTCTTCTGGTGAATGGAATTTATCAGAAATTTCTTCACATTTGAGAAGGAAAAACCCTGATGCTGAATTCGTCGATAAATTTAAAAAAACCTCAGAGAATCGAGCTAAAATACAATATTATATATTTTATGAAATAGAAAAAAGTCTGAGTGGTGCATCAGGACTGGTACCAGCACCTCATAGTCCTAGTCAAAATATTGAGCACATTTTACCCCGTACTTTGTCGAAAGCCTCAGCAAGGAAAAGTGAATGGCTGTGGGCTCGTTCTGATCCTGAAAAACATGCCCTTTATGTTAATAGATTAGGGAATATATGTATTTTAGAAGGTGATATTAACAAGCATGTAAATAATTACGATTTTAATGCAAAACAGCAAGGAAAATATCCGCCGAAAGCAGTTCATGTCTCTGGGGGTGCGGCAAGAAAATTTTATAAAGACTCAAAGCTAAATCTGGTGAAAGATTTAACAGATACATCAAAATATCCAGGATGGAGTTTCGAAATAATCGAAAAAAGACAGGAAAATTTGGCAATACTCGCCAAAAAAATTTGGTCTCTTTATGTAACATAACAATATCTATTCATAAATATATCTAAAATTTGAAATTTGTTAATAACGATTTCATTGATGAAATATTTAAAGCAAATAAATAACCAATCCCTCTATGCAAATGAAGCTTGAACTGCTCAGCAAGACAGTCCTCCTCAGTACCTAATCCATCTTTTCTGCATCGTTCTTTCAATAGAGTTGTGTAAACATCTTCGTACTGTCCCCCGAAAACCTTCCAGGTCATTTCAACATTACTGTCAGCAGGGATTTTGGTTGGGGAAGGGATGCTTGGCTCAGCGAGAGATAGACAAAAGGCCCAGCGACAAAGAATGTTCCATTGCTGGATACCTGTTTTGGATTTAAGCCGTATTAGTTGTTCTTTGGCTTGTTGCGATAATCGAATATGGTCGATAGTCATTTCTTTTCCTCAACTCCAGAAATACCCTTGTTTCACATGTGTTGATTTGTTCTCGTCATTATGCTCTAGAAGATATGAATGGCCGATATAATCTTTAATTTTGCTCAAGTATGGTTTGGTGATTTCTTCATCCGTGGATAAGAGCAAAACCTGGTGACTAGCATAAGGGAAATATCTTTCAAGTAAATGAGCTCTATGTGTTGAATCCAAGCGGCCAAGAGGAGTGTCAATGACTGTCGGTAGTGGTCTGCCTGATTTTTTGGCCAGCCCCCAGAGCATGGATGTCGCAAGGAGTTGCCTTTCACCTGCAGAGAGTCGGTCTGGAGGTAATTCTTTCCCATCGGACCCGTATAATTTAAGAGTAAATGTTTTGGAGGAAATTTTAATGGAGGTGATAAGCCCTTTTTTTCTAGAAAGTTGTTCGAAACTTTCTAGTATAATCTGAGCTATATGATCAACATGTCGCTCAACGAGTTTGATTCTGAATGTTTCCAATGTATTCCGAGTCTTTTGCGAGTAAGTAATGACTCGTTCTAAATCTAATTGTTCACCTTCATAGTCGGCTTTTTTTCTGAGAAGCTTTTCCAAACGGTTTTCAAGTTGCTCTTTGTTGTAGGAAAGGGATTTTAATGCTTCGAGAGTCGATTCGTATTCCCTCTCCACCTCTTTAATTGTCGCTTTGTTTTCATTTAACTGATTAATAACTTCTGCAACGGTATCCTTGTCTGGAACAGAAGCTAATTCTCTGTCGAGGTCATCAAGCTCCTTAGAAAGAAGTTCTATTGCGTAAATGGTTTCTTGAACAAACTTTTTAGTATTTTTTAATTCATACTTGAATAGATTATTTATCTTTTGATTTGTTTCATGGGAAAGATGAAGATATGGTTCAATTTCGGAGATTTTTTGACGTTTTTCCTTATCCTCTTCAAGGAATGCATTTAATTTTTCCATAATCTTGTCTGGGGCACTATTACCTTCAAGCAGTTGAACAATACTCATATCACGTTCGTTAAGTATTCCATTCAATATATGAGCTTTTTGGGCATTTTCTTCTTTAGCAGCCTGTTTTACTAGATTTTTAAGCAAATCTTGGACAAGTAATAGTGGTGCAGAACCAGCTGCAATTTCCCTAGCCCGCTCGTTGGTAATAGCTAATTCCTGTTCGATGTCGTGTCTTCTTTTTTCAATACTTTTCCTTTCCGCTAACCGTTCACCTCCAATTTTCCTAAAATTTTCTTCAAATTTTTTCTTGGTCTCGTTTAGATTTTTTATTTCACTTTCAAATTTTTTCCTTTTGAGGTCCAGTACGATATGCTTTTTTTCATATTCTTGTATAGTTGCAAGTACTTCGTTGATTAAAAATTTGTCGTATTCGCTTTTTTGCTCGACTCGTTTTTTCCGCTCGAGAATAGTTAGATCTTTAGAAAGTTGGCTTACTGTATCAATTCCCAAAAGGGAATGTATAGCTTTTTCGAGCAACTGAGAAGCGTTATCTAGATCAGCCAGGGACTCAATTTTTTCTCCATCAAAAAAGAAAAGATGCGAGAGCTTTGCAGGAAGAAACTCTTCAACATATTCGTACCAGCCATCTGAGATTACCTTGTCAAGTTCACCGTCAACTTGAACTTGAACATTTTCATTTATTGATATTCCCGCAGCATACCATGATCTTTTTACATGAAAGTCGTGTTTTTCTCCGTCAATAGTTTGCTGGAAAATAATTTCTACTGCTGCTCCATCCGATGGGCTGACAGATTTATTTATGCATTGCCGAAGATAATCATGATAGGCCTGAGTTGTTTTTTTGTTGGAACAAGCGGCAAGCTTCCCGTAAAGAGCTAATTGAAAAGCATCTAGCAAAGTTGTCTTACCCCCTCCGTTTAAGGCGCCGATTAGGGTTATAGGTTTGTCCTGCGATGGAGGGGTGAGGTCTATAACGTGTCTATCTTTATACACACCGAAATTATGAAGTATTATCTTATCAATTATCACGGCAGGTAGACCTCAATGACTTTAGAGATTGTGATGGGAGCCTTAGCGATTTGCGGATGAGATACTTTTACTAGACAAGAATCTGGTTTTAAATTTTCTTTTTCATTCTCCAATAATTGTTTTTCATCCTCGTATATTTTTTCCTTTTGGCGAACTCGTTCCACAGCGTCCTCTTCATTTTCGTAGAAACCTTTTCTTAAAGCTTTTTCGAGTTCAATGAAAAGACCAGACCGCCTAACCATAGTTCTGAAATTTTGTTCAACAGCGATAAGTTCACGCGTGAGTTGGTAGTGTATCTCGTCCCCATCGCAAATTTCTTTGAGGAGTTGCCATGCGTCTTGTCCAAAAACAGAATTATCACTAAAGTGTTCAACATCAGGAAATTTTTTGCCCGTCGCATCGTAGAAGATTGCAGGAAGGTTATCTTCCAGTTCATGTTTTTCCATAACCCAGATACGACGTATTTCTTTGAGTTCTTCCAGCGAGATGAGTTCAAAATACTGGCCTGCTAGTTCAGGATATTTCTGCCGATCCTCCTTGGCTTGCTCCTGAATTTTCAGGAGCTTTTTAAGCCATCTCTCTCTTACTTCTTGTTTATATGGTCCATGTATGGGACGGCCATGAAAGAGTTGAATGTGGCCTGACATTCTTCTGAAATCTCGCAACTCCCTGTCATCGTGGTTTGCAATTTCGTTACGAAAATCCAGAAGAGCTTGCATCCAGGTTTTTTCTTTATCGTTTTTGATCATGGCTGCCATCGACTTGTCTTCTGAAACCATTGTGCAAACCCAGCAGCCAAACCTGCTTGCACCACAGGATGGAGAAGAAATATCTCTAATAAAAGGACATTCACCTGACTCGGTAGCTCCTTCATACATGGCAAGTAATTCGAGATTATGTGCACGCCATGGGTTGTCTTCTCTTGTTAGAAACTGCCAGACATCGTCGTTGCTCCAATCTTCAATAGGCGTGTACACAAATGAATTAGGAAGACTACCGTTGGGGCTGAGTTTGTCTCGAACTCTTTTGGCTTCGTATTTTTCCATTGTTTTTGCCCGAGCCTGACTTTCTGCCTTGCGGGTACCCAGCACAAGGATAGCTTCTCCGTTTTGTTGTACAACATCATTAATAAAGGCGTTGGATGGGGCTATTTTGAGCCTTTCAGTGCACCAGCGGAATTTTGGTCGTGGCGATGGGTAACCTCTACCAAGCAGATTAACCCAAAACCGATAAGGCAATATAGGTTTAAGTAAATGCGCTGTGACGGGGAGTTGTCTTTCTTTGGCGAATTCATTTATTTTATCTAAAGATGTAGTCACCCAACGCGAAACTTCAGGATTTTCTACAAGAGTATCCGTGCTTATTACGTAAACAGGTTTTATGAACTTTTCTTTTGGTAAATCTTGAAGAGCGTATAATACGATTTGCATAACAGTTGAAGAGTCTTTACCTCCACTATATCCAATTACCCAAGGTATTTCGTCTGCACAATAGAGTCCTTTGGTTTCTTCTACTAGCTTTTTAAGAGTATTGACGAAGCCAAGTTCATCAAATGCAGAGTAGGGTCTGTTGTTAACCATGTTATACACCTTTCTTTTCACGTAGATAAGCTTCCTCTACTTGTATTTCTTTTGGTGAAAGTTGGAGCCCAAGTTGAATTTTTAAATAATTCGTTACAAGGATTATATTGTTTGCGGCTTTTGATATTCTTCCGCCGATCATGGCCCTGCCTTCCCAGGCTTTGGAGTTTGATCGTGACCAGTTTACATTTTTTAAGGCAGTAATTTTCTTTTTCCAGTCTGAAGGATTATTTTTTAACAAAAAGTTTCCTGTTTTGCCAAGAGCCTGTAAAGCAATGCCATGGGAATGGATAAAGTCTCGCCGTACCTCGCTGGAAGTCATTTTTCTGTTTCTCACAAGCTCCCAGTCAGGTATGTACTTTGCCACCTCTGCCCAGTATTCCAACGCAATGTTCGTTTTTTCTTTATCATCCACAGGTATTCCGTCTAGGAGTTCTTTGGTGGCAAAGTAGATAGCACTCAGAGTAAAAAGTTTTCGAGATCTTTGGGATAATGTGCTCCGTTCCATTTCAATAACGTCTTTGAAAACGGGGGATTCAAGTGCAACATTTTTAGAAATGATTGCATGTTCATCCCTATAATCGTATAAAACGCCAATCGATTTGCTTGGCCTGATTGCATATCTGTTTAAGTCTGCAAACATCTGTTGACATTTCTTAAGGCCGACGTCTAAAAAAAATACAACAGCAATCGTTTCGTCTCCGAGATCAGGATCTTCAAGGAGAGCTGCTTCTATTGCAGCACGTCGATGTTGTCCATCATTAATAATGAATCTTGCATCCATAGGAATGTGAAGAGTACCGACTCTGTGGGCCACTCCAGGTGTATCTCCAATTGGTTCAAACTTTACATCTGCATCAATTGAGGCTGTTATGGCCGAAAATACATAATTTTCTTTATTGTTAAGTATGTATCGCGCCATTTCCGGGACACGTGCTTTGTTAAGAGTTCTTTGTGCTCTAAGTTCAGGAACTAACTCTTCTTCGTCAAAAAGAAATATTTTCGGTATAAGCCGAAGGGGACACATGGAGGTGTAATATTCCCTACCAGCCTGAATGCCCCTAATAGCTGGAAAAACATATTCAAAAACAGGCTCCATTTGCTCCTCTTACTGTTGAAAAAGGATAGGAAAGGTTATGTTGTTTGTTAAAATTTTAAAAATAAAATGGCTTGTTTGTCAAATAAAAAAACAAACACCCCATTTTTTTGACAAACCATTGTTTCCTTTGTTTATTTTGTTCACCTTGATTATTGAGAAAAGGGGCTAGATTTATTTTTTTTAGGGTAAGCAGGTCACGATAGGACCAAACCAGCCTCCTGTAAATGGGGGACAGACCACTCTTCCCCGTTTCATTCTTTGGTAAATCAACGTAGTAGTGCGCAGCATGGATGGCAAAAACCGAAGTGAGATACAACCCGGGATGCGGGTTTGTATCGTGTTGAAGGAAGACCAGCGGTCGGGAAAACTCACAGAGGGGATCGTCAAGGATATCCTGACCAGATCCCCGACTCATCCGCATGGCATCAAGGTCCGCCTGGAAACCGGCCAGCTCGGCCGGGTCAGGAAAATAGAAAGGTGAAAGGTCAGGGACGGAATCG
>Ga0209164_1004330_pt1 | contig 12823 bp, 10 predicted proteins | sample MTBNYHSulfiMetaG_FD_187458 | JGI IMG/M metagenome (GOLD analysis project Ga0209164, IMG submission 187458) | Enrichment culture microbial communities from rom New York Harbor, USA that are MTBE-degrading - MTBE-NYH (New York Harbor Sulfidogenic)... | ecosystem: Environmental > Aquatic > Marine >...
CAAAAGCACCCTCGAGGTCCCAAAAAACCGCAACCAAAGCGGGTTGGGATGAAGAACAAGCCACATGTCTCGACCGCGAGAATACTCGCGGAGAGAAAGAAATAGAAGTACTACCTTGAAAGGGCTGCTGTTTGGACTCCACCTGATGGATTGACGGGGAGATCTCCAGTAATGTCTGCGATACCCTGGTCAACAAACTCACCTCCCTTTCCACGGTCGCAAAAGCCTAACCCTTCATAACTCGAGAGCTCTAAATTAGTGAACGGAGCATATACTTCTGCCACATCAATTTCTTTCCTAGGATTATTAATTCCCGCCATTCGATATGCCTTCTTGGCCGAACGGTAATGTACCGCAACATCGCCAAAGTCGAAAGTCGGGTCAACCCATCGATCACCTAATCCATACGTATCCGTGATGGAGCCAACTCCCAGAATCCAGGCTGGTTTTGATTTGATTTTGCGCGCCTTTTTTTCTGAGGCCATTATCACAGCGCAAGCACCATCTGATCGCGGACAGACGTCAAGAAGTTTAAGGGGCCAGCAAAGCACTCTCGAGGTAAGTACATCTTCTAAGGTAACCTCAAATTGCAAATGCGCATACGGATTTTTCATTGCATTTTTATGATTCTTTACCGAGATCTTTGCTAATTGCTCTTCTGTTATACCAAAAAGCTCCATCTGTCGAACCGCAACAAAGGCTCCGGTAGTTATAATGTTTAAGGCCAAGTCCTTTTCATATACGGGATCCCAAATAGTGTTCAATATTCGCTGGGCATCTGGGCTTTCACCAACACGCTGGACAGCAACCACTAAAACCGTATCGAACATTCCGCTCGCTATGTGCGAAAACCCTGCTAGCGCAGCTGTACCTCCTGTGGTGCCGCCTGTATTGATTCTCAGGTACGGCTTTTTAAAAGCTCCTACCGCCGTAGCGCACCACAAATCCGGTGAGTTTACCCCTTCAAATGCATCAGGAGCTGACCCGAAAACTATAGCATCTATCTCGTCTATGCTGATCCCCGATGATTTTAATGCCTGGGACGAGGCTTCCCAAGCCAGTTCTGGGACGCTTACATCCTTGCGTTTTGTGACATATTTCGTCTGGCCAACACCAACGATCGCTACCTGTCTCACCTCGCCCTCCTTTTAGACACCTAGAATAATTACTGCATTCTTTTGCCCTGCGAATCCAGACTCGCCGTGTGCTAGCGCAGTCTTAGCTTTAGAAATTTGAAGACCTCTGGAGCTTTTTGTCAACTGCAGGCATGCCTCGCCTACTCGAAATAGACCAGCAGCGGACCAAGGATTTGAGGATAGAAGGCCTCCCGACAGGTTGACAGGCAAATGCCCATCATACTTGGTTTCGCCACTCTCCGCAAAATCTCTTCCTCCTCCCCAGGGACACAATCCAAGAGCCTCATACGCCATTATTTCATGATAAGAAGTCACATCATATATCTCCGCCAGATCAATTTCGTTAAAAGGCTTTTTTATATTTGCTTGCCGATAAGCCATGTTAGCAGCTTCGTGAAGCGACAATAGGCGTGACAAATCTCGATCACCCAGATCATAACCGCTAGTTGACCAACCTATACCTTTCACAAATACCGGCTGCTTTGAGTGACTGATTAGCTTTCTATCACGCGTTAGAACTAGCGCACAAACACCGTCCGATGAGGGTGCTATATCTAACGCTTTGAGCGGCGTACAAATTGTTCGTCCCTCAAGTACTGTTTTCATATCTACAGCCGCTCTCAAATGCGCAACTGGGTTTGCCTTACCATGTGATCGATTTTTAACTACTATCCCAGCTGCCGCCTTTTCTATATTCCCATATATCGCTTGATATCGGCACGCTTGGAGCGCATGTGCAGCCCACATAGATAACCCTATGGGACGCGTGTAACAAGGATCAAAATTCAGTCGAGTTACCACATCAAGTGAGGTTTGTGAGCTTTTGCACCAGCTGACCACCAGAGAAGTCTTAAACTCGTTCGATAAGAGGCGAAGCCCCGCCAAAATGAGAGCGAAAATGCCATCGTCCGCAACCTTAATCTCATCCTTGAGATAAGCCCCCGCTGCACACGCCAGAACCATACTTGATATACTGATCCCATCCATTAGATCCGACGCACCTAATACTACGCTATCAATTACGTCTCGATCAATGCCCGCTGAATTCAAGGCCGATTTTGTCGCTCCAAAAATCATCTCTGCGAGAGTCAATTCACCCTTTTTCTCTACACAATCACTTACACCGACTCCCGTAATAGCCAAATCAGATATCATCTGACTCCTCCAAATCATTTTTGTAAGAAGTTTATTCCAAAAATGATCACGCTGCAATTTGTGGCGTTTCTAATTGTGATCTCGATGAAAAATCTCGCTTCATCATTTCCGGAACCTTTTTTGTCGGCTTATTGTCACCTCGTGTCACGCTATATAGGCTTGCCATATTTAGGGACTTCTCCCATCATCATGTATACTATCAATACGGCAAGGGATTCCCCTGAGAGGAACAGAGCCAACGATTGGATCGAAGAGCGAGTCCCCATTAGTCAATATATTGATATTTGACTGATCCCAGCCAAACATCTGTGTGATATCTTTTTCAGGAAACCACCAGCCATAATCTGCAATTACAACAGATGGGTGTAAGTACTCGGAAAAAACTGCCTCAAACTTGGTTTCGCCATGTTCTGTCATGACCCTGACTACATCTCCGTTTCGGATGTTATACATCACGCCTGTTTTGGGATTGACCTTTATTCTAGGCTTTGGATGCCTATTTCGCAAAGATTTTATGTTGCGAAAGCCTGTGTGAAAAAAGTACTTTGGCTTTGTCGATGTCAATAATAGGGGATACTTTTCATCAAAACTCCTTGGGATATCCGTTGTAGGGAAAGAGCTATAGCCTTCTCTTTCTAGAATTGACGACTGAATCTCCACTTTTCCTGAGGGTGTCCTAAATCCTCTCTCCCTATATTTATAGTAGGCAGTTTCCCCTTTGACTATTCCCTTTTCTGAGAAGACTTGGTAAGTCATTCCTGACGGAGCCAATATCTCCTGCAAGCATTGGTCAGAATTACTCCAGAAGTATTCGCCTAAGCCGAGGCTTTTCCCAAGTTCGTTTATAATTTTTATGTCCGACCAGCATTCACCTTGTGGTTCGACAAGTTTTGGCCGCGCTAAAACATATCCATGCGGGGAACCATAATTTCCAATATCATTGAACTCCATGTTTGTAGCTGCTGGTAAAAATAGATTCGCCATGGCCGCTGTTGGTGTCATAAAAAGGTCTGAAACCATAACGAACTCGAGTTTCCGGAGAGCGCGCAAGACGTTTTTTGAGCCAGGGCAACTAACTAGGGGATTACTACCTTGTATAAAGAGGGCTTTAATCGCATATGGCTTCTCATTCAGAATGGTCCGTATTAACATAGGTGTGGGTATGGTTGGCATACTGACGGAAATGCCATAATAACGCCTAAGCGCTGAACGGTTTTTAATATTACATTTATCAAACGAAACCAGCTTTCTGAGGGGCATAAGAGGAGGCTCAGAATTCTCGACATTCCCCCCCGGAGCGTCTAGGTTCCCGCTTATTGCCATTAAGATTACTAATCCCCGGCAGGTTTGAGATGTATGATCACTATTGTTTTCTATAGCGTTACCCCAGTGTATCAGCGCAGGTTTTGAAGTCGAATAGATACGTGCGGCTTCGTATATTTGGCGCATTGGTATCCAAGTCTCATTCGATACAATATCTGGAGAATAGGCCCGTACATATTCTTTCAGCTCTTCAAACCCGACTGTCCACGCATTGACGAAGGACTTATCGTAGAGTTTTTCATTAATAATTACATTCAATAAACCAAGGGCCAATAGGTTATCAGTTCCCGGTTTAATTTGAAGCCAAAGAGTTGCTCTCTTTGCTAAGGAAGTCATATAAGGATCAATTACAATTAGCTTAGTCTTAGAATTGCTTAATTGCCTTTTTAAATATATTCCCAGAAGTCCTTCTTCATTAGTCGTATAAGGGTTACTACCCCAGAGCATAATGCATTGGGTTGGATTTTCGTAATCGGGATAGGGCATGAATCCACAAGTGGCATTTCCCATTAAGTGCCTTGGCATATGACAAACATATTGTGCACCAGAGACATTTGGCGATCCAAATATATTTGTCAATCTCATTAATAAAAAGTGTTCCAATCCCTTTGGAGTACCCGTTGCAAATGCTACAGATTCTGGACCGAATGCCATTTTTAAGCGCATTAAGTTTGCAGATGCACACTCTAAAGCCTCCTCCCATGAGATTTGCTTCCATTCACGTTCTCCCACCCTCCTGAGAGGGTGGATAATTCTGTCGGGATGATAGATTCTTTCCAAAGAAGCGAGGCCTTTTTTACAAACGTATCCTTTGCTCCTCGAATTGGATTGATCTGGAAACACCTTTACACCCTTACCCTTCTCAATCAGAACCTTAAGCCCACATCCTCCGTGATCAAACCGGGCACAGTGGGTCTTCACCCATTTTCTACAGGGGGCATTTTCTTCATGGTCAGGATTATGAATAGTCATATAGAAATTTTCACACCCACTGAAAACACTAACTCAGAGTTACAGAATTATCCGGATAAAAGTCTATTTTATGGACATTTTCGACAATTCATTGACTACGGCTTTCGCACCCTCAATGATCTCGGTTATAATCTCATTCGCGCTTTTTAATGTACGGATAAGTCCCGCTATTTGTCCACAAGCGACAGTCCCTTCTTCAATGTCGCCTTCCACTGCAGCGCGCCGTGTCCTCCCAGAACCAATGAACTGGAGAAGCTCCTTGTTACTTACGCCGGATTTTTCAGCGTGATGAATCTGCTCTGTCAGCTTGTTCTTCACACACCGTGTAGGTCCAATGGCCCTGCCCGTAATGACCGTGCCTGTTACGTGCGCATTCAGAATAGCATTCTTAAAATCCGAATGACCCTGAGCCTCGTGTGTAGCCGCAAAACGCGTTCCCATCTGGACACCTTGGGCCCCAAGCGATAGCGCAGCCACAAAACCCCTAGCGTCTGCAATTCCGCCTGCAGCGATCACAGGAATATTAAGTTTTTTAACGACTTGTCGCACTAAAACCATCGTGGTGATTTCCTCAAATCCGTCGTGCCCTCCTGCCTCGATACCTTCAGCAACCACAGCGTCCACTCCCGACTCTGCCGCTTTTACAGCCAAGGTGACACTAGGCGATACATGAATAATTTTACGCCCGGCATTCTTGACCAGGTGGACGAGCTTTTTAGGATTTCCAGCAGAGGTTGAAATAACGTCTGCGCCCTCCTCGATGGCCGCACGCAACAAGGCCTCAGAATCTGGGATAACTATTGGGATATTTACCCCAAAGGGTTTTTTCGTCTTTGCCTTCACAAGCCTAATTTGCTCTCTCAGCTCATCGATACCCATGCTGCCGCCCGCCAAAATCCCAAGTCCACCTGATTCGGAAACAGCAGCGCAGAGATCATTGTAGCTCACCCATACCATCCCACCTTGGATGATCGGATACTCAATTCCTAAAAGATCGCATAGATTATTCCTGAACATAACTGCGTCGTCACTAATATCCTTACTTCAACAATTGGTTAGCAATGATGATTCGTTGAACCTGATTGGTTCCCTCATATATTTGCGTTATTTTTGCATCGCGCATCATCCTTTCGACCGGGTATTCCCTGGAGTAACCATACCCGCCAAAAAGCTGGACCGCATCGGTAGTGACCTGCATCGCCGTATCCGATGCAAACCACTTCGCCATAGAAGCTAATCTCGGTATATCTTTTGAGTCCGGCGCATTGTCAATTGTGCCACAAACCCGGTAAATCATCGTCCTGGCCAATTCTATCTTTAGGGCCATTTCTGCAAGCATCCACTGAACGCCTTGGAATTCTGCGATGGTTCTCCCAAACTGCATTCTGCCTTTAACATAGTCCAAGACAGCATCCAATGCGCCTTGTGCAATGCCGAGGGCCTGAGCTCCCACGGCAGGACGGGTATAATTGAAGGTCTTCATGAGAATTTTGAAGCCATCACCTGGGCTACCAATCATATTTTCCTCGGGGACAAAACATTCTTCAAAAATGAGTTCCCGTGTGTCCGACCCCCGAATGCCCAGCTTTTTCTCTTCTTTGCCTACCGAAAAACCAGGGACATCTTTTGGGACCACCAGCATGCTCATGCCTTTGTGGCCCTTGCTCTTATCTGTAAAGGCGACAACCGTCACGACGCCGGATACCCCTCCATCAGTAATGAATATCTTCGTCCCATTCAGTACATAGCCGTTGTCTTTTGGCGCAGCAACAGACCTGATCCCAGTCACATCAGAGCCTGCCCCTGGCTCAGTAATGGCGCACGCCCCCAGAACTGAACCTTCGGCCATGGGCTTGAGCCATTTTATTTTTTGCTCATGATTTCCAGCTATAAGAAGAGGGTCTGTCGCTAAAGCTTGAGTAGTGAGAATAACCGAAGTTGACGCACACACACGGGCCACCTCCTCGACCACGACGGCGAGGCTGACCATACCAGCCCCTGCTCCTCCATATTCTTCAGGCACTTGAATCCCAAGCAGCCCGTTCTCTTCAAGTATCCTTTTATTTTTCCAGGGGAATTCCTCTTTTTGGTCAATTTCTGCTGCTTTAGGTTTAAATTCATTTTCAGCAATTTTCCTGACCATGTCGCGCAGCATCTGCTGCTCTTCTGATAGGTTAAAATCCATCACCCTTTTGTTATTTACCTCCAAGACATATATTATGCGAGCGTTTTGGATAAAAATTCTTTTAGGGTCGTTCCATCTACCTGGCCCAGTAATCTTCCTATCTCTTCACCATCGCTAAATATGAGAAATGTCGGGGTACCGCTGACCTTATACTTTTCACTGAAAATGCCCAGACATTCCTCCTTTAATAGACACACATGCAATCTTTCACCATATGATTTCGCTGTAACATAATTTATAACTTCAACCTGCCCTTCAATTTCTGAATCGTTGTGCATACACAGTACAAGCACAGGCACGTTTTTCTTGAGCACCTCCTGTTCAAAATCCTCCGAGCCGACTAAGCAAATGTCTGATTTTGAAAATTCTTTACTGGAAAGTTGCCTATCAGCTTTCAGGATACTCAAACGATATCACCCCGCCTTCAACTGTGTGTCTACACCAATTCTTACTGAACGACATGATGCTGTTATGTTTTAACTGCCGCCACTATGCAGCAAGACATGTGCCAAAGGGAAAAAATGATAGGATTAAAACCTCTTGGCAGACTTTAGGGGGAATTAAGCCATAATTTTAGGTAAGTGAATATTAACTAAATGGGAGGAAGCGTAGCATGCAACAGAAATGTTGCGCTACATATCTGTAGCATCGCGCAACAGATCTGCCTTGGATGAAGATAGTCTATGTCGTTTGATTCTTCTATAGAGCGTACTGCGGTCTATTCCTAAAATACGTGCGGCTTTCGCCTTGTTCCAATCTGTTTTTTCCAACGCGGTCAGGATTTCTTGGGATCCACTCAGAATTTTTTGCTCATGGGATCCCTTTCGAACGCCCAAACTGCCCTTTATCTCGGTCGGGATGTGGTCAAGGGTTATGATGGGCTCACGGCAAAGGACAAAAGCGTGCTCCAGGCTATGTTCCAGCTCGCGTACATTGCCAGGCCATTGATAGCTCATGAAAGCCCTGAGCGTTTCATCAGCTAACATCTCGATATCCTTTTTAAATTTCTTATTAAAAAACTTGCAGAAATGGTCAATAAGCAACGGGATATCATCAAGCCTATCTCTCAACGGCGGGATATGCACTTCTATCACCTTTAGACGGTAATACAAATCCTCTCGGAATTCGCCTAACCTTACCTTTTCCTGCAAATTGCGATTCGTGCATGCGATAACCCGTGCATCCACCTTCATGGGGATGGACTCCCCAACTCTCTCGAATTCCTTCTCCTCCAGAACCCTCAGCAGTTTGAGCTGAATCCTGGGCGATATGTCGCCGATTTCGTCTAACAAAATTGTTCCGTGACCAGCGGCCTGGAAACGGCCTTGAACATCCTTTATCGCCCCTGTAAATGCCCCCTTTACATGGCCAAACAGTTCGCTTTCAAGCAAATTCTCTGGCAGTGCAGAGCAATTAACGGTTATGAGCGGTCCGAAGGCACGGCTGCCGCCATGATGGAGGGCCTTGGCCACCAGAGACTTTCCCGTACCACTTTCTCCTGTTATCAAGACCGTTGTGTCCAAGCCAGCCAGATTCTCCAGGAGATTGTATATGTCCTTCATATTCTGACTTTTACCGATAATATTATGAAATTGATGCTTTTCTCTCAATTCACGCTCAAGATTGCTGAGCCTGGTAATATCTCTTACGACAAGGACAGTTCCCGTGAATTCCTCGTTGCCATCCAGAAGGGGCGAACTCGTGATTATCACGGTTTGTTCAGGCCGATCAGCTCGTTTGCATTCAATCCTGTATCCTTTTATTGTCGTCTTTTTTTGCAGAGAATCTCTCAAGACTTCCTGACACGTTTGGTTGCATTGGTTAAAACATTCAGTGAATGGCTTTCCTACACAGTGTTCGTTGGACATACCACAAATACTTTCTGTTGCTTCGTTGGCTTCGATCACCACCATCGTTGTATCAATAGTGATGATAGCGTCCCGAACACTTCTAAAAATAGCCTGCAACCGACTACGGTGTCTCTCTAGCTCAGCCTCAATACGCTTACGGTGCGTAATATCTCGAACAATGCTGCGAAATCCAATCCGCCGGCCCTCAGGCGTTTCGATTAAAGATATTGAATTTTCAATAATTCTTTTGGTTCCATTCTTTTGGATAATTTCGTAATAAAAGGCCTTATCGGGGGTTCCTGTTCGATAGACTTGGTTATAGGCTTCATAAACCCTATCTGCCATTGATTTCGTCATATAGGCTCTAAAATTGAGTCCGATGAGCTCTTCTCTGGGATAACCTGTGATCCTGCAGAATGAATCATTACAAAACACAGTACTTCCTTTGAGATCGACTTCGACATAGCCCTCTTCAATACCTTCGAGTATCGTTCGATGTCTTTCCTCAGGCTTACCAAACACGGGATCTGTTGTATTTAAATCACTAACTTCAAAGGTTGAAATATGGGTATGTTGGCCTAATTTTCCAAATGTTGAGATTTTTCTTATCCTACTCATAGTCACCCTCTTGTCAAAATAACTCCCCCGACGAAACCAATTTGGATTTGTAACACCATTAAGATGTGGTTACGTCACTGTAAAATGGGATTCGTCGTATTCGGGTTTTCCTTCATAATGCCTCATGTAAAACCCGGGGGCCATGTCTGGATTCTCTATGATGCTTGGATTGATCATAATCCCCGCCTTATGGAAGGCCTCCACAATGGATTTGGGCTGAGGCGGGCACCCCTTGATGGGAATCATCTCCTGGATGTCCGGGTTGTCCTTGTGGCGCTGGTACATGCATTTTCCAAACAGGATCGTCTTTTTCATCCCCGGCGTGGGCGCCATGGACTTCCCGGTGAGGACCTCCACATCGTCCCACGGCTTTCCCTTCCAGGCACCGGCCACGGCCGTGAGCACCACCCCGTTGACGGCTGAGCAATAGGTGCACAAGGTCAGATCATATTTCCGGTACGACAGGCCCCCGATCCCCATCTTCTCCATGGGGAGGGGTAGGGTGTCGTCCTTGTTGTAAGGAAAGGTGTATCTGTGAGGAGAGGCCACATCCTCGATCTTTTCGCCCACGACCTCCACCCCTGAAAGGTCGCAGGGGCGGTTCCGGTTTTTTGCCGCGTGGACCAGATGAGGAACCTCCGATGGAGCATATCCCAATACCTTGGCCCCCGCCATATCGGCTGAGAAAACATCGGTCGAGGCCACCAGGAGGTTGCTTCTCTTGACCCGGCCGTCAAAACTCGGCCCCCGCTCGATGGTGTAGATGCCGTCTAAGATCGTCAACATGGGGGGCATGGGATCGGCCAGCCTGGCCACCCAGTAATTGAGATTCTTCTCCGGGTCGGCGTTGTGGCATTTCTTTCGGGAATTGATATCGATCATCCCCTTCAGGTTTTTGATTCCCAGGCTCACGACGGTCTGGGCATGGGTCTTCAGGACAGGGATGTCCACCACGAAATCGCTGTCAAGGATGTCCGCATTGAATTTGAGCGTATCCCCGTTGCCTACCTCCACTTCCCTGAATTCTCTCTCAAACACATTGACGGCCTTGACGCCGTAGCGCCTGTTCAACACATTGTACCCGAGGCTTTCAAAGGCATGGGACGGCGTTTCCCTGTCCTTGGTCTGGACGACCATCCCCTCTCCAATCGTAATATGGTCAATACCCCGCTCCTTCAGGAGGATCACTGCGTCCTCAACCATGCGTGAGGTAGTGATCACACCCCATTTGGGAAAAGCGACCTTCCAGGTCCAAAACACGATGTTGGGTTTGATAAAGACCCTGGCATCGGCCGGGAGATGATCCAGCCCCTTGCAGAGGTCTACCGCTCTCCGGAGCGATTCGAGGGGTTTTTCGTACCTTACAATAGCCACAACCGGTTTACTCATAATCAGTATCTCCTTTCTCTGTCTGCTGCCCTGAAAAGGCAAAAACCGTAGACAATCTCACACAGAGACACAGGGACACAAAGAAGCTTTCCCCGGAAGCCCTTGTCATGCGGTTGCTCTCCGTGTTCTGCTAACCGGTCAACCTTCCAATTCCTCATTTAAAAATTTCTCAATCCATCAATCCCTAAATTCGTTAATCCCTGAATCCCTAAGTTCCTGAATTCCTCAATGCCCAACGCCCTATCTCCCGATGAACTGAGGGGACCGCTTCTCCAGGAATGCGGCCCGGCCTTCTTTCAGGTCGCGACTCTGGAGCACCCCCGCCACGATATCCTCAGACTCCTTCCGGTCGTCCGCAGCCATGTCGATATTGGATCGGAGGATCAGGTTCACGATTCGTTTGATCCCCTTCAGGGAGAGGGGCGCGTTCCCGGCGATCTCTTCGGCCAGGTCATAGGTGAAGGATTCAAGATCCGGCTTTGGGATCAGATAGTCGAGCAGGCCTATCTCTTTAGCCCGGAGGGCGTCATAGGTCCGGCCCGTAAAAAAGATCTCTTTTGTTTTTGCCAATCCGATGGTCCGCATAAACCGCATCAGGCCTTGCGGGGTGTATATCATCCCAATCTTCGCAGGGGTCATTCCCATTCGGATGTGGTCTCCACCCACGCGAAGGTCGCACGAAACAGCCAGCTCGCACCCCCCGCCAAAGGCGTATCCGTTCAGCATGGCGATCACCGGATAGGGATAGTCCATGATGGCTTCCACAGCCATTTCAAACGGGCCGAACGAATCCGAGCGGCCGGTTGTCAGGACGACCTCCGGGCCGCCCCCGGCCGTCAGGGCGCCGATATCGTATCCTGAACAAAATGCCTCATCCCCGGCCCCCCGGATAACAATCGCACGAATGCCCTCATCACCTGAAATCCTCTCGATATTCCGCTGAAGGTCCAGCAGCATCTCGACGTTAAGTGCATTCTTTTTTTCAGGGCGATTCAGAAAAAGGGTGCATACGCGCCCTCTTCTCTGGATCAGCAGCATGTCATCGGCCATTGGTTCCCCACCTACAGATGAGTGACAAGAATATCGAATCCACCTTCATATACCATCCCGATTTTCATGTTTTTTTGATAGGTCGGCACGGCGTCAAGGGTGTTCTTATCCCTAACATTGACCGTTGAACCTCTGAACCTGTGATAACGCTATCATACATGTTCCGCACCGCTGAGTAAAGCCCATCCTAAGATCTTCGGGGTTTGTAGAAGCTTACCCCCCCGGCGACCCTTCCATTTCAGTTGAATCTCCATCGATCATCCTGTATGCTCGGCCGAACCCGGTGGAGGCTGTAAAGGACTTCCACCGTGGCCCATGTATGGATCCCTGAAATCAGAAACCATTCCCCCGAGAGCTGCCCTATGTTGCCCGTACGTCCTTCCAAGGAGATTGCCGCCCTGGTAGCGCTGTCGTCCATGATCAATTCCTCTCTGGACATCTTTGAGGTGCTGAACCATGCCATGCGTTTTGTGGAAAAGGTCATCGGCACTGAAGGGAGCTCCATCTTTGAGATAGATCATGCAACCGATGAGCTGTTCTTTCGGGTCCTGAGCGGACATGAGACCCATACCTTCAGAGAAATCCGGATGAAGATGGGGGAAGGAATCGCCGGATGGGTGGCGCGTACCGGGGAGCCGGTCATTGTTCCGGACACGGAAAAGGATGCCCGATTCAGTTCAAAGATCGACCTCATCACTGGATTCAAGACGCGCTCCATCATCGCCCTCCCCATCCGGAACAACGGTCGCCTGACCGGCATCCTGGAGTTGGTCAACAAGCGGGGGCCGACCCCATTCAACCAGGAAGACCTGGAATTCCTGACCATAGCAGCCAATCAGATCGGCGTTGCCATGGTCAACGCCAGGCTGTATGCGCGATTGAAGGAGAAGTTCACCCTCACCCAGGCCGAATTGAAGAAGACCCAGGAGCAACTCCTTCGCACGGAGCGTCTGTCTGCCCTGGCGGAACTCTCGCAGGGCGTGGCCCATGAGGTCCGGAACCCTGTCATGAGCATCGGCGGCTTTGCCCGGCGCCTTAAGACAAGGCTCCATGCGGACAAGACCCTGGAATCCTATGTGGATATTATCCTGAAGGAGGCCGCCCGGCTGGAACAGATGGTCAAAGACGTGGAGGCGTATACGGCC
>Ga0209164_1004331_pt1 | contig 12817 bp, 9 predicted proteins | sample MTBNYHSulfiMetaG_FD_187458 | JGI IMG/M metagenome (GOLD analysis project Ga0209164, IMG submission 187458) | Enrichment culture microbial communities from rom New York Harbor, USA that are MTBE-degrading - MTBE-NYH (New York Harbor Sulfidogenic)... | ecosystem: Environmental > Aquatic > Marine >...
TCGGGCGTTGAGAGCATCCGACCCTCCAAGACTGGGTATTGACGGGCGTTCTCACTCTATAAAATTTTTTCGCCGCAGGCAAGCCGAGGTACCCAAAAGATGTCGGCAGCGCATAATGGATAGCCGGGATCCAAAGTCGAATCCGGCTGGTTTCACAGAGGCCGGAATTTTTTGGAGTGCGGCCTCATGAGGCCGCTTTGAAAGCGGCGTCTTGCCGCCGCATTCCAAAAAAACGCACGGTCCTTGTGCCTCAAAAACTCACGGTTTGACGAGTTCATAAGATGATCGCTTCATCACTTCAAAAAAGAAGGTTGCGCCGCAGGCTGGAGCTCCGGGCAAAAGAAATCAATTTTTGTCCGAAAAGGCGCTTAGAATGCGTACGAGGCTCCCAGGCGGACGAGGCGAGGCGACTGGATCTCGGTCGCGTAGCGCAGGGGCCATTCGGGCCCCGTCCATTCGTTTTCGCTCACCGCCAGGCTGCTGTTGAAGACGTTGAAGGCGTCGACGAACAGGCGGAGCTCGGCGCCGCCCAGGAAAAACGCTTTTTCCAGGCGGATGTCGGCGGTGAGGTTGAATTCGTAACGGGCCACTCCTCGCGTATGGGCCATGATGTAGAACGGTCCCTGGTTGAAGCCGGTGACTACGATTTTCCTGGCGAAAGGCTGACCGTCGTAGTATTTGACCACCGAAGCCAGCCGGAATCCGGCCGGCAGCCGGAGACTGAAACCCAGCCGGGCCGTGTAGCCCCGGTCGAAGCGCAGACGCCCCTTGGCGTTGATCAGAGTGTTGGGATCGTCGTCCAGGGCGCCGATGACGCCGTCGTCGTTCTCGAACTCGGTGTTGCCCGGGTTGGCGTAGCCGATGGCCTCAATGGCCTGGAGGGCGAGGAAGAAGGTGAAGTTCGGATCGTGACGCCGGACGAGCGTCAGGTCCAGACCGCGGTAGCGGGAGACTCTCTTCTCCGCGTCGGAGTTGGTCAGAAGGAAGAAATCCTGTCCGAGCGTGGTTGGGTCCTGATTGTAGAGGGTGAACTCCAGGTCGTCGTGAGTGCCGGAGATCAGGTCGTCGCCGTCCTCATAGAACGTCACGGCCTCATAGGAAGAAAACGGCACGCCGGTGTTGAGCGTTCCGAGCAGATGGCGCGTTTCCCGGAGGAAGCCGGCGAGCGCCAGGCGCCATCCCGAGCCCAAATCGAGCTTTAGAGCGACGACGAGCTCGTCGGCATAGGGTTGCTTGAGCTCCGGATCGATCGCGGCGAAAGCCGGCCCTTCTCGGCGTATGAGGGCCCCGGCCTCGCCGGAGTCGAAGCGCTGGTCGTGATCGAGGTCGTTCCAGGCGTAGACCAGGCCGCCCAGCGCTCCGTGGTGGCCGTAAAAAAGCGTTTTCAGGGACAGGGCGAACGGGTAGCGAGCCGCGGAGACCGAGAGCGCGGTGTCCCGGCGCCTCGAGAGGGGAAGGTTGAAGGCGATGCGGGGCGAGACGCCCAGCCAGGTGATGCCGCTCACGCCCTCGGCATCCCTTGAACCGGACGAGCCCGTCTCCGTCCTGAAGGCGTGGCTGAGCCCGATGTTCAATCCGGCGGTGAAATAAAGCATCGGCGCGAGAAAAAGCGTCTCCCGGACATAAAGACGTCCGTGATACGCGGCCTGGCCGTTTTCCAGAGGGGTATTGAACTCGACGACCTCGAGGGGCAGGCCCTGAAAAAACCTGAGATGCCGGTTCTCGAGGATATGGACCAGGGATTTGTTCCTGGCGGCCTTGAAACCCAGTCCGTATTCGAGAAGGTGAACGCCCTTCGAGGAGACCGGAGACAGCATCCGGCCTTCGAAAAAGGCGTCGAGGAGGCTCCGGTTATCCTGGCCGGCGAAGGGGGCGGCCGAGAAAAAAGCTTCGGGCAGGATGTTCACCCGGCATGGTCCGGAGGCTTCTTCCTGAAAATCGTCGCGGACGCTCGCCGAGGCGTATCCGAGTCCGGCGCGCAGATGGTGGCCGTCATGGAGGCCGTTTTCCCATAGGAGCTGGGTGACGCCGTAGCGCCGGCGGGAGTCGAGGGTCGTTTCGGGCGCGACGCCGCGCCCCGCGCCGAGCGAGAAATGGCGGACGGACTGTTCGAGACCTAAGAGCCTGATGCTTCCGCGGGCCGGACGGTATTCCAGGCTGAGGAGGCCCGACAGGACGGACGAGGAGTCCGGAGAGTCGTAGTCGGCCGGATCGCGGGCCAGGCGTTGCGAAGTCAAGGACGCATACAGTCCGAGCCGGTCCGTGGAGAGGGGGGCCGAGAGCTCGAAGTGGATGTCCCCCATGCCGTCCCAGGCGTGACTTTCGCTGATGCCTTCTTTGATCAGGGCGGGGGTGACGTTGTCGGCGGCGAAAAGCGACGAGGAATAAAAAGCGGTCACGCTCCCCCGGGCGCGGCCGCCCGGCGCCTTGGTAACGAGGCCGATGCCCGCGCCGGCGTAAGAGGCGGAGACCGGCAGACAGGCGTTGTGAAGTTCGTAAAAGCTCAGGCTGAAGACATCCGGAGAGAAGAGCGGACGGCCCGTGTCGAAAGGATCGGTCACGTCCAGGCCGTTGAGCGCATAGCCGGTCTGCGTCCACGTGGCGCTTCCGCGAGGGCTCACGGCCGCGGGAAGCCCGAGGGCCATCCCCCCCACGTCGATCCGGCTCGTGGTCGCGGCCAAATCCTGGTTTTCGATCAGGTTCCAGATATTGTTTCCCGACGGGTGGTCGCGGATATGGTCGGCGTTGAGAACGGTTCTTTGGAAATCGAGGCGCTCGGAGAAACGGAGGGCCGTCAACCCTTCTCCGCCGCTCTCCGGGCCGAGAACGACGCCGAGGTAGACCCGGGAGCCGGGCTCGGAAACCACTCCGTCTTCGACACGGGCGCTGTAGCCCCGGGCTTCAAAACGCACCTCAAAGAGTCCCCAGGGAAGGCCGATGAAACGGAACAAGCCCCGTGCGTCAGTCGTTGTTCGATAGGACACAGTATGGCCGTCGGCCCTTACGAGGACCGAGACGCCCGTGAGCGGCCGCTCGGCCGCGTCGAGAACGTGCCCCCAGAGGAGGGAAGGCTCCTGGCCGCGAGCGGCCGGCGGGGAAAAGAAAGAAAAAAAGGAGGAGAGAAAAACGCAGGTGAAGAAGAAGGATCGAGCGCGTGGTGACCGGGGCCGGGCTCTCGAGCTTCGAGGCGAGGATACTCCGGAAGGGCTTGTCATTTCCTCCTCCTCGTCGTGGATGATACCGAATTATATCAGTCCTTCTCATCGACTCCAAGAACATCGCCGGCCTTGCCTTTTGGGATTGCGTGCCTGTAGCGGAAACGTGCGGCACCCAATGAGCCGCGGCGGCGTGACGCCGCACTCCAAAAAACCCGTCTTGATTCTTCGGCGGAGTCCGATTAGCATGAGAATCCATCCCATCAAGGTCGAGAGGTCGTCATGGACACAGCGCGAGACATCGTCATCATCGGCGGAGGTCCGGGAGGGTATGTGGCCGCCCTTCGGGCGTCACAGCTCGGGAAGAAGCCCCTCCTCGTCGAGGCGGACAGGGTGGGAGGGGTGTGCATGAACTGGGGCTGCATCCCGACCAAGTTTCTCCTCCATCAAACCGGCCTGATCCGCGCCCTCCGGACGAACGCGCGTCTCTCGGGGCCGCTGGACCGCGTCGCCTGCGACTGGAAGCGCGTCCAGGAAGACCGCGTGAAAATCGTCGACCGTCTGGTCAAAGGGACGGAATTTCTGCTCGAAAGAAACAAAGTGGACTTGCTCAAAGGCCGGGCGGCGCTCCTGGACGAGCGGCATGTCCGGATCGTCTCCGGCGGAACGGAAACCGACGTCGAGGCCCGCTCGGTCATCCTGGCCACAGGCAGCCGTCCGGCGGACCTTCCTTTTCTCAAGGCCGACGGGCGCCGGGTGATCACCAGCCGCGAGGTCCTCGAGCTCGATCCGATCCCCGAAAGCCTGCTTGTCGTGGGCGCGGGCGCGATCGGGCTCGAATTGGGATCGGTCTATGCCCGGCTGGGGACGAAGGTCACGGTCTTGGAAATTCTTCCCCAAATCCTGCCCGGAAGCGACAAGGAAATGGCGACCCGCCTCGAGCGGCTGCTCAAAATCCAGGGAGTGCCGGTTTTCACCCGGATGAAAATCGAGCGGGCGGCCGAAACCCCGGGCGGCGTGAGGCTCGAGGGCGTTTGTCTGAAGAGCGACGAACCGTTTTCTTTCGAGGCCGAGCGCGTTCTCCTGGCCGCAGGCCGCCGCCCTAATTCCGACACCTTCCAGGACGGCGCCGGCCTCGTGGCCCTCGACGGCGGATTCGTCCGCGTGGACGAGACGATGAGGACATCGCTTTCGGGAGTCTTCGCCGTCGGCGACCTCGTGGGCGGGAAGCTGTTGGCCCACAAGGCGTCCCATGAGGGTCTCGTCGCCGCGGAAAACGCCGCCGGAGGAAACGTCTCTTGGGACGACCGGGCGCTGCCCATGTCCGTATTCACCGAGCCGGAATTCGCCTCGGTGGGCCTGGGAGAAGAGGAAGCCCGCGAACGGGGCATCAAGATTCAGGTCGGGTTGTTTTCCCTCCAGGCCAACGGCCGCGCCCTGACCGTAGACAGTCCCGAGGGCTGCGTCAAGCTCGTCGCCGGGCCGGACGACACTGTTCTGGGCGCCCACATCCTGGCTCCCGGGGCGAGCGACATGATTCCCGAGCTGACCCTGGCGGTGAGGATGAGATTGAAGCTCCGCGACGTGTCCTCCACGATACACATCCATCCCACGATCTCGGAATCGATCGTCGAGGCGGCGCTCAAGGCCAAGGGGGAGGCGCTCCACGCTCTCAACATCGTCCGGCGGTAGGGGATTCGGACGGCGTCCGCCTGAACTTCGCCCCCTGGAGCGACATCAGGGGGATTCGAGCGTTTCAAAGACTCGGATCTCGGCGACGGCCCACGGCCAGAGGTGATCGAGTCCGGTCTGCTCGATCTTGATGAAGCGGATTTTTTCTCCCGGGAAGAAAATGTCCTGGACCGCCCGCTTGGGATTTTCGACCAGGGAACGGACAAACGCTCCGGAATGGTAGCCGGGAAGGGCGAGATGCCACTCCCGACCGTCGGGCGACCAATGGGCGACGAGATTCGCCGCCGCGTTTTGGGGCGGGACTCCGGCCTCCAACGAAACGCGCGACACGCGCACCGGGCGGCTGAAGGCGATGGTCAGCTGCTCTCCCCGGGATTTCGGCCGTCCCGTCGTCCAGGCCGTATCCCGGCGGCCGTCGGCCGCCAAATCCGCCAACTCCGGGTTCAAGGCGGCGTCGACTTTCCATCCCGCGGCAGGGATTTCACTCTCGGGAATCGGGGCGGGAGGCGGATGGAGGGGAGGGAGGACTTCAAATATCGTGTCGTCGCCCAGGAGCGATTCCATGTCGTTCGGGCGGCTGAATCCATAGCGGAAGGACGCGGCGTGGCGGAACAGATGGGCGCCGCGATGGCGGGCGTCGAAACGCATGTCCTCGGCGCGGTCGGGCTGGAATCTTCGGGCGTGGAAGACGACGTATTTCACGTCCAGCTCCTGCAGGGTTTCGCCCGACGCCTGGGAAGGGAAATCGCGCATCAGGCTCCGCAGGATATCGACCGTGGGAGGGAGAAAGCCGCTGTAGCCATTGACAATTTTCTTCTTGTGGAAGAGGGAAAGGTACATGTAGGCCGCCTCGTTCGCGTCGCCGCCGAAAAGGGGCAGCTCGACCACGGCGATGTCTCCTTTGCGTTCCGCCAGCCAGCGGTAGGTGGGCGGAATGTCCCGGCCGACGGGAAAGGAAAGAAGCCTCTGGGGATGCGACCAGTACTCGGCGTTCAGGAAAAGCAGGAGACCGGCGGCCAGCGCGACTCTGACGCGTCTTTTTTTAACCAGGCGCATGAGGGCGTCGAGCCCCCAGCCCGCCAGAACTGCCACGGCCAGGACGACGAAAACGGCGTATCGGGAGGGGACGCGAATGCCCTTGAATCCCGGGACATGGTGATACAGCCAGGCGAAAGGGGACAGATGCGAAAAAACGCGGGATCCCTTGAGCGCGAACGCGGCGCCGAACGAGAGGGCCAGGGAAGCGTAAAGGACGAACAGGTAGAGAAAAGCGTAGCTGCCCTTTGTTTTGGGTGGCCCGGCCTTGACGACATGAAGGACGAAGGCGGCGGCGAGAAGCGCCCCCAGCCCGGCTCCAAGAACGAAGGCCTGCTTGGCCGGATTGGTGAGAGAGAACGTGAGCGAGCCGAGGTTCCATTTGATTCCGGGGAAGAGGAGAGTGAAGGACGTAAGAACCGCGGGAACGGCCAGGAGGGCGACAGACAGCGTTTTCACCCTCGGCGGCAGCGTGCTGGTGCGCACGAATTTCCGGACGACGAACGCGGCCGCCAGAGCGAGAGCGGCAGCTCCGGGAAAAAGAAAGTATTCGTACGAACCGAGGGGATGAAGAAGAGCTCCCCACAGCCGGTTGTGGGGCGGGACGGCGAGGTAGTTTTGGAGCTCGACGCCGTTCTCCAGGTTGCGCTGAAAAACGAAATCCTGGAAGAGGCGGAGAAACGGCCGGGCGTAGAGCGCCAGAACCGCTCCGGCGCCCAGGAGCGGCAGCCCCAGTTTCATCAACAAAGAGGGTCGGAGCGTCTTTCTGTGGACCAGGAGCATGACCGCCAGGATGAGAGGCAGGAGAGAGAGGAAGAAAAGCCCGTAGTAAACGCAGGTCAACGCCTGGAGAGTGAGAAAGAGGGCGAACAGCGCGGAATGACGAAAGCGCCCGGTCTCGAAAAAGCGGTGCAGGGACAAAAACGCCAGAGGGATGAACCAGGCGGCCACGAGTTGAAGGTGGGTGATCTGCTGCATCAGGACGGCGCTGAAGGCGAAAATGAGCCCGGCGGCCAGGCCGCTCAACGTTCTTGAGGTCAGATGCCGGACCAGGAGAAACATGGCGTAGGCGTTGAGAATGCAGGACAGGAAAAAGACGAAGTTGTAGGCCAGGATGGGATTTCCGGTGACCGCCGCCACGGGCCAGGAGAGGACGGCCAGGGGGAGCAGGGTTTCGGAGTAGCTGAGCGTTCCCTGGTAAGGATGGAAAACGTTGGCCTCGAAGAGCTGAAGCGGGTTGCGGGCCATCTGGTGATGATTCCAGCCCAGGATCCACGTGTTGAGCAGGCAGTCCCAGCCGTCGTTGAGGCTGTCGGCCGGATGGAGGGAGAGAGGAAGGAGGTGGACGAAGGCGCACGCTGTGAAAAAGAGCAAGACGCCGACGTGCAGCCCGATCGCTTTCTTCCGGCCGGTCATCGTCACCGCCCCATTATATCCGCCGCCGGTCTCAAGTCAAAAAAACGGAACGGATCCCGACGCCGAATAATCACTGTAATAAAGAATGCCGGCAAAAAGCAGGGGAGGAGGGCATCGGCGTCTGGCGGGATTCGAATCGCTGCGGAAGCTCCGGGTTTCTCAGTCTGCTTCGCAATACGCTCCCCTTCGGGGAGCTGTGCTCAGCAGGCCGGCCTCATACATCTTCCGGAGACAGCTCCAAGTTTGTTTTATGAATATTAACCTCCCTGGCCCTCCTGGGGAATCAGGAGGGGAAAAGGAGGCTGTCTCCGGATAGGTCGGCCGGGAAGCCATTCGAAACCCGTCGCTTCCTTGCTGAACCCCGCATGTCGCCTCGACCCTCCCCCTTGCTTTTTGCTGTACTGTTATCGGCAGTAGAAATTGCGATAGCCCTCAGCTATATCTTTGCGCGGTGATTGGAAACACTGTGGGTAAGGATATTCATTTGTAGTCATGAGCCGTTCGTCCGTTCCGCAATCATTGACAATGCGCAAAAGCGACGCATACAATGAGCCCTCGAGCAAGACATGAGAAATCCTGACGACGCAGAAGACGGCTCGATCGGCGCAACTCCCGCCGTGGAGGTCTCCTACGGCGAGGGATGGCACGGCTGGGAGCACGACCGCGTCTTTCCCTTCCGCTGGATGGCTTCCCGCGCTCAGGTCGTCCTTCCCGCGGAAGTCCGAGGCCGGTACCGATACGCCGTCCTGCCCGTGTTCTCCGAATACGTCGATTTCAGCCAGAAGCTCCGCGTGAGAGCCGGAAGCGGAACTCCGGCCCAATGGCCGCTTCTCTATCAGTGGGCGTTCTACAGCCTCGACCTGCGGCCGGAGGGGCCCTCGGCCGAAGGCGCGGCTGAGGATTCGGGGCGTCCTGTCGTCCTCAACCTGAGCCTCAACAAGGTGTTCCCGGCGCGCTACCATCCCGGGGACGGCCGCGAGCTGGGCGTCAGAGTCGGTCCCTTCGAGTTTCATAACGACCGCCGGAGACACGAGGATTTCCGGTTTTTCATCGCCAACGCCGTTCTGAATTTCGAGGAAATGGTCGAGGGCCGGGAAGAGCTTCGCTCCTATCCGCTCAACCTGGGGATCGACCTCTACGGCCGATGCAACATCAAGCCGCCGTGCGTCTATTGTCTGTGGGACAAGATGAAGACTCTGGAGGGCCCTTACGCCGACCTGACGGTCGACGACAGGACGCTCGAATCCTACGGGCCGTTTTTCAAGGCCGCCCGCAACCTGGTCAACTGCTCGTTCGGCGAGCCCCTTCTCCATCCCCGGTTCCAGGAGATCCTGGAGCTCTGTCGGCGCAGCGGGAAGTTTCTTGAATTGTCGACCAACGGGCAGGCCTTCACCGAGCGCACGATCCGGGCCCTGGTCGGGAAGCCGGTGTATCTCTACGTCTCGCTCGACGCGGCGACGGCCGAGACCTACGCCAAGATCCGCAACGAACGCTGGGAGGAGATCATCCCCCGGCTCGAGTTTCTCAGCCGCGAGCGGAAGAAAGCCGGAGGTTTTCCCAAGCTGTTCATGGTGTTCATGCCCATGCGCGTCAACCTCGGAGATCTGGAAGCCTATTTCGAGCTCTGCCGGCGCCTGGAGGCGGATGCCTTCGTCCTCAGGCCGTTGCTCTATCTGTGGAATCCCAAGATCGAGGCCGACCGGGGGGGATATCATTTCGATTACAAAAGAGAGATGCTCGAGCGGCCCGAAGCCGAGGAGGTCATTCGCCGATGCGAACGTTTGTCGCGGGCCTACGGCGTCCCCCTGGCCAACCAATACACCTTCGGCCAGGTCCCCGAACCCGGCTCCGGAAACACAGAGCCATGACCGACGAGAAGACGGCCCCGGACAAAGAAAAAAACGGCGACGACCTCGGCCACGACCGTCTGCCTCTCTGCCGGGAGCCGTGGGAGAGCTATTACATCCTCCGCCGGGGCATTCTGCCCTGCTGCCACGGAAACCCGATCATCGCCCCCATCACCGGCTGGGCCGCCGCCTGGAATTCCTTCCAGATCCGGGAGATCCGCCGCCATCTCATCCAGGGACGGCTGAGCCCCTACTGCCTGGAAAGCCTCGGTTGCCCCATCGTCCAGCGGGTGCTCAGGGAACAAAGGGAGAGGGGGAAAAGCGACGCCCTGCCGCGGCGCCCGACGTTTTTGCGGCTTCTCAACCGCCTGATGTTCCGTCTTCCGGGACGGGCGGTCCGGGCCCTCCATGAGCGGCGGGCGCGGCGAAGAAGGGCCGTCTAGGACGAGGGGCTATTTCCCGATATAGCCCAGCGATTTCAGCATTTCCTCGGCCGATTTCTCCTGCCGGACATCTCCTTTGTTTCTCAGGACGTCGCGGGCGAATTCCTCGAGACGCCGCCTCAGGTCCAAGATTTCGTCGCGGCGGCCTTCGCGCTCCAGGACGTTGTTTTGCTCGGCGGGGTCATCGTCCACATGGAACAGTTCGAAGAGGCCCTTCTCCGGGGTGAAGATGAGATGCCAGGGCGGCCGCCTGACGGCGAACTTGTCCCAAGCCGCCTCCGGTTTGTATGTCGCTTGAAAATGGGCGTCCGGGGCGGGCTGGCTCCGATCGAGCAAGCTCCGGCCGAGATAAAATGACGGACGCCTGAAACGCATGATGTCCGTGAGCGTCGGGGCGATGTCCAGGAGAGACACGGAGTCGGTCCTCGTGCCGCGGGCCGCGGGGCGGCCGGGAACACGGATGATGAGCGGAACGCGCATGTACTGCTCATAGAGGTAATGGATGTGCCCGATGTGGCGGTCTCCATGGGGGCTCAGAAATTCGCCCAGCCCCTCGCCGTGGTCGCCGAAAACGACGATTGCCGTGTCCTTCAGGCGGCCGAGCTCCTTGAGCTTGTCGAAAAGGCGGCCGAGGTGCGCATCCATGTATTCGACTTCGCGGCGGTAATACGACGGGACCTCGTCGGGGGGGAGAATGAGCTTCCCCCGCAGTGTCAGCCGGAAGCGGCGGGCGGGACCCGTGTTCACCACATCGAGAACCGTCCGCGGCTTGAGGAAGTAGATGTTGTCCGCGCGGCGGATGAACCAGCCGCTGACGAAATCTATCTTCAGGCCCGGCGTGTCGGCGGGGGGATCGAATTCGAGGAGATCGAGCCGGGCCTGAAAATTGTTGGGATAGTAAGGGCTCTGGAATTCCAGGAGAAAAGTGTTCCGTCCCGTCTCGAGTTCGACGTCGTAGACGTGGGTTTGATACTTGCTCAGGCAGGCGGTGTCGTCCACCAGGCGGCCGTTGAATGAAACCCGCATGTCGGGCGGCATGTCCGGGGGGGCATAGGGATCGTGGGGATCGGAGTAGTGGAGCCAGAGGAAAAAGGGCCGGTCGTGATTCTTTTCCAGCCAGGGAAACGCCTTGCGGTTCACTTCCTCGGCATGAAGGTACCATCGGTCGGCGGGGAAGGCGTCGTCATAGACGTCGAACCCTTCGGCCAGGCCGAACCGCTTGTCCAGCACGCCGAGCGATATGAAGGCGGCCGTCTGAAAACCCCGCTTCTTGAAAAGCTCGGCCAGCAGCGGGCGGCGGGAACGCGGACGGACGACCTGGCCGTTGACGAAATTTTTGATTTCGTGGGGCGGCTCGGAAAAAAACACCGAGGCGTGCGAGGGCAGCGTGATCGGGATGAGAGCGGTGCAGTCTTGGAAGCGGAGGCCGCTCTCGGCCAGCCCGTCCAGATGGGGCGTCCGGGCGCTCCCGGGAGCATAGCAGTTGAGGAAATCCGCCCTCTGGGTGTCGAGAGCGATGAGGATCGCGTTGCGCGGAGGCTTCTGGCCGCGGCAAAAAGCGCCTACAAGACACAACCCGAGGGGGAGGATGAGGCCCGGCCAAAGATGCGGTCGAGATGTGTGTCGCATTTTCGTTCGCCCTTGTCTTTATCCCGGATTCGAGCCCGGGACATGAACACGCTCCCTATATTAGAAAAGAGAAAAGACATTGTCAAAAAAGACTTTCTCGCCGCCGTCTCAAATTGGTGTTGATAATCGAGGGGGATTTCAATATAATCACTAGGGAAAATGACCGAAGTCCTGCTGGTCTTCGCTGTTTTCGGCGCCCTGGGGGCGGTTCTTCTGTTTCTCAACGCCCTTCTCGGCCCGAGGCGCTTCAGTCCGCTGAAGGACACGCCCTTCGAGTGCGGAAGCCCGGTCCTCGAATCCGAGATCAAGCCCTACTCCGTGAAATTCGCCGTCGTCGCTTTTCTCTTTCTGGTCTTCGACATCGAGATCGTCTTTTTCTTCCCCTGGGCCGTGGTCTTCCGCGAATTGAAAGGCCCGGGCCTGGCGGTCATGGGAGTGTTCGTTTTCGTCCTGGCCGTGGGATTCGCCTATGCCTGGAAGAAGGGAGCGTTCGAGTGGGATTTGTGACCACCACCTTCAACAGCCTGCTCGGCTGGGCGCGGAAGTATTCGCTCTTTCATTATCCCTTCGTCACAGCCTGCTGCGGCATGGAATACATGTCCGCGGCCTGTGCGCATTTCGACATCGACCGCTTCGGCGCCGGCTGGACCCGTTTCTCCCCCCGGCAGTCGGACATGCTTCTCGTGGTGGGGACCATCACCCAGAAACAGGCGCCCGTCCTGAGGACGGTTTATGAGCAGATGACGGAGCCCAAATGGGTGGTGGCCATCGGCGCCTGTGCCGTGAGCGGAGGGATATACGACAACTACTCCGTCGTCCAAGGACTGGACGCCGTCATCCCCGTGGATGTTTACGTTCCCGGCTGCCCGCCTCGGCCGGAGACCATCCTGGACGCCCTGCTGAAACTCCAGGACAAGATCCAGAAACAGGAGCAGGAATGGCGATGGAAGAAGCGCAGGTTCTCAAGGAGCTGAAAACACGATTCCCTGAGGCCGTCCTCGAGACCGCCTCTTGGGCCGGCGACGACGTGGTGATCGTCAAGCCGGAGAGGCTGTTGAGTCTGGCCGAGGGGCTGAAGGCCGAGCCCCTGGATTACGCCCTCCTGCTCGACATGACCTGCGTCGACTTCCTTGCCCAGCGCGGCTGCCTGGAGATGGTCTACACCTTTCTCTCGCTCAGCCGCAACCACCGCCTGCGCCTCAAGGCGGCTCTTCCGGCCGGGGAGGCCCGGATCGCCTCGCTCACCCCGCTGTGGAAAAACGCCGACTGGCTGGAGCGGGAAGCGCATGAAATGTTCGGCGTGAGCTTCGACGGACATCCCTGTTTGCGCCCGCTTCTGCTCTATGAGGGTTTTCAGGGACATCCCCTCCGCAAGGACTATCCCCTGCGCCGTCGCCAGCCGCTCATCCCTCTCAGGAAGGAGACATGAGCACGCCCCTGCGCCGAAACGTCCGGGCCGAGAGCATGCTCCTCAACATGGGGCCCTCGCATCCGGCCATGCACGGCGCCGTGCGCATCATGCTCGAGCTCGACGGGGAGCGCATCCTCAACAGCGAGGTTGAGGTCGGATATCTCCATCGCGGATTCGAGAAAACGTGCG
>Ga0209164_1004332_pt1 | contig 12816 bp, 11 predicted proteins | sample MTBNYHSulfiMetaG_FD_187458 | JGI IMG/M metagenome (GOLD analysis project Ga0209164, IMG submission 187458) | Enrichment culture microbial communities from rom New York Harbor, USA that are MTBE-degrading - MTBE-NYH (New York Harbor Sulfidogenic)... | ecosystem: Environmental > Aquatic > Marine >...
GGTGTGAAGTAGCGTCTTGCCTCGAGCTCAATGCCGCTGAACTTCTGTTCGTTGCCGTTCGTGTATGACATGGGGCTGACGCTGGCGTCATAGATTATGAGCTTGTCAATCGTACTGTGGAAATATGTAACTGCGGCATATGTCATGTCACCATGGTAGAACAGCTGTGCATCATAGGTTTCAATGGTCTCCGGCTCGAGCTTGCTGTTGCCGACCAGAATAGGGGGGTCGTACAGGTCTGATTCCATGGCAACGGGTGCACGGAAGGCTTCGCCGTATAGCAGTTTGACGCCCCATTTCTCGACAGGAGTCAGGACGAGGCCATATCGTGACACAAGATCTGAGAATCCCTGACCCGACTCATTCCACTGAGTGCCGGCCGTGACCTTGACCATTTCGTTGAGTTGGTAATCGCCCTGTACATAGGCGCTGCGAGGCTCGTAGTCGTAAGGCGGAATTGACTGGAAGTGATCTTTGTCCGGATGGTAATTCGTGCGATACTCCTGCAGACAGCCCATGACCAGATCCAGGCCATCGATGGGATTTGAGAAGAGGGTGACCTCTCCGAGTACATCGGAAGTATTCGTGCCTATCTTTTGCGGCGCGGGACTCGAGAGACTGTCTTCCTGAAGGTTATATGTCACGTTGAACTCGAGGGTGTTTTCCTCGTTGAGCGGCAGACGATAACCCAGATTCGAGAACAACCTTCTCAGCCGTGATTCATCATGGGGATTTGACCAGAACGGCTGCACACCCATCGAGAAGACCTCCATATCGACGGCAAACAGGTCAAGGGTAAGTCCGCCATAGCCCATGTGCACCACGCCGGAGGTGCTCTTGCCGTGGTCGTGGTCGCTGCCCCATACACCAAGTGCGTCGGTCATGCGATAGGGGTAGCCCTGCTGCCCGGCCACGCGCAGCGCACCGAGGTAATCAAGAGCGCCCTCTCGTCCGGCGGCGGTGAGTGTCGATTCGTAGTAGCCGTAGCTTCCCCCCATAGCCGATACTGAGAATTCATCATTCTCAGGGGCGGTCCTTGTCCTGAGGTTGATGACGCCTGTGAAAGCGTTCGTGCCGTAGAGAACCGAGCCTGGCCCGCGGACGAGTTCGACACTATCGAGGGCCTGCAGAGGGAAAGCCATGTAGAGCGGGTAATTGTAGCCAAGAGCACTCTCACGGACAGGCCTGCCGTTCAGAAGTATGAGGGTGTGCATCTCGGCATGGGTTGACATGTTACCTCGGAACCCTGCCAGGTTGTCTGAGAATACGAAGCTGTGCCGTGTGTACACGCTGGGCTGTCGCTGCATGAGCTGGAAGAGGGTCCGGTCGCCGAATTCAAAGAACTCGTCCCGTGATACGACTGTCGTTACAGCCGCAGCTTCAGAGAGTTTCTCGGACCTCTTTGAGGCGACCGTAACCTCAACCTCCATGAGCTGTTCCAGGGGCACGTCGAAAAACCCGGACTGGTCAGCAGATTGGGCGATCTCGTCATTAGCCAGCGCGGTGACAGACATCAGGGAAGTGAGGCATATGAACGCGATACCAATACTGAAATGGGGGTCTCTGGTTCTGCCCGGTGTATATGGCAGGCGGCACATAAATGTCTCCTGAGAAAGACCATTTGACGGTCCAACACATCCGTGGCGTATATCGACATTTTCGGTTTCAGTGGCACAGCGAATTCCACTGGATTCAGGGGTTTCCAGAGGTGCCAGAATTCGAGCGGTGTTTGACAAACAGAGGGTAAAGATGTTAGACTTCTATCATTGGGAGAAGAGCAGGCGGGTATGTTGGGATGACAAGGAATGCTCGATGGAAGACAAGACTCTGCAGGAACTGGAGCAGGTCCTGCAGTATCATTTTTCCGATGTCTCGCTATTGCAGCAGGCGCTCAAGCACGCCTCCTCGGCTGATGCGCGCATTGACAGCAATGAACGGCTGGAATTCCTGGGGGATGCGGTGCTCAACCTGGTGATATGCCGCTCGCTGTACGAGCGCTTCCCGGAGTATCTTGAGGGCGACATGACCAAGGTCAAGAGCATGCTGGTGTCGCGTCGCACCTGTGCCAGGGTAGCCAGGGACCTCGGACTTGAAGCGTGGATGACGGTCAGTAAGGGAATAAGCGGAACTCGCGGATTTCAGGGATCGATAGCTGCCGGGACGGTGGAAGCCCTGATAGCAGCGATATGCATCGACGGAGGCTATGAAGAGGCGTCAAGTTTTATCCTACGGGCATTCGGGCCTTATATCCATCAGGCGGATGCTGAGCAGCATCACGAGAATTACAAGAGCGTACTACAGCAGTACGCGCAGCGGGAACTGCATGCCTCGCCGATATACCAGCTGCTCGATGAGAAAGGACCGGATCACAACAAATGTTTCGAGGTCGGTGTGACGATAGACCAGAGGCATTTCACAAGCGCCTGGGGCATCAACAAGAAGGAGGCGGAACAGCGAGCGGCATACAACGCGCTGACGGAGCTTGGTGTGCTCAAGGAGGATGACGGTCCCCAGCAGGGGGCATCACTGGAGGACGAGGGCACAGAAGAAATAGAGAGCAGCTGCGACAATGGCCATGAAGACCAGGATCGAAGCGGCAAGGACCAGAGTCTCACGCAATAGGAGTCGCAGCGAGAATACTGGTATCTTGGTGGTCTTATAAACAAGCGAGAGCATCAGAGCCAGAGGGACCAGGTAGAGAAAGGACCACGCGTCGTTGGCGATGTCCATCGGCACCGTAAAACCAGCCAGAACCTGACTCAGTAATGAGATACCCAACATTCACACGCCTTTCTTCCTTCTTTGCTGTGCATCGGCCATAAGCACGGCGCTCAGAATACAGAGCAGATTGAGCATTCCCGCAACGCTCGTGTATATCTGTCCTATCTCGCACGGTCGTCCGAAAGCCAGGATGCGGCCCGCGGACGTTCCTTGTCCCATCTGTTGACTGAGGCGGTCCAGGACTATCACGGCTGGCGAAGCGGGGACCTGTGTGTAATAGGAGATCGCATCATGTACGGGATCTATGACGCCGATGGAGCCGATGTACAGGCCGGCGACAAAAAGTCCGCAGATGGATATGGCGATGACAATCGCCCGTCGCCATTCGCCGATGATGAAATGGCCGGCGCCGGGAAACAGCCATGCGCAGATACCTGCCAGCAGAGGCATGTAAGAGCTTTCTGTCCTGGTCGATCTGGCCATAATACCTGCGGGTTGGTTTATTTATCCGGCGTTATGGAACGGTAGGTCCTCAGGAACTGTGAGATGCCGTCTGCCTTTGCGGCAAGAGCTTTCTCGGCACAGGTGACTGTGATCAGGTGGTCGAATCCATCTTTCTTGAAGAACACCGAGAATATGACATCTTTCCCATCGAGGGCCACGACCTCAGCAGCCCGCACTCCGTCCATTCTTGTAAGGCTGTATTCAACCTTGCCGATGCCCTGATCATACTTGGCCCTGATGGTCTCGACATCGCGGTCGAACTCATTCCAGTAAGACTGCCGGACCTGTACCTCTATGGTAAGGTCCGCTGAACGGAACCTGACAATGCTCTGTTCGAGTTTCTGGCCGCCCATGGGGATGGTTTGGCCGTCTTTTGTGACCCTGGGCACCGTGTAAGTTGATGGTGCGAAACCATGCTCCTCTGTCAGACCCTCCGACACGGCAACACTAAACCTGCCGCCGACAGGGTCAACATACGCGCCACCGGGAGCAGCCTCGCTGCTGTAATCGCCCGAGGTTACCTTCTCAATGGCGACTGCGAGGTCTCTGCTGGCCCACTGCCTGTAAGCGGTGCGCCCCTTGATATTGTGAGGGCTGAAATGGACGAATGCAAATGTCTGCCCCTGTACCATGTCAGTGAAGTAAGCACCTAGAGCCTTTTCCTGCTCATAGTCGCGCGTAGTGGTGACATTATTCAGTGACATGGTCTTGATGACGAGGAATGCCGGCCCCGGCTCGTATTTCACGACGGCTGGAAGCCTGGCTGGGGCAGTCTCGCCCGCATTCAGGAGACCGAACAGCTCTCCGGCAAGGATATACTGCCTCATCTGCCTGGCCTTCTCTGTCACGAAGTCAGGCAGACCTTCTATCCTCTGTATTGCCATCCACAGGTCCATGGCCGAGGGGCGACGAATCGCGCCGAAAGACTGAACCTTGAATGGTTCCAGGTTCTTTGGTGTGGCGTATGTGGCATTCCACTTCTGCAGAACAGGCTGCCAGTCAGAGGCTGGATCGAGCTTACCAAGCTCTGCAGCCATCGCCTCCGCCTTTGACATGGCGGCCACAAGCCGCACGTCTCTGGTCACAGACTCCTCTACGGAATAGACGTCTTCCTTGCTTGCCGGTTCATCAAGCCTGATGCCGGCTCTGCTGTAGGTAGTGTCCAGACCTGCAGGCACTTCGTCTCTGACAGCGTCCACGACCCGCACAAGAGCGAGTATCCGGCCCAGGACCGTGTCGCTCAGAGGACCGAAGGTCTCATACATCCTGGGCGTTGTCATATCGAAGGGACCGAGCTCCACACCGTCGAGCTTGCCAACAGCAAAGGCTATTTTGCGAAGCGGGATGATGTTGCCGTTGCGTCCCTCAAAGTAAAGTGAGCCCGTATGCCGGTGCAGGTCAAAAGCGAAATCATCTGCACTCAGCATGCCGGTTCGGCCGGCATAGAGCTTTACTCCATGCTTCTCTGTTATCGCTATTGCGGCCTCCTCGTAGTCTCCGCATAGCTCCTTGTATCTGGCGTCAGAGAGATTCTCCACATACTTCTCTTCCAGGCTGCGCTCCACAAATCTGGCGGCATCATCAAGGATAGCTCGAGCCTTCGTCTGCACTTTCTCTTCGTAGAGCCACCTGCTGATTTCATCCGCCACTTCCGAGTATGACCTCGTTCTCGAAACAGTCTTCTCGCGATCGTTCGGGTCGGCAGGATCCGGTACCTGTTCGGTGAATCGGGAAGTGTTCTGCTGATAGTATGACTGCATCTCCTGAACGGATGGCTTGGCCACGACCTTGCGGACATCATCGAGACTTACTGCCAGGTACTCGAGCTGGACACGGCTGGGCAGCCTGTAGCCGAAACCATAGGGATTGGCCTCAGTGTAATCACCGGGATGGTAGCTCTTGAAAGAGTCGAACTGCGCCGCGAGCTGTTCAGCGGGGAAGCTGGAATTAGCATCGACCAGTACATCCGCGTCTATGCGGACGAGATTGGGATCGATGCTCTCAGTGGTTCTCTTGACAAGGCTCTTGAGCTGGTTCGTGGTGACAAGCTCCTGAGCAGTCTTGAGCTGAGCGTAACGGAACACCTTTATGAGCTTGCTGTAGACCTGCAGCAGGGTCTCCTCGGACGTACCCCTGTTTATCTGGACAGTGAGATAATCGTGAAATGATATCTTCAGTATCTGGGGTATGACTTGCGACAGTATCTGCGTGGCCTCTTCGTTGGAACTGGCAACGCCGGCCTTATCTGCCTCAGCGTTCAGCAGTATCCACAGGTCGGCGGTGTCGACCTCGTTGGCCCTCACCTGGCGGAAGAATTCGTCGATCTCGGCGTCGCTGACAGGTACACCGCTCCTGCCGAATGCCCTCTTGAGGCCTCTGGATACCCCCTCGGCGACCTCAGCCTGAAAGAACAGGAGCTGGCCAAGCAGCTGCAGGTTTACATCCTGTTGTGATGCCAAAAACTCCGGGGCGAATAGTCTCTTGAGCAGGTCGAGCTCACCGCGCGCTGCCGTGCGGTCGGCCACAGTTATCTTAGAGCTGTCACCGTAGTAAGCAATGGCAGGATTGCGCTGGAACTGCGTTAGCTGCCTGCACGTCATATCACCCAGAATAAAGGCGCCCATGATAATGACGACAAAACCAGCCATCAGCTTGTTTCGATTCTTGCGAATCCACTTTATAGGACGCATCCTGACACTCCAGTCTCACTGTGATTGCAACCGTTCTCGTAAATTGTGAACGCTAAAGTATATAGGAATGTTCCACTATTGCAAGGAAATTTGACACCGCACCCGAGAGGCCACAGATGGGGGCAAAGAAACGTCAAATTGGTGTCAATTGCCTTCCGGGCGGGCCAGCCTGACCACGCGAATTATCCTGTTGAAAAACACGTCGATGGGGCGCACAATGAGACGATTACTGACAATAAATACTCTGTGGAGGTCGTGGCAATGGATGATACTGGCAACAAACGCGACGATATAGTGGGGACTACAGATTACCTTGAGGCGATAACGGTATTCAAAGCGGCCAAGAACTTCCTGTTCGCTGTCGCACTGATAGGCCTTGGCCTTGTGCTGGCATGTTTCTTCGTGGCCGATAGCAGGTACACCAGCTATGAGGGGACGATTGCCGGTGAGATGGCTGCATCTGAGGGCAATCTGGCACGCAATATTGAGGGACTCGCCGAGATCGCAGTCTCGCACGTCGAGGCAGCCGCGGCGTCAGCGAAAGATGCGGATGCCAACGTACCTCGCAGCGCAGCCATGACTGAGCCCATTGAGAGTGGCTCGACGGAGGTCGTGACGGTGACCGATGGCGCCCCAGCTGCGGCTCCGGCAGAAGCCAAGGCTGCCGCCAGGCCCTTCAGGATCAAGTTCCGGTGGATAGCATGGGTGCTAAGAGTGAGCAATTTCGCGGCGGTTGTCACCGTGACGCTCTACAGCCTTCTGCTGATATTCTGCCTGAAGATATCGCTGGTCGGAAGACTCGGCGGCATAAATCATGTGGCAAGGGCCTTCGTATGGTCGCTGGTGGCCATCGCGTTCCTGCTGCCGTGGCAGAAGTACTTCGGAGGTGTTCTTGCGGGAGCCGTGTTCACACCGGAGGAACTCATGAAGGCATGTACTCGTGTCACGGCGTATGACACGCTTGAGATAGTCTTCTTCTACACGCGTTTCGCAGTTCTGCCATTACTTGTGGTGCTGATGATGCTGGCTGCGCAGGTCAGAAGCGTACGGTGGGCGAAGGCTACTCTGCGCAGGCTGGGTGTCATCTGAACAACAGGTCGTGAGTTGCATGTTTCTCCTGAGATGCGGCATGGCCGCGGAAGGGTGCTGGTATGGGCATGAAAGTTGGGTTCATCGGAACGGGCATCATGGGGGCGCCGATGTGCCTCAATCTGCTGAAGGTGGGATATGACCTTACCGTCAACAGCCGAACGAAGGCACGGGCTCTTCCGCTTATGGAAGCTGGCGCGAAGTGGGCCGATTCGGTCCAGGAAGCAGCTGGGGCGGTCGATGTGCTGATAACATGCCTGCCGGATACGCCGGATGTGAAGGCCGTTCTCCTTGGCAAGGCGGGTGTCGCATCAGCAGCGAAAAAAGGCCTCATCTGCATCGATACGAGCACTATCAATCCCGCAGCCACGAAAGAAATGGCCGCGGTTCTGGCCCAGAAGGGTGTGACTCTGCTTGATGCGCCGGTCAGTGGGGGCCAGATGGGCGCGATACAGGGCAAGCTCTCGATGATGGTAGGCGGGCCGAAGGAGGTGTTCGAGAAGGCAAAGCCGATCATGAGTGCGATGACTGCGTCGGTTGTGTGGTGCGGCGAATCCGGAGCAGGGCATACGACCAAGCTTGTGAATCAGGTTACGTGTGTGAATACCATGATGGGCGTGGCTGAAGGATTGGCCCTTGCTGAGAAGGCCGGGCTTGACCTGAAGGTGACGCTGGATGCATTGCTGGGCGGCTCGGCTAGAGGTTTCCTGCTCGATACGCATGGTCACAAGGTTCTCGCCGGCGACATAAAGCCCGGCTTCACGGTCGATCTGGAGCTCAAGGACCTGGGACTTGTACTGGAATACGCGAAAGAGATTGGCCAGCCGCTGCCCGGAGTTGAAGTCGTCAGGGGGATGTTCCTTGCTCTGAAAGAGCTTGGTCGCGGCAGCGATGGCACGCAGTGCCTGATAGACGCCTTACGTCGGCTGAGAAAGTGATCGGCCGACCAGTCGGGCAGGAGAACACGGCATGTCAAAGAAGGTCATCATAATCGGCGGAGGTGTGGCGGGGCTTTCGACGGGGTGCTATCTCCGGATGAACGGCTACGATACGGAGATACATGAGATGCATACCCTGCCGGGCGGGCTCTGCACAGCTTGGAAAAGGCAGGGATACACTGTCGACGGCTGCATACACTGGCTGGTCGGCACCAGTCCCGATGACCCATACTACAGGCTCTGGAACGAGCTCGTGGATATGAAGGGTATCCACTTCGTCCAGGGCGAGGTGTTCTACAGGCTTGAGGATCCCACCGGCCGTCAGATCAATGTGTTCACCGATATCGACAGGTTTGAGAAAGAGCTGTTGGAGAAAGCACCTCAGGACAAGAAGGTGACAAAGGAGTTTGTCAGAGCAGCCAGAGCACTGCTTGGTTTTGAGATGCCCGTCGACAAGCCGTCAGAGCTTTACAGCGTGCTGGACATGGGTAAGCTGATGATGCAATACCTGCCACACGCGAGGCTTTTCAGGAAGTGGATGAATATCACAGGCGGCCAGTTCGCGGCGCGCTGCAAAGACCCGCTTCTGAGGCGCATGTTCGAGACGATGTTCTTTCCGGAGATGTCGGCGCTATTCCTGGTTTTCATGCTGGTGTGGATGCATAAGAAGTCAGCGGGCTATCCCGTAGGCGGGTCGCTGGACTTCGCACGACGCATGGAGAAACGATATATTGAACTGGGTGGAACGATACACTACGCATCGAAGGTGGCACACGTGATTGTTGAGAAGGGCGCGGCAGTAGGCGTCATGCTGGAGAGTGGCGAGGACAGGTCCGCTGATATTGTGATATCGGCAGCCGACGGTCACTGCACCATATATGAGATGCTTGGGGGCAGGTTCGTCGATGAGAAGATAGAGGCCTATTACAGGGAGTATCCGATCTTCCCTTCGTGGGTGCAGGTTTCGCTCGGCGTGGCGAGGATATTCGAGGGATATCCGGGAATGGTCGGTTATATGCTTGAAGAGCCGATATTGATCGACGAGTCGACAAAATCGCGAAGTATTCACGCCAGGATATTCAATTTCGATCCGACGATGTCGCCGCCCGGCAAGACGATTGTGACGTGCCTGTTGCCAACAGCGAACTACGAATACTGGCAGAAGCTGCGCGAGCACGACCCTGAGGATTATAAGGCGCAGAAAAAGCGGATAACGGATGCGGTGATAGATGTGCTGGAGCGGAAGATAGGCGGCATCGGGAACTGCGTTGAGATGGTGGATGTCTCAACGCCTGCGACGGTAGCCAGGTATACCAATAACTGGAAGGGCAGCCTCGAGGGCTGGGTGCTCGGGCCGAAGATGGGTCTGCGCAGGATGAGTAAGACACTGCCGGGGCTGGAGAATTTCTATATGGCCGGGCAATGGGTCGAACCGGGCGGTGGGCTGCCGACGGCACTGATATCGGGAAGGAATGTCGCTCAGCTGATCTGCAGGAAGGACAAGAGGAAGTTCACGACTGAGTCGTACTGATGCATCAGAGGAGGTTGCGCAAAGGCGCGGGGAAATGTAGCTGGAGCACGGGAACGGTGGCGGATTTGGCGGGTGTCTGCGCCCTGCAAAACGCGTAAATCCATATCTGACAAGGACTTAAATTCAAGGCCCTGAATCTAGGGGGACAAGCTCGAATCGCAACTCTTTTCCCCACAAGGACTTAACCATTGTCGCTGTCTGCCGGAACTCTTCCATTGAAACACTGCCTCACTGAAACACCGATGCCCAGCCGCGCCAGCGGCACGCTTCAAACAGTTCAAACGGTTCTAACGGCTCTAACCCTATCTTAAATGCCACCGGCTTCTGTCTCCTATCCCCTTTCTCCTCTCTCCTGTCTGTTGGGCCGTCCGCCGACCGCTGGCCACTGGCTTTCCTCTTTTCCCCACAAACACTTAGCTTCTGTCGTAGATGGCGGCATGGGGAACCGTACCTGGCACTGTTTCTGCCACCTGAACGGCTGGGTGTATGGGTTCACGGGCAGGGAGTATGAGACGAACACCGGGCTTTACTACTACCGTGCCCGCTACTATAATCCAGCCATAGGCAGGTTCCTCCAGCCCGACCCGATCGGCTACTACGACAGCCTGAACCTCTACCAGTACTGCGGGAATAATCCGGTCAATTGGATCGACCCGTGGGGATTACTGCCAACGATGCGACCCGATGATGGGCCAGCGACGCCAGGCGGGAGCAGCACGGGTATCCCTGCGAGAGAGTACCCTTCAACAAATAACAATCATCCTTCAGAGAACAAGACTCATGCCGGTCTTCCACTCCCTCCCCATAAACCACCTATGCCGAGTCAATATCCGCAACCATGGAAGTACACGCCTCCTAAATATGTGCCAGGCCCAACTAATCAACCCATACCTACTCCTAAGCCCAAAGTGCCATGGTGGATGCTTATCCTTGAGATGATAGATAGCATGAAGAATTGCCCTGCGATACCGCTATTCATGCCGACAATTATCCTTGATAATATGGCACCGCAACCGTATACTGGCGAATCACAAGGACCGATAGCTTACATGTCCGGATATGACCCATATTGCATGTCGCCGTGTATCTCACGATCGAGTGAGTTCTCACCTACGATGGAGAGCCAACCATGCTGATCTGGCGAAGACTGCAAATGTGGTATGCATTCAGGCTGACGCAAAGGCGCAAGTTCGCACAGGCGTATCGATTCTGTCGGAGGCTGGCTGAGAAAGGTGAGCCCGATGCGTGGATCCACCTGATGTTGGCGGGTCTTGAAGTGGATGCTAATGGCGACTTCGCGAAAGCCGAGTATCACTTGAGTGAGGCTAGGCAGATGCCAAATTGCATTGCGAGCGACTGGCATCGTATGCACGGCCACATACTCTCAGAGCAAGGGCAAGTCAAGGCTGCCGCACAGGAGTGCCAGAAGGCCGTTGACTTAGAAAGAAGTGTGCTGAATCTCGAGCATCTTGCTAGTGTGCTGATGTCGCATGATCGTCCCAGGGCAAAGGCTATCTGGGAAGAGATTCTCTCCAAGGCTCCCAGAGATGCCGGAGCGTATGCAGGCCTTGCTGCAATCGCGGGCGAAGAAGGTAACCTTGGCTCGGAGACCGCCCTCGCGGCCAAAGCCCTCGAAATAGACCCGAGATACACGTACGCAAAGGAAGTGCTGGAACATGCCAGACGCCAGTTCCTGTCGCTGCGCGACCAGGGTCGAATTGCCGAGGCATTGGCAGCCAGAGATGTGGCCCGAGGTGCGTGGCCGCATGACCCTGAAGTTGCGGCCGAACTGGAAAGACTGGCAAGGACATAGCGAGACAGGGACATAAAGGTATCAGGAGCCTTTGGTTTGGTCAAGAACATGGCAAGAATGTGCGAGAAGATGGGCGAAGAGGAGAAGGCGCAGGAATATGCCGCCCGCGCGAAGAGGATACGCGAGATGAAGCGGTGAGTAGCGAGGGAAGAGAGTACCGGGCAATAGGGATTGCGGAGTCTCTAATCGACTTTCAGCGACTTCCTGTCCTAAAGAACGCCCCGGCCACTCGTAACATCTGATCTGACAATGATTTACGACATGTCCTACCCTCTGCGCTAGGACACAATGGCCACCGTTCCCGCGCAGCCGCGACATTTTTCCATCGGTTTGCGCACAGCCAATTACTAAAATGCTGGGGGCGGCAGTCTATCTGGTTGATGGACGAAGGCTGTTCGAGCTTCGAGGAACCGGATGTTCGAAGAAAAGATACTTGTGTGGCGGGCGGGTCGCGGGTGCAGCGAATCGATGTGCCGGATATACGAGCTTTACAAAGATGAAATGCTCACCACGGCGCACCTTCTCGTCGGCGATATCGAGGTTGCCGAAGACATCGTTCACGACGTCTTCGTGAAATTCGCCGAGCGCGTCGGCCGCCTCGACCTTCACGGCAGCCTCAGGAGCTATCTTGCCGTCAGCGTCCGCAACGCCGTCATTGACAGGCGAAAGAAACGCAGCCGCAGCGAAAAAGACCTGGGCGGAATGGAGGAAACTGCTCCATCCGACGAAGAAGGCCCAGCCGAAACCGCCGCCAAACGCGAGATGCAGGCAAAGCTCGAAGCAGCCATTATGACACTGCCCCAGGAGCAGCGGGAAGCTATCGTACTACATCACAAAGGCGGCCTGAAGTTCCGGCAGATAGGCGACATTCAGGGCGTCTCACTCAATACCGCACAAGGCAGATACAGGCAGGGGATAGCAAAACTAAGACACATTCTGAACGGCGAGGTGACAGTATGAGGCGTGCGCCGATGGAAAAGCAAATAGAGAACATGAGACGGGCGACAAGTCCTGAGCTTGACAGGCGAACAATGAACGATATCCGGAGAGCGATGGAGCACCGGCGTATCGGGGAAAACAACTTCATGAGCATATGGGAGGTCATTATGAGGATCATGAGGAACGGTTTCGTGCAGGTCGGGGTAGCCGCGGCGATACTCCTGGCGGTTGCTGTAGGCGCGATACTTGTTACGAGTGAGCCGCAGGAACAGACGCAGACGGCGCAGAGCGGCACAAACGCCGGGCCTGAGGTACGGACGCCGGAACAGGGGCAGGCAGCAGAGCTGGCAATCATCGAGAAGCTTTACGAGATGAAGAATACCAAGGCGATTGCGATGGCACTTGGCAGCGCCAGCTACGAGGCGAAGGTCGCGGCTGCCAATTACCTTGCAGTTATAGGCGACGCGAACTGTGTGGCGCCTCTGCAAAATGTCAGCTCCGAATGGAAAGGTAATGCAGCGGAGAACCCATTCACAAAGGCTGCCGAGGCGATAAAGAAGAGGATAGAAACTGGTAAGTCCGAGGCAGCGA
>Ga0209164_1004333_pt1 | contig 12814 bp, 15 predicted proteins | sample MTBNYHSulfiMetaG_FD_187458 | JGI IMG/M metagenome (GOLD analysis project Ga0209164, IMG submission 187458) | Enrichment culture microbial communities from rom New York Harbor, USA that are MTBE-degrading - MTBE-NYH (New York Harbor Sulfidogenic)... | ecosystem: Environmental > Aquatic > Marine >...
AACATAAAATAACTAGGGTACCCTCTCCTACTCTTTCTACTATCTTCTTTGTGATGTCTCAATCTTTCCCAAGACAAATATAGGTTAGTGTCTTCTCAGATAGCCCTAGTTGTATGGATAACTGTATTTTATTATGAGTTGGGTTCAGTAGGTTTTTTTTAACAATTTTAAAGAATAAGACTGCGTGTTAACGCATATATGAGTGTATTTTCTCAAACAACCTAATCTTCATTCCATATCAGTATAATCAATGATTTAATCCTCACTTCTCAGTGCGTGCACGTTATCTGAAATAATTAATTTTTTGAGTGAAGTTACTATTTACTTCCACCCAGTATCCAGAATATTCCTGTAAACTGTGTAATTTTTGTAACTCGGAAGGCAATCCTTTGATCCAATAAAGCCACGTTTTAGTGTATTTATCATATCCAAATATGTTATTTACTCTGGTAAGATTGTTTTGAAAAATATCGTAAATGCTATAATTTGTTAAGCGAGTTGGAAAAGCTATTAGATTCCATCCAGAAACGAATTCAATACAAGCACTATGTCCGCGCCCAAAACAGTATATTTTTCCCTGATCTGATCCAATGTATAGGTTTCCATATGCTATTGCTGGTGAAGAATCTGTGAAAGAGTCAAGGGTATAGGTCCATAGAATTTCTCCGCTATTTGCATCAAAACAATATACACTCTCAGCCCCTAGGTAGACTTTATTGTTAGCAACTGCTGGCGAAGACCAATCACTATATGCACGTGAATAATTCCATAACTTGAAACCATCTAAAATATCAAGGCAATATAAGTTACGATGATGTTCAGCGGTATCAGGTGCATAAAAATAGATTTTTCCATATGCTATAGCAGGTGAAGAATAAATATAGGCATCTACTGGAAATATCCATAAATAATCATTTCCAGAAGAGGCATTAAAGCAACGTAAATCATAAGAACCATAGAATATTCTATCCTCGAATATTGCTGATGAGGAATATGCGATCCCATATGCAATTACAGGTTCTCTTTTTCCTATCCCGGTGGTAGCGTTAAAGCCTATTAGTTTGCCTCTCTCATGACCATACCAGACTATGCCATTTGAGAGGGAAGGTGAAGACCATATTGGTCTTTGATTTTGACCGAAAGGTAAGAAATCCCATATTATAGAACCGTCCGATGCGTTGAGACAATACATATGGCAATCAAATGACCCAAAATAGACTCTCCCCTCATTTACCAATGGCGATGAGAAAACATCCCAGCCTGTTTCATAGCTCCAAATAATAGAACCATTAATTGCATTGAGGCAGTATAGCTTATCGTCGTTTGAACCTACATATATTCTGTCATTAGCTACTGCGGGAGAGGACAACACGTCTCCACCAGTTGCATATTTCCAGATAAGAGACCCGTTGAAAGCATCAAGACAATAGACATTGTCATCATTAGAGCCCACGTATAATCTTCCGTTAGCTATTGAAGGGGATGAGAACACTTTACCTCCTGTCTGATACGTCCATATCGTATGATTGGAGTCAGGTCCGTCTCCATCGGTGTAACCCGTATTCAGTAAATCATGTCTGAATTTGGGCCATTCATACTCGGTTGAGTCGGTGGCTTGTACTTTTTCGGGAATATAATAAACGAAGCTACAAATTAGAAATAATATAAGTAGTACTTTTTGGTGGTTATGAGATTCCACAATTATATTAATATTGATTAAAAATAAATGTTTTACTCAATATTGTGAAAATTGTCAATACAAATAAAAGCCAATTGTGAAACCCTTGGAACCTATTGGTCTATTTCATGTCTAATGTATTGGGATAGGAGTAGCGCTTCTGCGCGCTCCATCAACTAGGGTGTATTATCTTCCCTTCTGTTTTATGTCATTGTGAGGTATCTCAAACGTTTCCCAAGACAGTACGAGGATAAGTGATTGTTATATTTACCTAGTTATTTGCAGACATGTTTTGTCTTATTGAGATTCAATTTAAGGAGTCATTCTTTGTGCGTCAACGCACATTTGCACGCGCGCGCACGTGTTTGTAACGGATCATTATATACATCTTGCCATTCTTTTTCATGCGCGCGCCCTTGGAGCAGAAAGATGATAATGTTCGAACATATTTTTTTTATATATAAAAATTCCATTGAAGCTCGGTTACATTCATAGTCCTTAAGACTTATAAATCAGAATTATGGTTTGAAATTGCGCGCGTATATGGGAGCTTAGAAAGTATAAAGAAAAGTTAAAAAGGTATCATGCGCCCGTTGAACATTATTTTTACTGTATCCTTTTTCTAGAAAATATTTTTGAAGTTTACTTAAAAATATGTTAGACAACGTTGGTACAATTGGTTTGAATGGCTTAGGTTTCAAATCTAGATTGTATAACACCGCTATTTTCTTGTTTCCTTCTCCATACCTGGTGAATCTTCTTATAAAACCTACTAGACCGTCATCAAAATTATGAAGGGTTAAAGATCTTTGTGCATAACTGATAGATCCTATTTCTCGAAGCCTGAATCCGAGGTCAATATCTTCGCCAGCAGCTATTTGTATGTCTTCATTAAATCCATTAATTTCTTCTAGAGCTGGTTTCCACACTAGAGAATTTGCTGTGATAAGGAACTCTGGGTAATTTATATTCTTATATTGAAACGGTGGAGGAATCAAGATTCTCTGTAATTCATAATAGCGTGAAATTATGTCTTTACCAAGCGATTTAACATTACCAGCATATCCTACTGATCCATTCATTGACTCCATATAACCGCTTATCCATTCTTTTTGAGGCATGCAGTCGCTGTCTGAAAAAAGAATCCATTTGGTTTGAGCAGCTTTCCAACCAATATTCCTTGCTGATGCTGGACCTTTCTTGTAACAATGTAATATTCTAATAGGAACAGGTTTTTTTTGATATTTTTCAGGTATAACAATTTCTGGTTTAGGATTATCTACTATTATAATTTCATAGGGATAATATTCTTGAGGATTGTTTTTATAGAAAGCATCTAAGAATTGCTCGATCCCTCTTTGATTATCTTTTACTGGAATCACCACAGTTATATCTTTTGATGTTGATGTTGACTGGCTAGTGATTGTATTTTTAATTTGTGGGATATAACCATATTGTGAAAGAAAGGTCATACTAATTATTATTTAGTATAATTGTATAAAATATGTTGTGTACTGATTTTATGTTTTATCTACTGTGAGTCTACACCGTTTCAAATATTTCAGATTAGACACATTCGCACAGAGAAATGAATCTCCCCTTAACTGCGTGCGCGGATAGAAGTTTTTTTAATTTTAAAAAATATATAAGCACACATGATTGATTGGACAGTTGATATTAGTATTATTGTTGGTGCAATTATAGGAGTTGTTACTGGTTTTTTGGGTCAATGGCTCAGATGGAAATATATTGAATCTAAAGAGACGGAAAAGAATAGAAAACTTCAAGATAAAAAATCAACGATAGATTATTATAGAAACAATTTTGATCATTACGCTCCCTTCTTAGCTATATTGTCAGAATTTGATTATATTGGGGGTGGTTCACTCATAGAAATGCCTGCAAGAAATTTTGAACAAGCTCCATTAATTAAGGAATTACTGCCTAAATTTCTTCAAACATACAAGAAACTTCGAGATGGTGGGCGTCTTTTACTATTACCTAATGAATTAAGCGGTCAGATCTTTAGATATGGGAATTTTTTAAATGCAGTTTTCGTTGGGATAGGTGAAAAAAATCTACCCGAGGCTATGGAAGATGATGGTTTTAGAAGAACTTATTTTGAGCTCATGCATATTGGTGGAATGATTAAAGAATCATTTAGAATAATTCTTGGTTCTACTTACATGGATGAACAAATGGAAGAAATAGTAGCAAAGTATTTTCTTTAAGTGATATACGTACGCACCTGCGTGCGCACAATCAACGAGAAATGTACATTAGATTGTTTTATTATTCTATCTTATCATGTGCGTCAACGCACACTCAATCCCGATAGCCAAAATAAGGCAATCTCCTTGGAACTTCAACGAGTTATCAGAAGATGAGATCAATGATTTAGCGTTAAACCTTGAGAGGAATGGAATAATTAACAAGATTGTTCTCAGACTTATAGGCGACTACTACGAGATAGTTGATGGAGAACATAAAATCAAGGCTCTAAAAGTACTTGGAAGAGACAGCGTTTCACTTGATGATGTTGATATTCGGGAGATCAGTGATGCTGAAGCTCGTCAATACATAAGGTCTAGTTTAACTCGTGGTAGACGAGTTGATCCCATTAAGGAAGCAGAACACTACCTTGATGATTTTGAGGAAGCTAAAGCTACAAACGAGAATCTTTCATTATCCAATTATGCTGACGGTATAGGCGTGGAACGTACAAAGCTTACACGAATACTAAATAGAAACAAACTAACTCCCCTCGTTAAAGACTACATCTCAAAAGCTGAAAACCTCTCACCGACAGTTATTGACGAAATCGTAACCAAGGGTGGAGGACCAAACATCTTTAAAATAGCTGAGGAAGAAGGGTGGACTCAGAAAGAGACACGTGAGAAGCTCAAGAAAGGCATGGGCTTAGATGGATTACTTGTGAAAACCAAAGATTACCCTAAAATGCAGAAAAGCGAGGTTCATAACCTTTCATATAAAGAGCGTTTCGCTGTATTCAAAATTCTTGAAAGTTTGGCTCTTAATCTCTACAAGGTTTCAGATTATATAGGGGAGAAGAATTTACCCAAGTATACGGGGGAACTCCAATCCGCAAGTAGAAAACTTGAATCATTGAAAGATAAGATAGCGGGGAAATATACTTACACCGATCCAGAAGGTAAGAAAAGAGACAAAGATGAATTATTTGAATGGATGTCGATAAACCCATCATTAGCCCATGATACAACTAAACCGATTATAGAACATATTATCTATGGATAACTGCGCGCGCGTCAACGTATTGAGACATCCTTTCACGAGTTCTCTAAAATCTTCTTGAGACATGGGAGGCTTGTTTGAAGTGAATGACATTTAGTTCTTGCCTAACCTGTTGGGTTAAAACTTTTAAGGAGTAGTGAGTTTAGCGCGCACTGATACGGGGTTAAAACCACCTTAAAAAATACTAAATCTAACAAATTGCGCACGCATGAGTATAATTTAAAAAGATAAATATAGATGTATTACTAAAATATAAAAATAAGATATGATATCTGTCTTAAAGAATATGAAACTCATTTCATGTTTTTTGATGTTAATAAATATATTTTTAATACCTTTAAATAGTGTGATTTGTTTTCCCCAATATACCATTAACATACACATTCCAAATTCAGTATTTTATAAAACAAATGGTGAACAAGATGTTCAAATTGTATTCACTCTTGATGGAATTGGAGATATTGATTATGGTTTAATCACGTTTTCAACAGATAACAGAAATTATATCACCAATAGCCTCTATCTAGAAAATGGTATTGAGTCTTATAATTTTACTACTAAGAAAATGTACTTTAGACAAATAGAAGTTTTTGATAATACAAAGCTTAATAGACAACTTTATGATTCATGGGCTATTATAATAGCACCAACAAAATTAAATATAGTTGAATATCATCTAATTAAAGGATATTTTAAACTCGATATAAGTGCTACTAACATCGGAAGACATTATATTACCATCCAGTTCTTTATTAAGAGTTCAGGAGAAAATTATATATTTAGTAAAGAATATGAATATTTTGTTTATAGACCAATTGATAAGTGGTATTCTTATATTTCACCTCTTTTCGCTGGCATTATTGGAAGCCTTCTTACAATTGGTATTACAATTGGGATTCCGTGGATTAGAGATAGAAATATTAAAACTAAATTTCCATCAGCAAGAATTATGTGCGCGCAAGCATACTTTACGTTTACTAGACGGAAAAAATTAAATCTCTTTTTAATTAAAGACAATTGATATTAAAATGGTTTTTAATCAGCAAGCAATCCAAGAAAAATTAAGCAAAATAGATTTCAGTAAAATAGTAGACGGAATAAAACTGCGTTCCAGTTTCACAGCAAGAACAGAATTAATCAAAAAATATGTCGATGGAGTGTCGTTTGAATTAATGGAAGGGGGTTTTGAAAAAATATCTGAAACCTCTAAAACTATGCTATCATTAATTACATATTTATTTGATGTAGAAGGAAGATATACTCATGGAATTGATTTAATTATATATTATATAATTAAAGAAGAACATAAAAATTTAACTCATAAAGATGATAAAGAGTTCAAGAAAATAAAAAAATTCGAAGATTTATATAAACCTACTCTTGGTCATAAATTGATTTTTTTGCAAAGACATGGATTTCAAGAAGTTTCTGATATATGTAATAAAGAACTAAGAAACTCAATCGCACATAATGATTTTATAATCAAACCAAAAGGAGAGATAGTATACATAGTCGATAATAAAACGGTAATATTAACAAATCTAAATCTCAGACAGTTAATTATCGATATTGACTCATTTATTGCTTTATTAAATACATATGAGGGGCATTCATGGGCAGTAGGAACGAGTGCTAAAAAATGGAAAGAAGCCCAAAAAACAGACTGAATGTGTACGCGCGCGCCATATTTTAGAAGTATTGTATACGTATGATGTTTTAGTTTTGTTCGCACATTTAATATATGATTTAAGAAAAAATATAGGTGATTGTATGAACACAGATGATGAAAAAATAATTATAAAGAATGCTCTCGGTTGGAAGGGTGTTGTTGAACCTAAACGTTTTACCGACGTAGTTCTGACGAATAAACATCTTCACTTAATGCAACTACAAACTTCAATTCCTTTATCACAAATAGAGAGAATTGACATTGAATCCACTGCTACAACAGACCCTCATATAAAAATTATTTATAATGGAAATAGTGTTAAATTGTTTTTCTCACGTGCTACTTCAGGAAGTCTTTTTCATTTAACGTTAGGATCAGGTGATAAAGTGTCGCGTGAGTGGGTATCTTACACAATGTATTGGGCATCATTAATTACCATGGCTAAATATTTATTCGGAGAACCTGAACTATATCTTACTCCATAGATACCCTTTACTATGCACGCACGCGCAATTTGTTTACATTATGACTAGTCTAATAAGTTTCATCAAGTTGTTCGTTAATTGTAAAGATTGGATTATTTATAGGATTCGCTATCCATTTAATTATACCATTGTTTATTATTATCATTTCTGCATTTTGAAGATCTTCTAAATAATTTGCTAAAGTTTTTTTCATTAAACCTTGCATACTGAATATTCCAAAAAATTTTGTCTGAGTTATCTCCTTTTCTTCAAAAAGAAAACGAACAATTTTACGAATCCTTGTGCGTTTTTTAGACTGTGATCTATCAAGGTCTTCCTCGGTCAGATTCTCAAAAAATGTAATGTCATCTCCACTAGACACCATTTCAACACCTATAATGGAATTACATACACACATACATATATATCATAACTGATAGCTGTAATTCATTCTTCTAAAAATAAATATCGCCTATTCTGCAATATTGTCAATAATTTTATTAACTACTTATACGCATAAATACGTATAGGTGTGTATAATGAGCAAGCGGGTTAGAATTAATCTAACAGTAGATGAGAACGTAATCGAAAGGGCTAAAGAAATGGGTTTAAACATCTCAAAGGTTTGTGAAAACGCCTTAATTCGTGCAATAGACGCAATGGAACAAGCATACGGCGATAAAGAGTCTTCATCTTCTTCCTTCTCTCGTCTTCGTGAAGATGAGTGGGCCGGGCCGGACTCGAACCGGCGACCTCCGCCTCGTAAAGGCGGCGTCCTAACCAGGCTGGACGACCGGCCCACGTTCACAGAATCTAAACCAGCATCCTTAAAACCCTTTCACACCCAGGAGCTGCGACATCTCCTCGTGCAGTTCCCACAGCCTCTGGATCGCCGGGTGGCCCTTACCCAGCTTGCCCGCGAAGTCGTCGATGGTCACCTGGATGTCCACCACCTTGCTGCCGCAGACCAGCTTATCAGCGTAGGCCACCAGCTTCTCCTCCAGGGTCTCGGGCACGTACACGCCCTCCGGAAGCCCCAGCCGCCTGGCCTCGGCCCTAGGTATGCCCCCGCCCACGTGCCTGTCCACTATCCTGGCCACCGCCTCAGGCAGCCCCAGCCCACGCACCATCCGGCCGCCCACCGCGGCATGGTCCACCTCGTGGGTCGAGCCCCGCCCAATGTCGTGCAGCAGGGCGCCGGCCTCCACAAGCCTGAGGTCAACCTCCATCCCCTTCTCCCTGAGCCTCTCAGCCATCTCCAGGGCCAGCCTGGTGACGTTCAGGCAGTGATCGACGACGTGGGGGGCGCACCCGGCCCTCTCCAGAAGCTCCAGGCACTCCCCCCTGGTGGGCAGACTCAGGTCTCCAGCTCCTCCTTGATCTCGGCGATCTTCTTCTCCAGGAACTCCACCACGGGCGCGTTGTCCACCCGCCTCAGAGGCTCGTTGCAGTAGGAGCAGTGGAACACAGTCTCCATGGCGTCCTCGAAGGTGGTGTTGGGGCACTGGGGGTTACCGCAGTGGTAGAACTCGTGAGTCGTCTCGTACTCCAGCCGGGTCTCCAGCTTCCGGAGAATCTTCTGCTTGGTGCTCTGGACGTAGGCCTCGACGAGCTGGGGCTGGAGGCTCCACTGGAATATGAACCACCCGGTCTCCTTGTCCCTGAAACGCCTGTTAGTCACCAGACTGTGGTTGTAGAACCTGTACAGGAGCTTCCTGACGTCGTTGATCTGGATGCCCGTGGTCTCTGTCAACTCCTCCACGGTGATGTTCTCCCGCTGGCTGAGGGCCTCTATGATCCTGACTCCCTCCTCGCCCCCCAGGACCCTGGCGATGTTGACGAGCGTCTCACTGTTGACATGGTATACTGAAGCCATAGATTCTCCGATCCTACTATCTATGCCCACTGGCACGACTTAATCTTTGCTCACTTCCAGCTCCTTGCCCTTGGCCGAGGGAACTATCCTCAGCCTGGCCCCCGGGTACTCCCTGCTAAGCTCTGAGCCCCCGTAGAGCATGTGCAGGAAGAGGGCCAGGGCGCTCACCTCGCTGTGGGGCTGAAGGGTCACAGAGATGTTCCAGTCAGCCAGCCCCCACATGTCCCCAGGCACCTTGGGGCCGCCCACCACCACAAGCAGGGGCCCCTCACCGGCCCCGATCTCTTTGACCACGTCCTGCGCCGGCAGCCCGTACATGGTGAGGTGGGCCACGCATCCCTCCCAGTCCTTCACCACGCTCCTCCAGTTGGCTGTGTACTCGACGCTGAAGTCTCCGCCCCAGTCGCGGACGATCTTCCTGACGCTCTCCTCTAGGCCCGGGTCCCGGGTTCCAGCGTAGAAGGCGCCGGAGGCCCCGAGGGCCCTGGCTGCAAGCAGCAGGTGGGTGCTCAGGCGCTTGTCCCTCTGGGGCCTGTGGCCCAGGCGGAGGACCGTGGTCTCCATGGCGGATACTTGACGCGCCCCAGATATAACCCCGAGGGTGGTAGTGCTTTTATGCGCAGGCGCCCAATTCACCGGGATAACGTTGCCTGAGACCGGCGAGGATGTGCCTTCGCTGCCCCTGATGACTAGGAGGCGGCTCCTGGGGTACATGATCCCCGCCTTCAACCTCCCCCTCTTCGCCTGGAACCTGTCCACCCTAGTAGCCAAGGTGCAGGGGGGCATGAACCCGAACTCCGTCGCCTTCCTGGAGGAGCTCCTGGTCACATTCAGCGCCCTATTTCTCGTCATGCTGTTGCCTAGATACTTCCCCGTCTACACCAGCAAGTACAGGCTGGAGCCCCAAGGCCTAGCCGTCAGCAGGTTCCTAAAGGGAAGGAAGGTGCTGCCCTACAAGGAGATAGACAGGGCCGAGGTCTACATCAGGGTGGACGAGGAGATCAGCAGCGAGGCCAAGAACTACGCCATGGACCAGTCCGCCAGCCTCCGCAAGTCCGGGTTCAAGTTCCAGGACTACACCAACGACGACAGCACCATCATGAACCTGTACGTGGGCAAGGAGATACTCATGATAAGCCCCTCAAAGCCCCGCAGCCTCCTCAAGGACCTGAAGCGCCGAAACAAGAGGCTCACGGCCAGGATCGTGGAGCTAACCCACCGAGGCAAGAGCATCCAGGACCTGGGAGGCGGTTGAGACGGTTGAGCCATCCCCCGAGATGCTACCCGTCTTCGCCGGCACAGTAGTCAAGGTTCACCCGGACGACTATACCATAGCCAGCATAAGCCCAGCCCTCGCCGAGGAGGCCCTCACGCTCCTGGGCCGCCTCCAGCCCTTCAGCTCCGTGACCGTCGACCACAGCGAGGTGTCTGTTGTGCTCCGATCCTCAGAGTGGGTGAGCCTGGAGCATAACTTCCCCGGCTCCATGACTGAGGGACCTTACACTCTCATAACCTTCGACATAGTCCTCGACCTGAGCCTTGTAGGCTTCCTCTCGGTGGTCGCGGGGCTCCTGGCCGAGAACGGCGTAAGCATCTACGCCCTATCCACCTACCTCAGGGACCACATACTGATCAGGAAGGAGAACGCGGCCAAAGCTGTGAGGCTCCTCAACGGGCTCGTTGAGACGTCGAGGAAACTACTAGAAAAAGGGTAACAACCTATATTTTAGTGGTCGTTGTTCCTTCACGGATCGGTATGCAGCCCCACATAGGCTCCAAGGGCCTGGTCTTCGCCGCCATGATGGCGGCCCTCGGCAACGTCCTAAGCTTCCTGTCCATGCAGCTGGCCCCAATAGCCCCCAACGTTCCCCTGGGCCCGGTCTCGGTGAGTCTGGCCTTGGACCTGTCTCACCTGGCCACCTTCATCGCATCCCTCTTCGGCGGACCCCTGGTGGGGGGCCTCACAGGCCTGGTGGGGGGCACGGTGGCTGCCTTCGAGTTCGGCTTCAGTAAGGGTAACCTGGTGACGGGCTTCGGGCTGCCTCTGGGTAAGGCCATGACGGGGGTAGCCGCAGGCTACGTGTTCAGGTGGGTGTACAAGGAGGGAGGCGCCGAGAGGCTCGTGGCGTCCACGGTGGTTTCCTACGTCCCTGAGGCGCTGCTGACCCTGGTCCTCTTCATCTACGTGCTTCCTCCGTTGACAGGGCTGCCCGTAGCCTTGGCGACGGCTGTGGCTGTCCAGATCGTAGTGAAGGCGTTCGTGGAGATGGTGATCCTGGGAGTGATACTGGCGGGGCTGGTGTCCAACCTGGGTTTCAAGGCCTACGCCTCGGGCTACTTCCAGTAACGGTTTTACCTTCAGCCGCCCTGAGTCATCCATGGAGCAGGTGTCCGTGGAGTGGCTCACGGGTCTGGGCCTGGGCTACGGCTTCGACGTGGGCGGCTACATGGGCGCCGACGTAGCCTGGTTTCTAAGGGAAGGCGAGCCCGTTTTCAGCTTCGCGTTGGACAGCGGCGACGGCTCGGGGGGCTTCATGGAGACCTTGGGCATGTACTGGGGCTCCGCTGAGTACATCAACAAGCCTTGGTGCCATTTCCTGGTGCAGGTAGGGGGCGCCTTGAACCCCGAGCATCGGGCCATGCTGGAGGCCCTGGCCTCCCAATACCAGGTGCGGGTGCTGGATGACCCTAGGCCGGGGGACCTCAGGACGCTTCTGGATGAGAGGGTCGCCTACCTCGTGAAGGCGTTGGGCCGGTACACGCCTGACGGCTCCGTGGCCAGCCTTAAGCGGTCCGTTGGGGCCTGGATGGTTGAGAGACCCAGGATGGAGGTGAAATACGGGTGCTCCGCCTCGTATGATCCTGGCGTCCTCGCCGTGTTCAGTGAGGGTGGTGGGCTGGAGCCCTCCAGGATGGCCGTGCCCGTGAGCCTGGTGGCTGGGTGGGCGAGGCTGGAGGGTGTGCTCCTGAGGCTGGTGGAGGCGGGCGGTGTTCTCAGGTTCTCCTCGGAGCACAGGAGCCTGCCCCTTGTGGTGGAGCTGGGGCTGGGGGGTGAGCCTTGGCTGGGTCTGCGGTTCGAGGCTGAGAAGGGTAACCTGGCTCAGGCTGTGGCCTTCGAGGAGTTCCTGGTGGCCGCCGGTGAGGGGGTTGTCAGGCTTGTGGATGCGGGCGGCTCGTCGCTTGTGGAGCTTCAGCTGCATTAGGCTTTTTGCTTGCCGTATATAGTGAGGACAATGTGCCTGAGGGCTAGGTGTCCACGTCCTAACGGGTGGAGCGCTACTTAGATTTAGCTCTCTTCTGGGTCATTATCTTGACCACGTCCCTGTGCCTCAGAGTATAGTCCTTGGGTAGACGGAGGCCTGTGCGGGCGTCTATGGCCAGGATGTAGTCCTCGGCCAGGCGTGTGTGAACTGTCTCGGCTAGGTCCTTGGGGGTGGCGTCGTTGGGCATGAGGTGGGCGTCAGGTAGCACATTGCCGTCGCCGTCGGTGTACTTTATCTCATCGCTGACGGGGTACACCATGTTGCAGCGGAGAAGCTTGAAGGCCACCGTGTTGAGGGCGTGCTGGATGCCCGTCCTCATGTACTTGTAGATGACACGATGCTCAATGTACTCTATGGCTTTCCTCTGGTCTAGGGAGAGTTGAGCCTCGTCTACCACTGTGAACTTCTCTTGGCCGGGGGCGTACTTGATGAGGCCGCTCCTGTCGGCGCGTCTCAGGGCCAGCTCGGCCTCGGCTGAGCACGCCGCCACCAGTCCTTCACTGTGGTACTCTATGAGCTTCTCCAGGTTGTCCTCCGCCGTGGGCAGATCCATCTTGTTGGCCATGAGGAGGGTGGGCTTGATGATGGGCA
>Ga0209164_1004334_pt1 | contig 12813 bp, 12 predicted proteins | sample MTBNYHSulfiMetaG_FD_187458 | JGI IMG/M metagenome (GOLD analysis project Ga0209164, IMG submission 187458) | Enrichment culture microbial communities from rom New York Harbor, USA that are MTBE-degrading - MTBE-NYH (New York Harbor Sulfidogenic)... | ecosystem: Environmental > Aquatic > Marine >...
TCAGCTCCCGGGGGTGGCGGAAGAGGTCGATGATCTCGGCCGCTTCTTTTATAGACTGGGCCCCGGGGATGGGGACCACCTGGGGGTAGCCCTGGAGGAAGCTTAGGCAGAGCCGGGCCTGCCGGAGGAGTCCCCCGCCCAGGGGCTTCATCCCGATGATCCCCAGGTCCAGCTCCCCGGCCACCCGGAGCAGCTCCTCGGCCGGCTCCTGCTCAATGAAGTTGAAGGCCACTTGAACCGTGTCGAAAAGCCCGGTCCGGCAACCGGCGATGGCCGTGTCCAGGTTGTGGCTGGAGAAGCCGATAAAGTCGATCTTCCCCTCCTCCCTGGCCCGGGCAAGGGCCTGGTAGGCTCCTCCCGGGGCAATGACCTTCTCCAGGTCCTCTTTACTCACCAGCATGTGGAGCTGGTAGAGGTCGAGCTTCGTGGTCTTCAGCCTCTCCAGGCTCAGGTCGATGTGCTCGGCCATCTCCCCGGCCTCCCGGGCCTGGGACTTGCTGGCCAGGACCACCTTCTCCCTGACCCCGGCCAGGGCCTGGCCGATCTTCAGCTCGCTGTCGCCGTACTTGTTGGCCGTGTCAAAGAAGGTGATCCCCTCCTCGAAACAGTAGCGGACCACCTCCACCCCGGCCTGGAAGTCCAGGCGCATGATGGGGATCCCGCCCAGCCCCACCCGGCTGACCGCGAGCCCCGTCCGGCCCAGCCTAGTCCGGCCTAGCCTAGCCCGGTTCATCCCGCCTCCGGTCTGACCACCACCTTGATGGCCGCCGGATCGCCGGCCGCGGTGGCAAAAGCCCGGTCGATCTCCTCCAGGGGATAGGAGTGGGTGATCAGCGGCTCGATCTTGAGCTGGCCCTGGATCAGCGGCCGCAAGGCCATGGGGGTCCAGATCCGGCGCTGGAGCACCCCGTGGTGGACCAGGCCGGTGTTGATCACGGTCAGGGAGTTGTTGTGCCAGCGGGAGATGTTGAGGGTCACGTCCTGGGTGACCCAGGAGTAAAAGACCAGGGTCCCGTTGTGCTTGACCGAGGCGGTGCCCATCCTCAAGGCCTCCTCGGTCCCGGCCATCTCCACCACCACATCGGCCCCTTGTCCCCTGGTGACCTCCAGGACGGCCGCCACCGGGTCGTCCCGGGCCCCGTTGACGGCCACGTCCAGCCCCAGCTCCAAGGCCAGGTCCAGCTTGCCCTGGACCACGTCCACCCCGATGGTCCGGAAGGCCCCCTTGGCCCTGGCCACCTGGGCCATGACCTGGCCGGCGAAGCCCATCCCGAAGACGGCCACCACGTCGCCCAACTGGATCTGGGACATGAGCCCGGAGAAAATGGCGCAGCCCACCGGCTCCCCCAGGCAGGCCAGGTCCGGGTCCAACCCCTCCGGGGCCGGCTCCAGGTCGTCCTCCCGGGCCTTGAAGTGCTCGGAGTAGGTCTCCACCCAGGCAAAGGACATCACCCGGTCCCCGGGGGCGAAGCGGCGGACCCTCTCCCCCACCTCCACCACCGTTCCCCCTCCCTCGTGGCCGAAGAAGTAGGGGTAGCCGAAAGCGGTCCTCATCTCGGTGTTGAGCCCCCCCGAGGGCGGGATCAGGCCGTTATAGAGGTTCTTGTCCTGGCCGCAGACCCCGGCCAGGTGGGTCTTGACCAGGATCTCGTCAGGGGCCGGGGTGATCTCCCGGTCCCGGACCTCGATTTTTCCCACCCCCGTCAGGCAGGCCGATCTGGTTTTCATCTCTCCCTCCCAAAGGCCGAAATCGGCCCGGGTCAGATCAATTTTGAGAGAACGTACTCGGCCCGCTTAGGGTTGAAGATCCCGCAGACGCAGGGCTGGGCCAGCTCCTCGGCCGCCTGGGCCAGGGTTTTCTTGCCCTTCCTGACCTTGGCCACCAGGTCCTTGACCAGCTCCGGGGAGACCATGGCGTGGCCGCACATGGTGGTGATCTCCAGGACCGGCTCCTCCGGGAGGAGCTCGGTCCGGCCGTGGATCCCCCCGGAGAACTCGATGGTGTGGGGCTTGAGCCCGATCTCCCGGGCCAGGTCCTTGATCTCGTCCACCACCCCGGAGACGATGACCGACAGCCCCAGGTCGGCCTCCTTGAGGTCCCGTAAGGCCGCCTCCACCGCCGCCCGGTCGTTGAAGACGTAGGCCAGGACCGAGGTGTCCTGGAAGCGGTCCCTGATGTAGCCCCAGTCCTGCTGGAACTTGGAGCCGGTCTTGCAGTCGCCGAAGTTGACGTGGGGATGCTTCTCCAGGATCTCGAACATCCTTCTCATCTTCTCGCCGGAGCCCTTGACGTTGACCGTCTTGGCCGACATGGACATGACGACGAAATCATTTTTAAGCTCTTCCCGGCTGCCCCGCCGGTGAAGGGTGTGGGTCATGATCTATCTCCTCTACCCTGAACTATCGGACCTAGTTGATCTCATTGTCTTATCTTGGACATTTCAGCCGGCGAAGGGCTTCCCCAGCCCCAGGTTGACCTTGCCGTTGACCGAGCGCTTCAGGCCGGCCTTTTCCATCTCCCGGATGCAGGGCAAGGCCCCGTCGGCCTCGACCTTGCTGATCATGTCAAGGCTGAAGACGGTCTCCACCTCGGCCGCCACCTCCTTGACCGCGGCCAGGACCTCCTGGACCTTGGCCTGGGGCACGATCATCTCCACGATGGCCGAGAGGACCTTCTCCTCCCTGACCTCCTCCTTGAGCCGGCCGGTCTTGAAGTCGGCGATAAGCTGGGTCAGGGGATTGTGGGGCTCGACCTGGACCCCCAGGGGAAGGAGCTTGCCCAAGGCCTTCTCCGTCTCCTTGAGCCGGAGGCAGATCCCGGGCCGGCCGAACTCCAGCCCCACCCCGATCATCCCCTCCTTAAACCGGCCGGTGACGTCGTTGGTCTTCATCTCCTCGGTCCCCCGGCCGGGGATGTCGGTTCCCTCGTGGGTGTAGATGGGGTCGCTGAAGGCCCGCCGGAGGATCCTGGGGTAGCTCAGCTCCTCCTCGACGATGGCCTGGGTGGGGCAAACTTCAGCCCTCAGACAGACCTGGCACTCCACGCACTCGTCCCGGATGACCTCGGAGAAGGCCTTCCGGCCGGTCCCCTTGTCCTTGGGGTGGTTGACGATGGCTCCGGCGGTGCAGTAGGGCCGGCACTTGCCGCAGCCGATGCATTTCTCCTGGTCGATGATCATGGTTCAGTCCCTTATTCTTTGGTTCAGCTCTTTCGCGGCTTCCCAATCAGGGCTTGCCCTGAAATTTGACCTCAAAAAGCTGTTTAATATAATCAACTCCCCCGCCGCAAGCAGCGGGGTATACCAGCGGAAACTGTTATCCGCGCCTCGCGGCAAGCCGCGGGGAATGAAACCCCCCTTGGGGGGTTCAATCGGGTTCGAGATCAAGGAAGGCAAAGAAGCGTAACCGGAGGAATATATGACTATATTTCGAGGATTGCGCTTCAAGCCTGACGCTTTAGCTCCGGGCCCGAGGGGATGTTTTAACAGCTTTTACTCGGTGTTCATCTCCTTGATCAGCTCCGCCGCCCGCTCCGGATTGAAGACCCCGCACTGGCAGGGTTTGGCCAGCTCCAGGGCGGCCTCCTGGAGGTCCAGCTTGCCCCGCTTGACCTTGGCTGCCAGGTCCTTGACCAGGTTCGCGGCCACCATCCCGTGACCGCACATGGTGGTCACCGAGAGGACCGGCTCCTCGGGCAGGAGCTCGGTCCGGCCGTGGATCCCGCCGGAGTACTCGATGGTGTGGATGGTCAGCCCGGCCTCTTGGCAGGCGGCCTCGGTGCCCTCCACCAGGCCGGAGATCACCACCGAGGTCCCCAACTCCGCTTTTTTAAGCTCGGCCAGGGCCCGGGCCACCTTCTCCCGGTCGGTGAAGACGAAGTGGACGATGGAGGTGTCCCGGACCTGGTCCAGGATCTCCTCCCGGCTGGTGTTGAAGATGTTGCCGGTCTTCATGTCGCCGCAGTTGACCGGCCCGTGCTTCTCCACGATCTCGATGAAGCGGCGCATCTTCTCGGCCGAGCCGGCGGCGTTGACCGTCTTGGCCGACATGGTGAAGAGGACGTAGTCGGTCTTGAGGCTCTCCGGCCGGCCGGCCCGGTGGAGGGTGTGGGTCATCTGGGTCTCCTTTGTTATCCTTTGAACCGCGGCCGTCCTAGGCCGACGTTGGCCTTGCCGTTGGCCGAGCGGCTCAGCCCGGCCGCCTCTATCTCGGCCAGGATGGGGATCGCTCCCCCCTCCCCCACCTTGCAGATCAGGTCCAGGCTGAAGACCGTCTCCACCTCGGCCGCGATCTCCTTGACCGCGGCCAGAACCTCCTGGGCCTTGTCCAGGGGAATGATGCACTCGACAATGGCCGAGAGGACCTTCTCCTCCCTGACCTCCTCCTTGAGCTCCCCGCTTTGGGGATCGGCGATGAGCTGGGTCAGGGGATTGTGGGGCTCCAGGGCGACCCCCATCCGGGTCAGCTTTTTCAAGGCTTTCTCCGTCTCCTTGAGCCTGGTTCCGGTCCCTGGCCGGCCGAACTCCAGCCCCACCCCGATAAAGCCTTTCCTGAACCGACCGGTGACGTCGTTGGTCTTCATCTCCTCGGTGCCCCGGCCGGGAACGTCGGTCCCCTGGTGGACGTAAAGGGGATCGCTGAAGGCCCGGCGAAGAACCCGGGGCCAGGCAAGCTCCTCCTCCTTGATGGCGTCCTCGGGGCAGACCCCGGCCCGGAAGCAGACCGAGCACTCCACGCACTCATCCCGGTCTATCTCGGTCCGGGCCTTGGTCCCCTTCTCCCGGTCCTTCTTGTGCCGGATGATGGCCTCCATGGGGCAGTAGGGGACGCACCGGCCGCAGCCGGTGCACAGCTCCTGATCGATCAGCATCGGGTTCTCCTTAGGTCCTCTGAAAGTCTTTGGCCGCTTGGCCCGAGCCTAATACCAAGTTGCTCTTGAACTGCACCTTGGGTCAGCCCGGCCACGGGGCGCGCCGAGCTCGTAAGAGCTTGTGAGGCCGGCAAAACCGCGCTTTTGCCGGCCGGCAGCTACAAAGCCACCAGGTGGCTTTGATTGCGGAACCAATATTAGACCCCGGCCAGCCGGCCCAGAAGCCTGGCCGCCCGCTCCGGGTTGAAGATGCCGCAGACGCAGGGCTTGGCCAGCTCCTGCCCGGCCTCCTCCGGGGTGATCTTCCCCTTCCGGATCCTCTCCAGGAGATGGGTCACCTGGTTCTTGGCCACCATGGCGTGGCCGCACATGGTCAGGATCTCCAGGACCGGCTCCTCGGGCAGGAGCTCGGTCCGGCCGTGGACCCCCAGGCTGAACTCGGTCAGGTGGGGCTTGATCCCGGCCTTTTGGCAGCACTCCTCCACCGCCTCGAAGCAGCCGGAGACGATCACCGAGATGCCCTGGTCGGCCTCCTTGAGCTCCCTCATGCAGGCGGTCAGGCTCTCCTTGTCCCGGAAGACCACGTGGGCCACCACGCTCAAGTTGTCCTTGATCTCCTCCACCGGGGTGGTGAACTTGTTGACCCGGCAGTCGCCGAAGTTGATATCCGAGTGCTTGAGCATGATCTCGGCGATGCGCTGGAGCTTGGGCCTGGCCCCCTGCTCGTTGAACCTCTGGGCCACCAGGGCCAGCATGGGGAAGTCCTGGAGGAGCTCCTCTTTTTCTCCGCGGCGGTGCAGGGTATGGGTCATGATTTCACCCCCTGATTACTAGCCCGGCCAAATCCCAGGTTGGTCTTGCCGTTGATCCGGACCTGGAACCCGGCCCGGGCGATGAGGGGCAGGGCCGGGTTGGGTTCATCACCCCGGGTGGGGCAGATCACGTCCAGGGAGAAGACGCTCTCCACCTCCCCGGCCACCTCCTTGATGACCTTCAGGACCGAGGGGAACTTGTCCAGCTCGATCTCGGCCTCGATGATGGCCGAAAGGACCTTCTCGTCCAGGAGATCGGCCTTGACCCGGCCCGAAGCCGGGTCCTCCATGACCAGGGAGGTGACCGGGTTGAGCGGCTCGAACCTGGCTCCCACCTTGGCCAGGGCCTGGGCCATCTTGTCCAGGTCCCGGAGCCGGGCCCCCAACCCGGGCCGGCCCATCTCGGTGGCGAAGCCGACCATCCCCGGCTTGAACCGGCCGGTGACGTCGTTGGTCTTCATCTCCTCGGTCCCCCGGCCGGAGACGTTGGTCTCCTTGAAGGTGATGGTCGGGTCGGAGAAGGCCGCCCGGACGTTGCGGGGCCAGGTCAGCTCCGGCCGGAAGAGGGCCCCGGAGGGGCAGACTTGAGCCCTAAGGCAGCAGCCGCACTCCACGCACTCGTCCTGGTCGACAACGGCCATGAGCTTGCCCTTGCCCCCGGCCCCCTCCGGCCGGGCAGGGTAGGTGATGCAGTCCATGGGACAGTAGACGGCGCACTTCCGGCAACCGATGCATTTTTCCGGATCGCTTCTCATGGTTACCTCTTGGTTTTGGGTGGTCTTTTCAGCCGAACAGATCAGACATCAGATAGAAGCCAGGAGCTCATCGGCCCACCTGATCCTCTCCTTGAGCAGGTCCGGGATGGGCAGGTCATAGGGGCAGCGGGCCATGCACTCTCCGCACTCGCTGCAGTTTCGGGCCTTTTCCAGGGCGTCCTTGCGTGGGCTTCTGGTCAGTATCTCGTGACCCATCCTCTTTACCTGGGAGGGCAGGCCCAGGACGACCTGGATGGGAATATCCTCGGTGCAGGGCTGGCAGTAGTCGCATCTCCGGCAGAAGCTCTTGTCAAACTCCTGGCGGAGGGCCTCGATGGCCTGGTTGTCGGCGTCGTCCAGGCTCCACTGGCCCTGGAACACGGCCCAGTTCTGGTCGAAGAGATACTTGTGCTCCACTCCGGCCAGGACCAGGACCCCGGGCTCGGAAAAGGAGTACTTCAGGGCCAGCTCGGCCTGATCCAGGACCCCCCCGGCAAAGGGCTTCATGGCCAGAATCCCCATTCCCCGGTCCCTGGCCAGGGGGAAGACCTCCTCCCTGGCCTTGGGCTCCAGAATCCCGAAGCAGGCCATGATCGTTTCGAAATGTCCGTCCTGGACCACCGTTTTAAGCACGTCCAGGCTGTGGCTGGTCAGGCCGATGTGGCCGATCAGCCCCTCCTCCCGGGCTTTTTTAAGCCCCTCCAGCGCCCCCCCGGGCCCGATTATCTGGGCGTAGGCGGCCTCGTCCTTGACGAAGTGGCACTGGTAGAGGTGGATAAAGTCCACCTGGAGATCCTTCAGGCTTTTGTCCACCTCGGCCCTGATCCCGTCCGCGGTCCGGTCCGCGGACTTGCTGGCCAGGACCACCTTCTTGCCCGTTTCCTTGAGGGCCAGGCCGATCCGCCTCTCGCTGGTGGTATAGGCCCGGGCCGTATCGATGAAGTCGATCCCCTGCCTTAAGGCGTGACAGACCACCTCCACCGCCTCGGCCTCCTCCACCCGTTGGAGGGGGATGCCGCCGAAACCGAGACGTTTGGCGGTCAGGCCGGTCCGGCCCAAGGCCACTCGCTTGTCGGTCAATTCAGCCTCCTTTTGGGGAAGAATTTTTCACCCCTCCCATTCCCGGGGACAAGGCGGTCCCCGGCCTGGGCCGGGGGGACCCCGGCCGTCCTTTCTCCCGGCTGGGGTTCAGCGCCGCCTGCTCCACATCCCCCCGATCGCCCGCCTCAGGTAGGGGGCCATCAGACCCAGGACCCCGATGATCAGCAGGGTCAGGGAGATGGGCCGGGTGACGAAGGTCGAGAAGTGGCCCTGGGAGAGGCTCATGGCCCGGACGAAGTTGACCTCCGCCAGAGGCCCCAGGACCAGCCCCAGGATCAGGGTCGCCGCCGGCCAGTGGTACTTTTTGACGAAGTAGCCGACCACCCCGAAGATGATCATGATCCAGACGTCGATCATGTTGTTGTTGAGGCTGAAGGCCCCGACCACGGTCAAAACCAGGATCCCGGGCATGAGCAGGGTCTGGGGGACCCGCATGACGCTGACAAAGGCCGGGATGAAGACGGTGTTCAGGGCCACCAGCATGACGTTGCCGATGTACATGCTGGCGATGACCCCCCAGGCCACGTCCGGGTTGTTCTTGAAGAGGAGCGGACCGGGCTGGAGGTTGTACATCATGAAGGCCCCCAGAAGCACGGCCGTGGTCCCCGAGCCGGGCACGCCCAGGGCCATCATCGGGACCATGGCCCCGGCCGCGGCGGCGTTGTTGGCCGCCTCCGGGCCGGCCAGCCCCTCGATGGCCCCCTTGCCCAGGTCCTCGGGGTGCTTGGTCAGCTTGGACTCGGTGGCATAGGAGAGGAAGGTGGCCAGGGTCGCCCCGGCCCCCGGCAGGACCCCGATGATAAAGCCGATCACCGCCCCCCGGAGGATGGCGAACCTGGACCGGACCCAGTCGGCCATGGTCGGCAGGAGTTCCCTGAGCCTGATCTTGGTGGTGATGACCTCGATCTTGTGAAGCCGCTCCACCTGGATGAGAACCTCGCCCACCCCGAACATGCCGATGGCCACCGGGAGGAAGTCGATCCCGTTCATCATGTAGACCGAGTCATAGGTGAAACGCAGGACCCCCCGGCCTATATCCACCCCCACGGTGGACAGCAAGAGCCCCACCCCGCCCATGATCAGGCCCTTGACCGGGTTGTCCCCGGCCAGCCCGGCCAGGGCCAGCATGGCCATGACCATCAGCGAGAAGTAGTCGGCCGGGCCGAAGGCCAGGGCGGCGTTGGCCATGAAGGGGGCCCCCAGGTTGAGCATGATCGCCCCGAATGTGCCCCCGCAGAAGCTGGCCAGGGCGTTCATGGAGAAGGCCGCCCCAGCCCGGCCGGCCTTGGCCATGGGGTAGCCCTCGATGGCGCTGATGACCACCGCCGCGTCACCGGGGGTGTTGAGGAGGACCGAGGAGATGGTCGCCCCGTACATCACCCCGTAGTAGATCCCGGCCAGCATGATGATGGCCGTGGTCGGGTTCATGCCGAAGGTCAGGGGGAGGAGGATGGCCACCCCGGTGACCGAGCCGATCCCCGGCAGGGCCCCCAAAAGGGTGCCTAAGGTGACCCCGATGAAGCAGAAAAACAGGTTCTGGGCGGTCAGGGCCACGGAGAAGCCGATCGCCAGATTGCCGAACAGATCAGATAAAAAGTCCATGCGAGACCTTCTTTTGCTCTGAGCCCGGGTATTTCACGAGCTTTTTTGGCTGCGGATCAAGGCCCCTGACGCGAAGCCCCGGTCACCCTCCGGCGAGGGTCGCTCGGGCCCGGCGGATGCGGCCAAATCGGCTCGTGCCCTTTCCTCCATCGGGGCTGAAAGACGCCAAACGATTTTCACTCCCGGCCTGCTGCCGGCGATCGCCGGGCGGACCGTCCCCTTGTAAACTCAACTAGTTGAATATTTACTAATTATCTTCATTTTAAAGGCCTTCATGAAATCTCCGGATTAAAACCCGATCCAGCCCTTGGGCAGGGGGACTTCAAGGAAGTAGCCAAAGACAAAGTGGAAGGTCGCCGTCAATCCGGCCGAGACGGTCAGCGTGGTCACCAGCTTGTGGTCGCCGAGCCAGCCGGTGAGGAAGGCCAGGAAAACGAAGGTGGGGAGGCTGAAACCGACGAAGTCCACGGCCACGGCCAGGACCATGGTCAGGGCTGCCACCACGGCCACCTGGATCAGCCGGTAGCGCTGCTGGGGGTCCTTCTCGGGGGCCTTGTCCTTGGCCCGTTTCCAGGCCTGAAAGGTCAGCAGAAGGCCGCCGATGGCGATGAGGACTCCCGACCAGAGCGGGATGAACCCCGGCCCGGGACCGAAGGAGGACCAGTACTCCATCTGGGAGGATTGGTGGACGGCCAACCCGCCCAGGAACACAGCCAAGAGGCCGCCGATCATGTCCGCCTGACGCACCTTAAAGCTCCTTGCCTTTGGGCCCCGGGCGGGACGGCCCGGGGCCCATTACCCGGAATTGCTTATTACTCCTTGAGCATACCCATGGCCCCCAGGGCCTCGCGGAACATATCCTCCTGCTCCTTGATGACCTTGGTGTAATTGGCCCCGGGGATGAAACTCGGGGTCAGGACCTTGCCCTCGACGTACTCCTTGGCCCAGACGTCGCTGGCGGCGGCTTTCTCGAGCATGGCGATGGAGCCGTCGACAGCCTCCTTAGGCATCTCCGGCGGCCCGTGGACTCCGCGGACCTGCCAGAAGATCACGTTAAAGCCCTGCTCCTTGAAGGTGGGCACCTCGGGCAGGAGCTTCAGCCGCTCCTCCATGGTCACGGCCAGCAACCTGGCCAGACCGCCCTTGACCTGGCTGAGGCACTCGTTGGGGTTGGCCCAGGCGATGTCCAGGTGACCGCCCAGGAGGTTGCTCATGACCTCGGAACCTCCGGAGAAGCTGGTGTAGTTGAGCTTGATCCCGGTCCCCTTCTCCAGGAGGTAGGAGCAGATGTGGTCCTCGGTGCCCCGGCCGGAGCCGCCCACGTTGAGGGTCTTGGCCTTGGCCGCCTCGACCACGTCCTTGACGCTCTGGTAGGGCGCATCGGCCTTGACCACCAACAGGTTGACGTCACCGGCCAGTTGGGCCAGGGGGGTGAACTGGGTGGCCTTGATCTTGCCCAGCCCGGCCAGGGGAACCGAGATCTGGCCGGAGGAGAGGGTCATCCAGGTGTAGGGATCGCCCTTCTTGTTGATCACGTAGGCCTCGCCGATCTGCCCGTTTCCGCCGGGTTTGTTGACCACCATGACGGGCTTCGGGGAGAGGTTGTTGTCCTTGATCGCCTTGGCGATGAACCGGCCCATGACGTCGGAGCCGCCGCCGGCCTTCCAGGGCACCACCAGCTCGATGTCCTTCTCCGGCCAGGCGGCCAGGGCCGCGCCGCCCAGGGCGACGACCACGAAGGCGGTCATGGCAAGACAGGCCAAAATTTTACGCAATTTCATACTTCCCCCTCTATCGATAAATCTTTCAACAGACCGGTTAACACCAAAATTCGACCTAACCCGTCCCTATCACCTCCTCCCTCCTGGTCCGGGATCGTTATGTGGCTGTGAGCTTATCCATCCACCCCCGGAGCCGGCTGGGCCATCTCCCTAGGGACGGCCTTTACCCGGCTCAGGCTCAGGAGATATACTTCAAGGCCACCTTCCCGGCCCCCAAAACGTGCTTCCGGGCCAGGCGGCTCATCTTCTCCTTGTCCCCCGTCTCCAGAAGCTCGATCATCCGGCGATGCTCGCGCCAGGCCTGGATCCGGGCCTGCTCGTCCTGGATGGACAGGGTTCTGAACCTCAGGATCAGCATCCTGACGTTCTTGATCATCTTGACCAGGTACTCGCTTTTGGCCGCCTGGCAGATGGTATCGTGGAAGAGGGTGTTGAGCCTGAAGAGGTCCGTCATGTGGACCGCCGGGTCGAACCTCCCCGGCTCCAGGACCCGCCTGGCCTCCTCCAGGATCCTTTTCAGCTCCTCCAGGGTCGAGGCCTCCACCCGCTGGCAGGCCAGCTCTCCGGCGTAGGCCTCCAGGACCGCCCGGATGCCGAAGACCTCCTTGGTCATCTCGGGCGACATCTCGGTCACCCTCATTCCGCCCTGGGGGACCCTGACCACCAGGCCGTCCTGCTCCAGCCGGCGGAAGGCCTCCCGGATGGGGGTCCGGCTGATCTTCAGCCCGGCCGCCACCTCCCGCTCCACCAGCCTCTCCCCGGACTGGATCTCCTGGAGGATGATCCGATCCCGGAGCAGCTCATAGACCTGGTCGGAGATTGATTTGGGCGGCTCGAAGACCGCGGCTGATTCTGACCGGTTGGTGATCATAGTTTTGGTGCTCAAGTATTCTGGTATACCACTATGCTGTTTATAAGTCGGCCCTGTCAAGCCCCTTTCCCCGCCCCTCGGAGCAAGGCCGGGCCAGACCGCCTTTAACCAGTAATTATTTTTATTTAAATTAATCTCGACCCCCGCTGCCGGATCATCTCCGGCCGGGGGCCGGGGTCAGGGCAAGGGGCCGCCCGTCCTGGCCTGGATCATCCGCAAACCCAGCAAAAAGGCCTGCCTGGTGGCCCCGGGGTCGGCCCGGCCCTGGCCGGCGATGTCAAAGGCCGTCCCGTGGGAGGGGGTGGTCAGGGGCACCGCCAGCCCCCCCTGGACGCTCACCCCCCGGTCGAAGCCCATCAGCTTCATCGCCACCTGGCCCTGGTCGTGGTACATGGTCACCACCGCGTCGAAGCCGCCGTCCCTGGCCCGGAGGAAGATGGTGTCGGCCGGGAAGGGGCCCTCCACGGCCGCCCCTTCGGCCCTGGCCCGCTCCACCGCCGGGGAGATGACCTCGATCTCCTCCCGGCCGCAGTCCCCGCTCTCCCCGCCGTGGGGGTTCAGGGCGGCCACGGCGATCCTGGGCCGGTCATACCCGGCCTGGGTCAGGGTCTGCTGGGCCAGGGCGATGGCCTGGCCCACCTTTTCCTTGGTGATCAAGCCCGGGACGTCCTTTAAGGGGACGTGGGAGGTGACCCTGGTGGTCCACAGCCCCTCCAGGAAGTTGAGCTCGCAGGCCGGGCCCTGGTGGCCCAGCTCATGGGCGAAGAACTGGAGCTCCCCCGGGAAGGGCAGCCCGGCCAGGTGCATGGCGTGCTTGTTCAGCGGCCCGTAGCACAGGCCGCCCACCGTCCCCTCCCTCGCCAGGGGAAGGGCCAGCTCGAAGATCTCGATGGCCGACCTCCCGGCCGCGGCCTTGGCCCGGCCGTACTCGATCTCCTGGGGATCGATGGTCGATAGCTTGAGGAAAACCGGCCGCTGGTCCTTAAACTCGACCTGGGAAAGATCTTCCACGATCTTAAGC
>Ga0209164_1004337_pt1 | contig 12808 bp, 12 predicted proteins | sample MTBNYHSulfiMetaG_FD_187458 | JGI IMG/M metagenome (GOLD analysis project Ga0209164, IMG submission 187458) | Enrichment culture microbial communities from rom New York Harbor, USA that are MTBE-degrading - MTBE-NYH (New York Harbor Sulfidogenic)... | ecosystem: Environmental > Aquatic > Marine >...
CAACACCTGGTATCGGGCCTCCGGTGAGGCGCTCCCCATCGTCTCCGCCATGCAGGCCAACTTCGCCAGGCCGGAGAGCCAAACTAGCACAGCTTCCACCGCCCAGAGCAACGCCGGCGCCAACGGCAGTGCGCCCGTTGAGGTCGAAGTCGAAGCCGCCAACAGCAACGGCCACGCCATCAGCCATTATCTTTTGCTGCCTTCCTTCGATTGGGGCGTCTCCGAATGGCATCTGCACATCATCCGCCCCTTCGTGAAGCGCTACCGCCCCACCGTGGGCTACTCGCTCGAGGAGGCCACGCACGCTGACCGCGTCACCGTGGTAGATAGCAGCGGCTCCTTCTCCACCGAGGCCCTCGATCAATTGCGTGCCGCTGGCTGCACCCTCGATTGCGTGGCCGGAGATGGCATCAGAATTGCAACCCAATTAGCGAGCATGTGAGGTTTATCATGACAGAGGATTACAACGCCACTCCCACAGAGTTCCGCCTGCCGGTGCTCAAGGTCATCGGCCTGGGCGGAGGCGGCAGCAATGCCGTCAACCGCATGATCGAATTGGGTCTCAAGGGCGTCGATTTCATCGCCGCCAACACCGACCTGCAAGCCCTGGAAGCCTGCCTGGCCCCCGTCAAGGTGCAGTTGGGGCCCAAGCTGACCCGCGGGCTGGGCGCCGGCGGCAACCCTGAGATCGGCTACAAGGCCGCCCAGGAAAGCCGTGCCGAACTGGGCGCCGCTTTGGCGGGCGCCGACATGGTCTTCCTCACCGCCGGTATGGGCGGCGGCACCGGCACCGGTGCCATCGCCGTGGCGGGTGAGATCGCCCGCGCCCAGGGCGCCGTGACCATCGCCGTGGTCACCACCCCATTCTCTTTCGAGATGGGCCGCCGCCAGACTAGCGCCACCTTCGGCTTGCAGAAGCTGCGCCCTCACACCGACACATTGATCTCCATTCCCAACGACCGCCTGCTCTACGTCGCCCCCCAGGATTTGCCGCTGGAGACCTCCTTCCGCCTGGCGGATGACGTACTGCGCCAGGCCGTGCAGGGCATCGCCGAACTGGTCACCGAGCCGGGCCTGATTAACGTCGATTTCGCCCACATCCGCCACGTCATGAAGATCGGCGGCGGCGCTTTGATGGCCATCGGCCAGGCCGAGGGCGAGGGCAAAGCCATGAACGCCCTCCATCAAGCCCTGCATCACCCCTTGCTCGAGAGCGTCTCGCTCAAGGACGCCGCCGGGGTGATCGCCAACTTCTCCGGCGGAAAGGGACTCTCCCTGTACGAGGTCGGCGAGGTGCTCGACCAGATGCAGCAGATGACCAACGACGACGTGGATGTCATCATGGGCGTCACCCACAACGAGCGCCTGGGGGATCGCGCCCAATTGATCCTGGTCATCACCGGCCTGGGCGCCCCCACCCTGGAGGAGGCCATGTCGCCCGAGGTACAGGCCGTTTCCCAAGATTATGAAGCTGCTAAGCAGACCCCCGAACCGGTCTTCGCCGCCGTCGAGCGCTCCGAACCTTCCGATCAGGCTCCCACCCAGCCCACCCGCAGCAAGAAGCCCGCTCCCATCCCGGTCACTTCGTTGCCGGATACCTTCCCCATCGTCAACCAGGACATCGATTTGCCAGCCTTCATGCGACGGCGGGCACGCTACACCGATGGCGCTTCCCCCCAACCCGCCTTCGGTGCTATGGAGCAGTAGTATGGATGCCAAAACCATCGATAAGATCTCCAAGAATATCTCCCGGCGCTTTCCCGACGTCGCCGGTCGACCCAACGTGCAGCGCCAAAACACGCCCCAGGCCAAGGGGCGCAATGCCACCCCCACCTACCTGTTGATCTACCAGGGCCAAGGCAAGGGCCCGGCTGGAAAGTCCATCTCCCGCCGTGTGCGCGTGGTCGCCGACGCCAACGGCAAGATCATCAAGGTCAGCACCTCCCGCTGATCCAATTGGACCTATCGGAGCGTTCCATGGCCCACCTGAAAAAGGCCCTTGCCTGGCTCGAAACCCAATTCTGGCGGCTGGTGCTGCCGGTGATCAGCGATTCGCAGTTCCTGCGCTCACTGATCGGGCGCCTGGTTCGGGCCTACGATGCCTGCAAAGCGTGGCTGAAACGCCCTCGAATTCAACTCTACGCCATCGGAACCCTGGTGGTCACCGGCCTGCTGTGCGGCCTGCTCTTATTGCTCCCTTCGGCTGCCTCCGCCGGCCCGCACGCCTCTGCCGCCGACACTCCAATCCCCACCACCGGGCAGCGCAATTTCCTGCTCTTCAATGTTGACAGCCTCGACGTCCCCCAAGCTCGCCTGGGTGGGCTATGGCTGGTGATGCAGGCCCCCGATTCGGCCAGCTTCACCTTCATGCCGCTCTACCCCACCGCCGGTCTCCCCGCCCACGAGCCGCTCTGGGTAGAGCCGGGCGACCCCCAGGCTCTGGATAATCTGGACCTCGACCTGCCGGGTGACCTGTGGTGGAATGAAAGCCTGTGGTTCGACCAGATCGCCCTCATCGAGCTGCTTGACCAGATTGGCGGCCTTGAGGTAGCCTCCACCACCTTGCAGCCCACGACGGCCATCAGCAGCCTGCCCGCCGCCTGGGCGCAGCCCACCCAGGCTTTGATCGGGCAAACCACGCTCTTCGAGAGCGTTTGCCGTCAGAGCGCTCGCCTGGCCGCCCCCGATAACCTCGACGCTCTGCTAACGCTCATCCCCGGCCACCTGCTCACCAGCATGGATAGCTACCAGCTGATCGCCGAATGGCACAAATTGGCTGCCGAGGGTTTCCATCTGGAGTGCAAGTTCCCCTTCCAGCCTTGAGGAATCATAAGCTAGCCACGACAGCACCCGCCGCTGAGGCGGGTGTTTTTGTGTGCTCCAGGCGCCTCAAAGTATCATCCTTTTCGGCTATACGCAACACAAGCCATTCGATTGACCGCTTGCATGGCCCCCAATATCAATCCCTTCGCCGCCCCCTAGCTAGCTCACCACCTCTTCATGTGGCGGCGTCTGAACATCCACACTCCGATCAGGAAATACAACACCGACAGGGACACAAGAGCCGCCAGTTCGAAAGTGACCTCCTGCAAGCCTGCTCCTAGCGTCAGGACTTTGTTCAGCGCCTGGACGGCATGCGTGGGAGGCAGGAAGTCGTATAGGCCGATTGTGTGCTCTCCGATTGTGAACAGGGGAACGCCGGGGATCGGGAAGACCGCACCGGTGAAGAACATGAAAAGCACCAGCGGGAAATTGGCGATGATGAAGGCTTGGCTGACCGTCTTCGATAACGCCGCCACCATCATCCCCACACCGATCACGGCAACGCACGTGATGGCCCCAATCAGCACGGCCACCCACAAGGGGCCATAGCTGCGGAAGCCCAGTCCCACCGCTGCGTAGAAGGCCAGCAACAAGCTCACCACGCCAACCACGATCACCGAGGCGCTGATGCCGCCAAGCAATTCGATGGCGCTCAGCTTGGTGATTTTGAGGCGCTTCAAGGTGCCCGATTCGACCTCGTACGCCACCACCATCGAGGCCTCAAAGACCAAGATGATGATAGCGAAAACCAACATCCCCGGAACGTAGATTTCGAACTCAGAGCGCCCGGCCGAATCACCCAGCGGGATCTCGGAGATCTCGACCGGGCGGGTCGCCTCGGTGACCAATTGCACGTAGTTATCCAGTCCGGCGCTCGCCATGATAGCGGCAACCGCGTAATAGGGATTGGTCAGATCGCCGATGAACATCACCTCCACCGGGTCGAAGCTCTCGCCCTCCCTGGCCTGAAGGATGGTCGCCGATAACGCCTCCGGAATAATCAGCAGCACCTCAGCTTTCCGGTCTTCGAGCTCGGCTTCCGCCTCCGACCGGTCGGAGGCCATCTCGATATCCAGGATGGGCTGCCCGTCGGTGTAAGTGACCTCTTCCAGGGCAGCGATGAGGTCTTCCCCGGCCGAAAGCACTGTGCCATCATCAAGCATCACCGCGCGGTCGTGATTGATCACCAGGACGTCGTAGGAGGTGGACCCGCCGCTGGAGAAAAACAGCGAGTAAAGCAATACCATGCAGGGCGCCAGCACCAGGCTCAGGCTGAGCGTCAGGATGTCTCTGGCCTGCTCCCGCAAGCTCTTGACGAACACGCTCCAGAATCTCACTCCCGCAACCTCCGGCCGGTGAGCTGGATGAAGACGTCCTCGAGGGTATTTTCCCGCAGGCGGATTTCCCCCGGCTCGAGACCTGCGCCCTGCAAGCGATCTACAAGCCGGGGGAGGATTTGCAGGATATTCAGCGCCCGGACGAACAATGTGCCGTCCGTATACTCCCAGCCCACCTGCTCTTTCAGGGAAGCCAGCGCGCCTCGGATCGTCTCGATGATGTCTGGCCCACCTTTGAGATCGATCTCGACCACGTCCCCGGCGCCGACACCAGCCTTGAGTGCTTCTGGCGTATCGATGGTCAGCAATTTGCCGTGGTCAATGATCGCCACACGGTCGGCAATCCGGTCGGCCTCATCCATGTTGTGGGTGGTGAGCAGCACGGTCTTCTCCCGCGCCAGCGATTTGATGTACTCCCTGACCAGCAGCCGGCTTTGCGGGTCCAGTCCAGCCTCAGGCTCATCCAGCACCAAGACCTCGGGGTCGTGAACCAGGGCCATGGCGAGGTTCAGACGGCGCTGCATGCCACCCGAAAGCGTGCTGGCGCGCTTATTTCGCTTGTCGACCAGTTCCAGGGTCTCTAGCAGCTCGTCGCCCCGCCTGCAGGCATCCCGCGCCTGCATGCCGTACATCTGTCCGATGAACTGGAGCTGTTCCAGGCACGTAAGTCTCCCCCACAGCGTAATCTCCTGGGGGCATACCCCCACCCCGGCGATCACCTCCCTCCCCCCGCTCGCCACCGGTTCGCCGTGAAAGAAAACCTGCCCATCATCGGGCTTGAGCAGCCCGACCAGCATATTGATCGTCGTGGTCTTCCCGGCGCCATTGGGCCCCAGGAGTCCCAGCACCTCGCCCTCCGCCACTTCCAGGGAAAGGCCATCCACGGCGGTCAAGGTGCCATAGCGTTTGGTGAGACCGATAGCCCGCAATACTGTCTTTGGCATATACCCAAGCCTTCGATACCAACGCTCCCGATTATGAGATAATTCACAATCCCTGTCGCTATTATACGGCAGCCCAAACCAAACAGGCATGGTAAACTTCCCTCAGAAAACTTGCGAGAGAATAGCTAAACCAGCATGACCACGCATTCGGCGACTGCCATCGCCCACCCTAACATCGCCTTCATCAAATATTGGGGCAATCTGGATCACGACGCCCGCCTGCCCGCCAACGGCTCGCTCTCCATGAACCTGGCTGGCCTGGAAACCCGCACCACCGTGACCTTCGACCCTGGCCTACCCGCCGACCAGCTTTCGGTCAACGGCGAGCGCCTCTCCGGCCCCAAGCTGGCCCGCGTCAGCCGACTGCTCGACAACGTCCGGCGCATGGCTGATCTGGAGACATTCGCCGATGTCCACAGCGAGAACAACTTCCCGGCTGGCGCTGGCATCGCCTCTTCCTCCTCCGCCTTTGCCGCCCTAGGCTTGGCCGCTTCTGCTGCCGCTGGTCTCCAACTCGACGAGCAAGAGTTATCCCGGCTGGCGCGCACCGGCTCCGGCTCAGCAGCCCGCTCGATCCCACCCGGCTTCGTTGAATTGCTCGCCGGAGAGAGCCACGCCGAGTCTTACGCCCACTCCATCGCCCCGCCCGAGCATTGGGACCTCAGCGACTGCATCGCCGTGGTCAGCGCCGAGCACAAGGCCGTCGGCTCCACCCAGGGCCACCAGCTCGCCGAGACCAGCCCACTGCAACCCGCTCGCGTGGCCGACGCCCCTCGCCGCCTCGAGCTTTGCCGCCAAGCCGTGCTAAAACGCGATTTCCAGACCTTCGCCGAGGTCGTCGAGCACGATTGCCAGCTCATGCACGCCATCATGATGACCTCCCAGCCGCCACTGATCTATTGGCAGCCCGCCACGCTGGCGATCATCCAGGCCGTGCGTGCCTGGCGTGAAGATAGCCTGCCGGTCTGCTACACCATCGACGCCGGCCCCAACGTGCACGTGCTTTGCCCCCGCCAGCATCGTCAGACGGTCGAGGGGAAGCTGCGCGAGATCCCCGGCGTGGCCCAGGTGCTCGTGGCTGGCGTGGGAGGCGGCGCCCGCCTCGCCTAGCCCGATCATCCCGCGATTCTTAGACCCCTCTAACATTGCACCGGTAAAATAGCGCCGTTACAGATATAATCAATTTGAATTTTGATCCAAGGTAGGTAACTATATGCTTGAAATCCTTAGCGGCATCTGGCCCATAGTTCAGTTCGTGGGCGCCCTGGCGCTGCTCATCATCCTTCACGAGGTGGGTCACTTCATCGCCTCTCTGCTCCTCGGCGTCCCGGTGGAGGAATTTGGCATCGGCTTCCCGCCGCGCATCACCACCCTCTTCGAAGCCAAAGGCGTGAAATATACCCTCAATTGGCTGCCCTTCGGCGGCTTCGTGCGCCCCAAAGGCCTCGACGATCCCTCCGTCCCCGGCGGCTTGGCCGACTCTGGCCCCTGGGTGCGCATCGGCGTGTTCGCTGCTGGGCCGGCCATCAACTTCCTGGCCGCCGCTGTGCTCTTCGCCGTCATCTTCCTCCGCCTTGGCTCCCCGGACACCGGCCGTGTCCTCATCGCTTACGTCGATCCAGGCTCCCCGGCCGAAGCGGTCGGCTTGCAAGTTGGCGACCTCATCCCCCAAGTCGGAGGGACCGAAATCGAGAGCATCGAGCACCTGCAAGATATCGTTGGTGCCCACCTGGGCGAAGCCATCGATCTGACCTACGAACGCGATGGCGTCACCAACACCGTCACCGTGGTGCCTCGCACCGATCCTCCCGAAGGAGAGGGCGCTATCGGCATCATCATGAGCAATCCAACCGTTCCCATCCCGGCTTTCGAAGCGCTCTACTTGGGTGCGGATGCGGTCTACCGGCAGGTCGCCGCCATCATCTCCTTACCGGCCCAGATCTTGCGCGGCTCGGTCTCGGCGGATGAGGGCCGTTTGCTGGGCTACAAAGGCATGTACGACGTCTACACAGAACTGCGAGAGATCGATCAATCCACCACGACCCTCCCCTCCGGCATCAACACGCTCGCCTTTTTCGGGTCGGTATCCGTATCGCTCGGCCTGCTCAATCTGCTGCCCATCCCGGCATTGGACGGGGGGCGCATCCTCTTCGCCCTGCCCGAGATCGTCCTCCGCCGCCGCATCCCCCAGGTTTACGCCAACCTCATCAACCTGATTGGGCTAACCCTGGTTTTCCTGGTGGTGATCTACATCAACCTGCAAGACTTCATCAACCCGGTCTCCCTGCCATGACCTAGAGGGCGCTTTGCATGTCGGATGAACTGGAAATCTCCTTCGAGCAAATCATCGATGCCCTGCTGGATGCGGAAACCCCCTTTCCGCCCCGCTATCTCTATCGCCTCTCCAATCTCGAGGGCGAGGAGTTCACCTCCATTCAGCAGACCTGGCCGCAGATCAGCCCTCAGCGGCGACGCGCCCTGCTCGAAGACCTCGAGGAATTGGCCGAGACCAACACCCTCATGCAGTTCAATCCCCTCTTCCGCCTGGCCCTCAACGACCTCGAAGCCGAGAACCGCACCCTGGCCATCCGCGCCTTGTGGGAGAGCGAAGACCCCGGCTTGATCAGCACCTTGCAGGATATACTCGAGAACGACGAAAGCCTCGAGACCCGCGCCCAGGCGGCCGCCGGTTTGGGGCGCTTCATCTACCTCGGCGAGTTCGACCGCATCACGGAAGCCACCCAGCAATCCATCGAAGACGTGCTGCTGGCCGTCGTCCAGGGAGACCAAGACCCCCTCATCCGCCGCCGGGCGCTGGAGGCCTTGGGCTATTCCGGTCGCCAGGAGGTGCGGGCCTTGATCCAGCAGGCCTACCAGCCCGATGACCAGGACTGGCTGGTTAGCGCCCTGCACGCTATGGGCCGCTCCTGCGACCCGTGCTGGACTTCGGAAGTGCTCGAGAATCTGCACCACGTCGCCCCTCCCGTCCGCCTCGAGGCTGCTCGCGCCGCCGGCGAGCTTGAGATCGAAGACGCCCGCCAGGATTTGCTCGAACTGCTCGACGACGATAATGACGAAGTGCGCATGGCCGCCGTGTGGTCGCTTTCCCAGATCGGTGGCGAGGGCGTCCAGCGTGCCTTGAAAGGCCTGCTGCAAGAGACCGACGACCAGGCCGAGATCGACATGATCGAGGACGCCCTTGGCAACCTCAGCATCACCGAGGGCGACGAGGCCTTCGATTTGTTCGACTTCAAAGACCTTGATGACTTCGACGATGATGATTTTGAGGATGGTTTCGACGACCAAGACGACGATGACTTCTACCTAGACGACGAGGACGACTTCGATTGACCCCCCTCCTCCAGCTGTTTTCCAACAACCTGCTGCCGATCCTGCTCACCGCCTCTGCCGGTTACATCTTCGGCAAGCTGCTCGAGGTCGACGCCCGCACCGTCTCGCGGGTGGTCTTTTACGTCTTCAGCCCTTGCCTGGTATTCAAGCTGCTCACCGCCAACCAGCTTGCCGGCGATGATGTGTTTCGCATCGTCGCCTTTGCGTTCGTCTCCAGTTCTCTGGTCGGCCTGGTGGCCTACCTCCTGGGACGGGCCTTCAAGCTCGAGCGCCGCATGCTCTTGGCTGTGGTGCTCACTTCCACGCTGCTCAACGCCGGCAATTACGGCCTCTCGCTCAACTCCTTCGCCTTTGGCGAGACCGCCCTGGCCTATGCCAGCATCTTCTTCATCGCCTCGGCTACCATCACCTACACCGTGGGCGTGGTGATCGCCTCCATGGGTTCCGTCAGCTTCAAGGATGCCCTGCTCGGCCTGCGCAAGATCCCGACTGTTTACGCCCTTATCTTCGCCTTGCCCTTCAACGCCTTCCACATCACCCTGCCCACCTTCGCCGACCGTGCCGTCACCCTGCTCTCCGACGCTGCCATCCCCGGTATGCTCGTTCTGCTCGGCCTCCAGTTCCAGCGCAGCACCTGGACCGATAAACTGCGCGCCCTGGGATTGGCCAACGCCGTGCGCCTGCTGGTCGGCCCGGCCATCGCCATCGGCCTCAGCCTGCTCTTCAACCTGCGCGGTCCCGCTCAGCAGGCCGCCGTCACCGAGGCCTCCATGCCCACCGCTGTGATGAGCACTGCTCTGGCCACCGAATTCGATCTCGAGCCGGGCTTCGTCACCACCGTGGTCACCACCACCACTTTGCTCAGCCCGCTGGTGCTCACCCCCTTGCTCGCTTACCTGGGCGCCTGATTTTCCCCACACCCCTGTGCTATACTCCTCCCGATGAACGCTCAAGACCTTGCCCGCCTGCATGCCACCATAGAAGGGCGCGTCCAGGGCGTCAGCTTTCGCTATTTTGTCAGGGAGAACGCCCTGCGTCTGGGATTGGTCGGGTGGGTGCGCAACCGCTACAACGGCTCGGTGGAAGTGCTTGCCGAAGGCCCCCGTGCAGTGCTCGAGACCTTCCTGACCGCCCTGCAGCGTGGACCCAGCGCCTCGAACGTGACCAAAGTAACTGAGAATTGGGATGTGGCCGAGGGGGAATTCGACCGCTTCAAGATCCGCATGACCGCATAGCCCCCTCACTAGCAAGAACTAAGCTATCGCCCGCCTACGGCGCTCACCACCGCCGTCATACTGCCGTCTTCCTCGCGCCAGCGCAGCTTGCCGTAAGGCGTGCTCGTCGAGATCACTTCGCCGAAGGCCGCCCCGATCCCCGCCCTGTAGCGCAGCCGTTTGTAAAAGTCCACGTATTCGCGCCCCTTCACGCTGTAATTGCTTAGCTCGTTCACGTTGGCGAACTCGGTGATGAACAGCAGCTTATCCGGGAAGGCCTGGCGCACGTACTTGTAGAAGGCCCCCTTCTCCTCCTGGCCCATCTCCGTCTCCGAACTCCAATAGCAGTTCACCCCCAGCCAATCGGCTGTTAGCATGCCGTCGTCGGCCTGCTCGATGAAGGTCTGGGCATCCAATCGCTGGCCTTCCACCTGTCCCCCAGGCGAGACTCCCGGAAAGCCCAGCTTGGCATCCGGGAATTGATCCCGCAGCAGCCCGGCCGCGTCCATCCACCAGCGGGCGAAGCCGCCCCCGGAATGCCACGAATAGTTCCAGCCCTCGCTCTGCAAATTGGGCGCCCGGTGCAGCTCGAAATAGCGCAGCCCCAGATTATAGAAGCGCCGCATCTCTGGGCGCACCCGCGCAACCCAATCCTCCGCCGTCACGATATCCATGCCCAATTCGTAATGCAGCCGAACCATCAGGAACAGCCCCGAATTGAGTTGGCGCAGCCGGGCGATGTCGTTGGCCGGGGTCCCCATGGCGATCTTGACCGCCTCCAGCTCGGCCTTCTCCACCACCTCCAGGTCGGCCTCGGCGAAGCTGCCGTCCGCCCGGGCGTTGGCCCCCACCAGGCACTTCTGCAGCGGCCAGGGGTACTCGTAAGTCTCTGCCGCCGCCTCCCCCTCGCTGGGGAAGATCATGTACGGGGTCGGGTCGATCAGGTCGTGGGGGTAGTGCGTCATTCCCCCCTCGGTGGCCCCGTCCTTTTTCAGCGAGAGGTGCAAGTGCGAGCCGCTCGAGTTGCCGGTCGAATCCGCCCGCCCGATCACCTGTTTGGCCACCACCTGCTCGCCTTCCGAGACCAGCACCCGCGTCAGGTGGGCGTACACCGTGCGGTAGCCGTTGGCGTGCCGGATGCGGATGTGCCGCCCATAGGGGTGCCCCTCCGCCTGGTTATATACCTGATAGACCTCGCCGTCGGCGCAGGCGTACACGTTGGTGTTGTGCGGCGCCCGGATATCCAGGCCCTCGTGCCCCGGCAGCCCGTAATAAGCGTAGATCTCCGGGTTGGCGCCGAAGGGCTGGGTGATCTTGAAATAATCGGTCGGCCAGTGCAGCCGGATCGGGTCGCTGATGTACAGGCCGTAGCGGTCCTCGTCTTTCACCCGCTCTTCCAGGACTTTCGCCAGCTCTTCCGGCGTCTCCACCTCGATCACGTCCAGCGTGGCCTCCGGGTACTCCTGCTCGAACCAGCTCACCGCGTCCCCCAGCTCGGGATAGCCGTTGGGCGCGTTCACGATCGTCACCATCTGCTCAGGGTAGGCGAAGCGGCCCGCCGTTCCCGGGTCTTGGGTCATGTTGACCCCATAGGCCAGCACGTACTCCTGCGCCGCCTTCACCCAATCCCAATAGTTCTCCCTGGGCAGCAGCACGATGTGCTTTTCCAGCCGCTTGGCCCCAGACTCTTTGCCGTTCTCTTTTCCAGACGATTTCGCCATATTCATACTCGAAAGATCACGAAGATCACTTGAATCCCAGGCCGCGCTCTTTCATCGAAACGTAGCGCCCCTGGCCGATCACCAGGTGGTCCAGCACTTCGATATCCAGCAGCTTGCCCGCTTCCACCATCGCTTCCGTCACCCTGACGTCTTCCGGGCTGGGCGATGGATCGCCGCTTGGGTGGTTGTGCACTACCACCACGCTGGCGGCGTTGCGCCGCACGGCTGGCACGAACACCTCCCCCACCCGCACCATCGAGGCGTTCAGCGAGCCGTGATACACCTCGGCGATATCCAGCACTTGATTGCGGGTGTTCAGCAAGATCACCCGCAGGTGTTCCTGCTCCAAAGCGCTCATCTCGTAGCGCACCAGTTCGGCGGCATCCGCCGGGCTGTTCACCGTCGGGCGTTCCTCCGGGTCCTCCAACTGCAGCCGCCGCCCCAGTTCGATGGCCGCCTTCAGCGTGGCCGCCTTAGCCGCCCCCACCCCACGCTGTGCCTGCACTTCCTCGAAAGGCGCCCGGTGCAGCCCGCTCAGCCCGCCCAGGGTCTGCAACAAGCGCTGGCCCACCTGCACGGCGTTCTCCCCCGAAACGCCCACTCGCAGCAGGATCGCCAGCAGTTCGGCGTTGCTCAGCGCCTGCGGCCCGAGCTTGGCCAGGCGTTCCCGCGGTCGTTCAGAGACCGCTAGATCGGTGATGCGATAGTTTGCCCGCGCTTCGTCCACCTCGCCTCCAAAACACCATCACTATACATCAAGCTCTATCAATCGGCAAGCGACAGTGCCCAAACGTCAAAATATTGACATTCTGCTCTCTGTTAGATGCCAGAAGCGTGCCAGTTCCCATATTGCCCTCCCCCATCACATTGACACGCCTCCTTTCCCGCGTTATAGTCCTCTGCATGAAGCCAAAAACGCTGCTGGCGCTCTTCGCCTTGGCACTGCTCACCGTAGCCTGCAACCTGGAGCGGATACTCGATCCCTCCCTCCCCACCCAGACACCCGTTCCCACCTGGTCTGCCGACATCACCTCCGCTCCCACTTCGTCTCCCACCCCTTCCCCCTCGCCCACACCCGCCCCTGACGTCCGCATTCACAGCGGCGACCAAGCGCTGCTCAACGGCGATTGGGAGACTGCCCTGGCGGAGTATGACTCCGCCCTCCAATCCAGCACCGATCCCGAATTACAGAGCGCCGCCTTGCTCGGCCTCGGCCGCGCCTATTACGGGGCCCGCCAGTACGCCAGCGCTCTCGATACCTTGCGCCGCTTGATAAACGATTATCCCAACTCCTCCCAGTTGGCGCACGCTCATTTCGCCCTCGGCCTCACCTATCAGGCCCTCGAACGCTACACTGAGGCCGCCCAGGCCTACCAGAGCTATCTCGACCTGCGCCCAGGGGTCATCGATTCCTACGC
>Ga0209164_1004340_pt1 | contig 12798 bp, 13 predicted proteins | sample MTBNYHSulfiMetaG_FD_187458 | JGI IMG/M metagenome (GOLD analysis project Ga0209164, IMG submission 187458) | Enrichment culture microbial communities from rom New York Harbor, USA that are MTBE-degrading - MTBE-NYH (New York Harbor Sulfidogenic)... | ecosystem: Environmental > Aquatic > Marine >...
CCGCTTCAGCTTCATCATCGGCCTCCTGGCGCAAGCTTCGACTTACCCCTGTTTGATTACCATAGGGATACGCCAATGCCTTGTCAAGGTTGCCAGGGCGCGCCCGCTTCCCCGCCATCTTGACGGGATCGAGACTCGGGGCTAGAATGATATATACAGTGAGGGCGGAGCAAGCACCCATCCAGTCATGATGCAAGGAAATGCACACAATGTGCGTGAACGAGGGAAGGGAAGCGACCTGCCCGATTTTGGTTTTGGCAGTTCTCAAAAGTAACTTCTTGACATTACTGCAGTTAGTGCTATAGTCGGACTTGGAATGAAATATGCTTACTACGCCCTAGCGGGGATTCGCAGGCTCTGGCCATGGGCAGGATGCCCATGCCACTCTAAGCGCTCAAGCGGCGGCAGGCTCCTATGCTCCGGGAACAGAGAAGATTCCTGAAAACGATCCTTGTGGTTACCGATCTCCTTCTGGTCACGGGCGCGTTGTTTGTCGCGTTGGAGGCCCGGGGGCTGTTCCGAGGGATCTACCGGTGGGGCTCGCTGCCCGACTTGGTCCTTGTTGTAAGGTCCAATTTTCTACTGCTTCCTTTCTTGTTGTCCATTTTCGGCTTTGTTTTCAGTTTTTCCGGACTCTACGAGTCTTTCCGGCGTCAGACCTACTTTGAGGTGGCCTGGCTGGTAGTCTCTTCGGTGATGGTGGCGACCGGGATCTTTGGGGTGCTCGTCTTTCTTCTCGGTTTTGAGGCCATCACCGCCAACGTGATCCTGTTGTTCGCCGCTTTATGTGTGGTGCTGCTATGCCTCAGCCGGTTTATCGTCCTGATGCTTTTGCACCGGGCCAGGAAGAAGGGCTACAACTATCGCAACGTGCTGGTCGTCGGCACCAACCCCCGGGCGGTGGAGTTTGCCAAGCGGTTGGAGCATCGCGAGGAGTGGGGGTATCGGATTCTCGGTTTTGTGGATAACAAGCCATTCAACGGCGAGCCGCTGCCCCATCAGATCCTCGGCCGCCTGGAAGACATCCCCCGACTCATCCGGGAGCAAATCGTGGATCTGGTGGCTTTTGTCGTGCCGCGCTCGTGGCTGCCGGAGATGAGCCAGTACATCCGGGAGTGTGAGACGCAAGGGAAGGAAATCACGGTCGCTATCGATCTTTACAGTCATCAAGTGGGGCGGGTCAAGATTGCCGACCTTGCCGGCTCCCCTGTCCTCCAGTTCGAAACGACCTTCCTGAACCGGTGGCAGGTGTTTATCAAGCGGATGGTGGACGTGATCATCTCTTCGGTAATGATCATCGTGCTGTCGCCGGTGATGCTGGCGATAGCGGTTCTGATCAAGCGGGTGTCGCCGGGGCCGGTCTTCTTCCGCCAAGAGCGCTGCGGGCTGAACGGCCGGCGATTCAATCTGCTCAAGTTCAGAACCATGGTGGTCGGCGCGGAGGCGATGTTAGACGAGCTGCGAGAGCGCAATGAATCCAGTGGACCGACGTTCAAGTTGACGGAGGATCCGCGCATCATCCGCTACGGCCGCTTCCTGCGAAGATTCAGCCTGGACGAGCTGCCCCAGCTGTTCAACGTTCTCCTCGGCCACATGAGCCTGGTCGGCCCCCGGCCGCCCATCCCTTACGAGGTCCAGGAGTACAAGGACTGGCAGCGCCGGCGGCTCAGCGTACGCCCCGGAATCACGTGCCTCTGGCAGGTGGGTGGGCGAAACGAAATCGGCTTCGAGGAGTGGATGAATCTCGACCTCCAGTACATTGATAAATGGTCCCTGTGGATGGATCTGAAGATCCTCCTGCGAACGATCCCCGCCGTTCTCCTGGGGACAGGGAAGTAGGGCCGCGCGCCTTCCACGGGCCCCCAAGGCCTTAAACTTGTCCGCGGAACTCTCTCACCCGCCACACGGACTGGAATCCCCCTGTCGCCAAGGCGCTGTCGACTGAGCTGCTCCACCTCCATCCGTCGCCCGGCTGTGTCGGGCCATCGGCTTCTGAAACAAGGCCTTCTCCGCAGATTCCTCAGGTCCAAAGTATGTGCCTGTCCCGCGACAGCACCTGCCGTATGCTCAGGTTCGGTTCGGATGTTTGACAATTTGCTGAGGCAGCAGGCCGGCGATGGAAGGCAACGGATCCCAAAGAGCGGGGAAGGAGTTCGCAGGCGGGCCTCGCCAGCAATACCCAGATGCAGGAGTCGTCACTTATCATGGCTAAAGTGTACTCTATCTGGGATATTCGACAAGTCTCGCCTCATTATGACACAGCAATAGTGTTCAAAAGCATTCAAAATGTCATCAGTCTGCAATGACCTGCATAGTGAATGGAACTGACTTGCATACAGTGAAGACACTTCAAAACCTTAAGGTTTTAATAATCAGCCGGATGTGTAGATTGCAAGTTTGGCACACTTTCTGCTAGACACCGTCCTAAGGGGGGGACTAATCCTATTACGGAGGAAGTTTTATGAGAAGTGTATTCCTATGTGCGATGGTATCTCTGCTTCTACTGTCGCAAGCCGGCTTGGCTGTGCCGCTTCTACAGCTGTACGTTGAAGGTGGTGAGTACGATTCGGCAACCGAGACGTGGGTCGTGCACACGAATGGCGACCCTATCCGCCTCTGGGTGATCGGCAACACGGGTGGTCCAGAAGGTCAGCCGATTTATGATGTCAGGCTTGCGGCTGCCTACGAAAGCCCCGAAAGCGGGATTGACCCGGTCTTCACGATTACCGGCTCGACCACCGGAGGGTATGGGGGATTCACCGATCCATCTCAGGCGAGCGACCCGACATACCTCCAGACGGTGACCGACGGGAGCAGGCCGACACTCGATGATGGTACACCCCTCGGCCCCCATGGCATTTATGGAGCGGGGACCGACTGGCAGGAATTCGCACTTGGCGACTTTGAACTTATTGATTCGCCACTGGCAGACTTTATGAGCGCGTTTCCCGCCGCGGGCGCCATCGGCGCGCAGGTCAACGTCTATGAGATCACCGTTTCCGGGGATCCTGGTTGGATTCATTTCGACGCATACAACCATGTCGCCTCTGGCAACTCGGTCTTCGCGCCATTCTCGCACGACTCTGAGGCTTCCCCCGTTCCAGAGCCGGCGACAGCGGTAGCGCTGGCTTGCATTGGCTTGGGCGGGCTGGTTGGCCGCTCAAAGTTGAGGTCGTTGTTGGGTCGGTAGGCTCATGCATACGCAACCATGAGGTTTCAGGGTGAAGGGACAAATCTCGTGAAGAGACACTTGGATCAACCCTATTGAAGGGGCTATTTCGATGTGCGGAGGAAGCGAGGAATGATGATTGACTTGAGTAGATGGGCTGGCGCAGTAATGACAATGGCAGTCGTTTTGGCGGGAAGCGCGTTCGCCGTCCCTGTCGTTGACGGAGTGTTTGACCTCAGCGAATGGGCGGGCTATTACGCGGTCGAAGACGGCGTCTATAACAGCTACGGTTACATAGGTCCCGGCTACGGAGGTCAAGCCTGCGATGTGGAATACTTGGGCTTGCGCCTAACGGACAATACGCTTTATTTCGGCCTTCAAACCGGCTTCGATCTGGTTGACGGTTACCAGCAGTTCGCCCCCGGCGATTTTGCTATCGACGCGAATGGGGACGGAACGTATGACTATGCCATTGACTTTTCGATCAGCGGCAGTGGTGTTACCTACACGCTGTACGAGAATCCGGTGTGGGAGAACGTCGTCTATTGGCAGCACGATATTGCCAATCCATTCCAGAACGTTGGCGGAGATGTCATTGACACCTTCTTTTTTGCTTCGGGCTATGGAAGCGGGATCTTTCCCAACAACATTGATGGAGGCTTGTCCTACGTTCTCGAAGGCAGTTTCGAACTGAGTGCTTTGGACCTCATCCCTGGTGATACGATTCTTCTTCACTGGACGATGGAATGCGGTAATGACTATCTGAATTACGGACAGGAGGCTCCCGTCCCAGAGCCAACAAGCTTGGCCATGTGCGGTGCCGGCCTAGTTGGTATTCTCGTAGGACGTCGCCGGCTTCCAAAGGTAGTTAGCTAGATTCCATCGCGACCAGGTGGACGTAAGCGCTGTGCATCCAGGCCTATAGGTCTAGGTGGCCGGTCGGCCATCCGATATTGGGTTGGTGAATTGGTTTGGGAATATCTCTTGTGTGCAGGGAAGGAGGGGCTGGAGTTCCTTTGTTGCGCATAAGATATATTATGTAAACCAATACTACTCTATACCTTGGTTCTTTTGAAAGGTGTAGGCCATCCGGCAGATGGACTACACCTTTTTTGTGTGCGCCACCAAAGACTTTCCTCAGTCCCTATGGTCTGTCCTCTTCGACCAGCGGCTAGCGAACCTGCTTCTTCAGTTGCTTGCCCGGCTTGAAGGCGGGAGCACGTCTGGCTTTCATTTGGAGCGTCTGTCCGGTTTTGGGGTTGCGCGCGGTGCGGGCTTTCCGCTTGCGGACAAGGAAGGTGCCGAAGCCGACCAGGGTGACGGGTTGCTTCTTTTTGAGCGCTTTGGTGATATTGTCGAAGACCGAGGTGACCGCGCGGGCGGCGGCGCGCTTGCTCAGGCGGCTGTCCTTGGCGACTTTCTCAACCAGCTCGGCCTTGTTCATGAGCGGGATCACCTCCTTTGCGGGGGTGCTTCAGACTTGGTGGGGGTTTCGGCGTGCCTGGAAGCACTGAACACCTATTACTCGATCGGAGGCGGCGGGAGGAGCTGAAAGGGATCCTGCCCGGCCGCGCTCTGGCGCGAGTAGAGTTCGGCGAAGTGGTCCACGTAATCCCGTTGCGCGAACTGCCGGGTCTTGCTCAGGTCGGCCAAGGCAATATCGTCTTCGCTTTCGAGGCCATCCGGCCCGAGCGAGCGCAAGGTAAAAAGGACCTCCGGCCCGTCCAACCAGCGATACTCGTAAGGGCGCTGCCAAGGGTCGTTCAGAAAGGTTTGGGGCGAGTATGGCCCTTGCCAGAGAGCCTCCGGCGGGAGGTCGGCCGGGCGCTCGACAAGCACTCCCAAGCCCTGTTGCTGGGTTGGATACTGCCCGGTGTGGCAGCGATAGGCGAAGAGAGAAATCGCCAGGAAGTTGATCACCGCCTGGGCTTGCTCGACCGGGGGCAAAGCGGCGACGAGCTCCTCCGGCGAAGGCACTTCCGAGCCGGCGGTCCCCGGCACAGACTCGCCGGAAGGCATCCCGGGCGCCGACTGCGGGGTTGGAGGAACCGCCGGCTGCGGCGAACTTTGAGACACCTGTACGGGCTCGGACTGCGAACAGGCCACCAGCAGAAGCAGCAGGAGGAGGCCCCTTCGCGGCAGTCCACCAAGGAACCGCCTCATGGCGGCTATCGCGAGTCGTCTGATCATCCCTTTCCCCTTCCTTGTGGACGTATCCTGAACAGGCGCAACAAGCGCAACTGAGACAGTATTCCCACGATTAGGAGCACCGGAAAAGCCCAGTAGAACCGGGTGGACAAGGCGATTAGAGCGGAACCCGAAAGCGCTGTCAAGACAATGATCAGATACCGGTGCAGCACCACGCACAAAACGCCTAAAAGCAGGCCCGCAACGATCTCTCCCCACGGCGAACGTGCCAGAAACCCCACCGACTCCATCCACTCCACGGCGGGCGGCCAGGCATTCAGCCAGTGGATCTTCAAAGCGACTCCATAGACCGCCCCGGCGACGAAGACGACCAGATAGTAGAGCTTCAGAAACAGGCGCGCGTTCAACAACCCCACCAGCACTGCCACGCCCGCGGTGATCCAGGGAACATAGGGCCGCAGCGCCGGTTGCTGGCTTTGCAGCAAGGCCAGAACAGTGTACGTCAACGCCGCGCCGAGGGCGCAACCGATTAGGAAACCGATCAGTCGAATGCCGGCTCGATAGAGGCTCCACCCGCCGAAGAGGAGCAGCGTGCCTGCCATCATGGAGGCTGCCAGCAGCAGGATGCGTTCATTCATCAGGGGAATACCTGCTCCTCTGCCCTGCCCTGCGGTTGTTCCAGGAGTTGCTCCAGCGAGCGGATCTGATCCTGGATGGCGGGGTCCTCGGGTTGGATTTGGGCGGCTTTCTTCCACTCGGCCAGCGCACCGGAATAGTCCTTTTGCTGTGCTTTGGTCCGCGCCAAGCCGACGAGCGCCCCTGGATGAAAGGGCGCCAGACGCAGCAGGGCCTCGTAGCATCGTTCCGCCTGCGCAAAGCGCTTCTGTTGGAAATAGACGGCGCCCAGGACCGACATCGCCTCCAGGCAGCCGGGTTGTTCTTTCAACACTTCGCGGAGCAACTGCTCAGCCTGCTCAGAGCGTCGCTGGTTGAGAAAAAGGTGCGCCAGATTGACCCGGGGGCGGATATCGCCCGGCATCAGGCGGCCGGCCCGCGTGTAGGCCGACTCGGCGCTTTGCGTGTCGCCGCTGCGGTGACAAACGACCCCCAGCTCAAAGCAGGCCTCGTAGTAGTTCGGATCCAGCTTGAGGGCGGCCTCCAGATGAGCGCGAGCCTCGCCGAATGATTCCAGCCGGTTGAGCAGCAATGCGCAGTGGTAGTGCATCAGCGGGGTTTTCACCCCTCGGGACAAGGCCTGCTCCAACTGGCCGAGCGCAGCTCGGGTCTCGCCCTTCTTCTGCAGGGCTTGGGCCAAGGCCAGCAAAGCCATCTCGTGTCCGGGGTGATCCCGCACGAGGTCCCGCAACTGCGCAATCGCAGTGTCGAGGTGCCCTTGTTCGATCGCCCGGCCGGCCGCCACCAGGCTCTGCTCCACACTCGGGCGGGGTTCCTCCGGCTGCGGTGCAGCCTGGACGGTCCCTTCCGGGCGAGCTTTCATGGAGCCGAGGAGCATCTCGTTGAGGCCCCGGCGTGCGCCGGCATGTCCCGGGTCAATTTCCAGGCAGGTGGCGTAACAGCGGTCCGCCTGCTCGAATTCCCCCAAGGCGCGATGGAGTTCGCCTGCGAGGAAATGAGCTTCCGCCATCCGCGGGCAACGCCGGAGAACCTGTTTCAGAAGTCTGCGGGCGGCAGCGTAGCGCCGGCGATCAAACTCAAGGCGCACCAGCTCCAGCTTGACCTCGGGGTCAAAGCCCAGCGCCCGGTCGAGCCGGCGAACCACTCGAGCGGCCTCCTCCGCTCGTCCTAACTTTCGCAGCACCTGGCCCTGAAGATGATAGGCATCATAGAATTCAGGATTCAACTGAATCGAGCGCTGCAAGTAGCCGAGCGCCAGCTGCAAGCGCCCACTGTGAAGGCTCCTTTGGGCCTTCTCGTAGTAGCGAAAAAAGGCATCCGTGGGTTTGGTCATCGCTTGTCACCAGGTGTAGTCCACCTCTGAGGCGGCCGACACCTGAACACGAAATGTTTTCCAGCTCCCGGGTCGCCTAGCCCCGGCGCTCTCCGGAAGGATGGCTGCTGCGCAAAGCCGCCACCGCCTCGGCCTCGGAAGTAAAAACCCTGTACCGAGTGTCCTGTTCGTTCATGCAGTCTTCGAGCGACTGGGCCGCATCGGCGCGGTTCAGCAACACTCCCAATTCCAGATGAAACTGCTCCGCTTGCTGATCCAGCTCCCGCAGCTGTTTCTTCACGTAGGGGCTGAGATAAGTTGCCTGGCGCAAATCGAACAGGATGTTGCGCCGCCGGGCGACCGCTTCGCGCAGCGCCTCGGACAGAACATCCTCGCGGTCAATCGAGCCGGCCAGCTGGATGAGGGCCAATTCACCGATACTACTGTTGCGCTGCAGGCCGATCCGGGCGGCCAATCGGGTGTAAAAGGCGTCGCAAGCTGGGTCATCTTCCTCAATGGCGATCAGTTCAAGCCCCTCCCCTGCCTCATCGCGCAGGATCCGGGAAGGGATAAAGATAGGTAACCATTCCTCCCGGCCCCGCAGGCGGCGGCAAAGGCGAATCCCCGCTCCGCCCTTCACCCATTCGCCCCAGAGAACCAGAGCGTCAAAGGTTCGATGCACCACTTGGGGTTCAAGCGAATCCAGCTGCCACTGAATCTCCACCTGATACCCGAGGCGCTCCAGTTGCTCGCGAAGAGGCTCCAGGAGCGGCGGCTCCTCGGTCGCCACGAGAATCCGCCGGGCGGGCTGTAGACTTTGCTCAACGGCCTGAGCCAATCGCGCGCGGTCGACCGGTTTCGACAGGATCCGGGCCGCCCCGCGCTTCAGGAGGCGCACTTCGGTCTCTGCGTCCAGGTAGCCCGAGACTACGATGAAAGGCATCTTGCGCTGTTGCTGATGGAGGCGGTCAATGACCTGGAAACCGTCGAGGCCGGGAAGGTGAAGGTCAATCAGGAGCAGCTCGATAGGGTAGCGCTCGAGAGTTTCCAGCACTTCGTGGCCTTCCGTAGCCGCATAGACCTGGTGGCCCTGGTCGCTGAGGACTTGCTTCAGCAGGTATTGGATGTACTGGGAATCCTCAGCGACGAGGATGCGAGCCATAGTCGCCGCCCCCTGTCAAATGAATCCCCATCTGTTTCTCAATGATTAGACGATGTTGCCCGGATTGTCAACCCTGTTTTCGGTGAAAGGGTCCTTTTTCTACTTGGAATCCAAGGGCTTATGCCATAAGGACTGAGTATGTTTCAAGGCCGCCCGGCTCAAGTTACGCAATTTCCTGTGGATCAAGCCCCCCGCCCCTGAGTCCCTTCAGGACCCCTGAGAGGTTGGGTCTGGCCCTCGAAAGCCCTAAAAATGCTTGACAGCCCTGACTCCTTTCGATATAAGCTGCTCTGTTTGTTTTTGAACAAACTTAACTTGCAGGCCGACGAGGGGCTGGGCAGGAGACAGCTGCCTCTTTGGGTGTGCCTGCCGGCGGTGGGGCTGTCTCGCAGGTGGCTGGTGGTGTAATGGTAGCACAGCGGCCTTTGGAGCCGTTAGTGGAGGTTCGAATCCTCCCCGGCCAGCTGGCACGACGAGGCACCTTCCGTCCAGTCAAGTCCTTTTGTTGAGACCACACGACGGTCTTGAGAAGCCGCTTTGCCGGGTCGAGCGAGCCTGCTCGAAGATACCCCGGCCGGCTGCTCAGAGGGTTGGCGTGGGATTTTTTTTGCCTTCGGGAGCGGCAGGTTATCTTGAGTGAGAAAAGTGTGTCCTTCAAGCGACCTTTGGCGACCGCTATTCTGGCGGCCGGTCTGGGCAAGCGGATGAAATCGGCGCTGGCCAAACCGCTGCACCCGGTTTGCGGCAAGCCGATGATCCGGCAGGTCGTCGGGGTCGTCGACCGGCTGGCGGCGGAGTCTATCGTCGTTGTGGTGTCGCACCAACGCGAGCAGTTTGAACAAGCGCTGGGGGAGTTTAAGCGGGTCCAGTTCGCAATCCAGGAGGAACGCCTGGGCACCGGGCACGCCGTAATGATGGCCGAGCCTTTGCTGAAGGATTTCCAGGGAGATATCCTGGTGGTTTGCGGGGACACGCCGCTGCTGAGGGTGGAGACGCTGCGAGCTTTGGTTGACCATCATCAGAGGACCGGGGCCGCGGCAACCGTCCTGACGACGATCATGCCCAATCCTTTCGGTTACGGTCGCATCGTCCGGCGGGAGGAGGGCGGTCCGGTGCGGGCCATCATCGAAGAGCGCGATGCGTCCGCGGAGGAGAAAGCGATCCAGGAGGTCAATTCGGGAACCTATGTTTTCAAGGCTTCCCTGCTCTTCCCGGCCTTGCGCCGCCTGACGCCGGATAATGACCAGAACGAGTATTACCTGACCGACGTGCCCCAGCTGCTCATCCGCGACGGGCGACCGGTGGAGGCTGTCATTGCCGAGGATCATCGGGAGACGCTGGGGGTCAACAGCCGGGTTCAGCTGGCGGAGGTCGAGGAAGCCCTTCGGGAGCGCATCCGGCGGCGTCATCTTCTGGCCGGAGTCACTTTGACCAGCCCGGCCACAGTGTTTATTGACGAGGAAGTGGCGATCGGGCGCGACACCGTGGTCGAGCCGTTTTGTGTTCTCCAGGGGCAGACCCGCATTGGGGAGAACTGCCGCATCGGCCCCGGGGTCACCCTGGTGGATTGTGAGGTGGCCGACGGTTGCCGGCTCGCGCACACATTTCGCGCGGGAGAGACTTTGAAAGGCGATTGCGCATAGAGCGGCAAATCCTGGATGTAACCGGTGGGGTCGCGGAAAATGAAAAAAAAACCAGTGCCTAAAGCAAAAAGGAAGAAGAGCCTGGATACCCCTTGCGTCCACGGCGAGCTGAAACTGTTCGCCGGGAACAGCAACCCCGAACTGGCCAAGAAGATCGCCAAGAACCTCGGGGTCCCCTTGGGAGCGGCCCAGGTCGGCCGGTTCAGCGACGGCGAGATTTCGGTCAAGATTCTCGATAACGTCCGGGGGACCGACGTGTTCATTTTTCAGTCACTGGCGGGAAAGTGCAACGACTATCTGATGGAGTTGTTGATCCTCATCGATGCGGCCCGGCGCGCATCCGCCCGCCGCATCACGGCGGTCCTTCCCTATTACGGCTATGCGCGCCAGGACCGTAAGGATCAGCCCCGGGTGCCCATTACCGCCAAGCTGGTCGCCAACCTGATCACGGTCGCGGGGGCGAACCGGGTGTTGTGCATGGACCTCCACGTGGGCCAGCTGCAGGGATTCTTCGACATCCCGATGGATCATCTCTATGCGGCCCCGGTGCTGCTCAAAGCGATCAAGAAACTGAACCTGAAAGACTTTACCGTGGCTTCGCCCGATACGGGAAGTCTGAAACAGTGCCGGGCTTACGCCAAAATCCTGGGAGCCCCGTTGGCATTTATCGACAAGCGCCGACCCCGGGCCAACGTCGCCGAGGTGGTACGCGTGGTGGGTGACGTGAAGGGCCGGGACGTCATCATGGTGGACGACATGATCGACACTGCCGGGACCCTGACCGTGGGCTGTGAAGCTTTGTTGGGGGCCGGCGCGCGGGATATTTATGCCTGCGCCACGCACGCGGTGCTTTCCGGCCCGGCGGTGGAGCGGCTGAACAGTTCCTCTTTTAAGAAAATCATCGTCACGAACACGATTCCCCTCGGGGATAGGAAATGTGATAAAATCCAGGTCGTCTCGGTCGGGGGGCTTCTGGCCGACTGCATCGAGCGGATCCACCACGAGACGACAGTCAGTACATTGTTTGTGCGGACCCAGTACTGAGATGCCGGCGCGGGCAGGATGCCCGGGCTACTTTGGAGCGATGAAACACGGGCAAGATGCCCGTGCCACTTTGGAGGAACAACCGGATGAGTTCCGGGGGAGGATACAGTGAAAAGGGCTAATCTTGTGGCCGAACGACGGCCGAAAAAAGGTAAGAATGCAGCCCGGCAGCTGCGCCGGGAGAAAAAGATCCCTGCGATTCTTTATGGTCGGGGTACCGAGCCGGTGCCCCTGGCGGTGGGCTATCAGGATTTCACCTCCGCCTTGCATGGCGAGGAAAGTCGCAACACGTTGTTCAACCTGCGCATCACGAACGGCGAGGAGCAGGAGATTCTATCGCTGCCCAAGGAGATCCAGTTTCATCCCGTGGACGGCACGGTGATGCACGTTGATTTCCAGCAGATCCATGTGGATGAGACGATCCATACTCAAGTGCCGATCCACCTCGTCGGCTCCCCGCCCGGTGTCAAGGAAGGCGGCATTCTGGAACACTTGCTGCGGGAGCTGGATGTCGAGTGTTTGCCTCTTGAAATTCCCGACCGCATCGAAGTGGACGTCTCCGCTCTGGGCATCGGGGATTCCCTGCACGTCAGCGACCTGAAGCCGGTGGCCAGTATTCGGGTGCTGAGTGACGCGCAACGCACCGTGGCGCTGGTCGCCGCCCCGACCGTCGAAAAGGCCCCTGTGGTCGAAGTGGCTGAGGAGGCGCCGGTCGAGGGCGAGGAGAAGGCCGAGGGCGAGAAGAAGGAGTCGCCGGGAGAATCGGAGAAGGTTGAAGCGTCTTCCAAGAAGCAAAGCCGAGATTGAGGGCTGGCGTGAAGTCCCTTCTGCTGTTCGGCCTGGGCAATCCCGGTCGCGAGTATGAGGCCACGCGGCACAACATCGGGTTCCGCCTGGCGGATGCGCTGTCGCGGCACTGCCGCATCGGGCTGAGCGAAAGCTCGCGCGTTGCCGTTTTCGGTCAAGGGACGTGGCGAGGGCAGGGGCTGGTCATCGTCAAACCGCTGACGTTCATGAATCGATCCGGCCGGGCGGTCGGGGAGATTCTCCGCCGGTTGGCTGCGCCTCTTGAGACGGTCCTCGTGGCCTGTGATGATGTGAACTTGCCGCTGGGGGAGCTGCGCCTTCGCCCTCGGGGCAGTTCCGGCGGTCACCGGGGATTGCAGTCGATCATTGACGAGCTGGGTACCGATGAGTTTGCCCGGCTTCGCCTGGGGGTCGGCGGCGCCCCGGCCGAGATGCCTCTGGAAGACTATGTTCTGGAGGCCTTCGCGCCCGAGGAGCGGGAGCGGGTCGAGGAACTGGTCGTCCGGGCGCGGGATGCGGTCCTTTGTTTGTTCGAGGAATCAATCGAGGTTGCCATGAGCCGTTTCAATCGGCGGCTCATGGGCGACCCGCAAGAGGAACCCAAAGGGTTGACTGAATGATGGAGGGGAACAGAGGATGATTTACATTCCGATGGCGGCGAGCCTTCTGGCTTTGGCGATGGTGGCTTTCCTGACCCGGGACGTCCTGGCTCGCGACGGGGGGACGCCACGCATGGTGGAGATTTCGGCCCTGGTGCAACAGGGCGCCAAGGCCTTCCTGTGGCGGGAGTACCGGTATATTACGGTATTCGTCATCGTGATCGGGGTTTTGATTGCCATTCCGCTGACCTTGGGGCCGGGAACGGCGCTGGCCTTTA